>Ga0075119_1000051_pt1 | contig 65007 bp, 53 predicted proteins | sample AntAceMetag02UK9_FD_69791 | JGI IMG/M metagenome (GOLD analysis project Ga0075119, IMG submission 69791) | Saline lake microbial communities from Ace Lake, Antarctica - Antarctic Ace Lake Metagenome 02UK9 | ecosystem: Environmental > Aquatic > Non-marine Saline and Alkaline > Saline | place... | reverse complement strand
CAGTTGCAAGTTTGCCTGATAGGGAATATTTAGTTTCTGAAATTTCTTTTAACAATGTTCAATGGGTAGAGATAAGTCATGAAGAAGAGGAAATGAAAATTCAATTTTATCCTCATCCAAGTCTACCTTGCTGGAAATTCGACCTAAATGAAGCTTTAGAGGCATTGGCTGAAGCCAAAAAAAGGCTCGTAGCTATGGGACCCAAAAGATAAATATGAAAATGTCTATTTTTTCATACTAAGCTCCTTAAAGGTACACAGTAACTTCAGCTTAACTTACAAAAGCACAACAAAAAACCTCCTATTAGAATACAGTTAATTTCAAATAGAATTCTGATAAATATATTTGGGATAAGGTAGAATAGGTTTAAAATATCCCAGAACCAGACGGAATTTAAAGAAAGATAAAACCACTATGCATCTTGAATCTAAATTTGATATTTTCATACACCTAGGTTTTGCTCTTTTCGTCTCTTATTTTGGATGTCGCTGGTTTTTTAAAAAGATGTTTTCAAAAAGAAGAGGCAACGCATTTTTCAATGGTGATTTACTTTATCTTAAGAAGGAAAAAAAATTTGCTATTGTAAAAAATGTTAACAGACTCCTAGGAGAAGTCGTAATAGAGCATACAACCTATGTGACCAAAACACATAATTATTATCACCTTCTAAGTAACTCTTCTAATTTCAGTAAAATGAAGCATAACTACGCTTCTATTCCACTTCATTTTAAAATCACTTCTGAAGTTTTGCCGTTAATAAATGAAGATATGCTTAGAAATCTTGTAAGCCTAAAGTCAACAGTCTATTTAGCTCCCAAAAAGCCTATCACCATTCAGCTACCTTGTAAGAAACAAAGAGAATTACAGATAATGGTCCCTATGTATACTGAAGATGTATATCAAGTTTTGAAAACACTTCAAACATTGAAAGACTCCATTTCTGATTATATTGAACAACTTAAGGCAAATCAAAGTTCAACGATCTTCCTTGATTAATAAAGGGATCGGTAAAGAATTTCGGGTTAGCTTCACCTGGCATCTATCTTAGGCCCAGAGTTTCTTGTATAGGCTTTTTTCTTTTCGAGTAACTGTGATTGAGCAAGAGCACAAAAATTTATCTAAATATAAAAAATATACCGATACGGTATAGGTTTCCTTTAACCATTAATAGCTTAATTATCATCATGGAATTAGAACCAAGTCAGAAACTCGACACTTCAAATAATGTGCAATTTTGAGCAGGGTTTCTAAAGTCACGTTAACTTCCCCCCGTTCAATTTTTCCTATGTATGATTGATCTAAGTCACATCCTAGGCCTAGATCCTCTTGTGAAATACCAAGTTGCAAGCGCTTCTTCAAAAGAAGAAACCCCATTTTTTTTTGGCACGCACGAATTTCTGATTTACTTAAGGGTCTGTATTTATTCATGCGATAAGAATACACTGCCCTTTAATGAAAGAACCAGGTAGTATAGTTCCTATTTTTTTTAAAACCGATCTCTGGTTATCTAATACAGTGAAACAAAAGCTTTTAGGTAAATTTATTTAACTTAAAAAAACTCCCTACAGCCTTTCTGTTTATTTTGGTTCAAATTTGACAAAGATAAAGTCATATTAAAAATCCTTTTTCTCCAGATTTACTTGTAGGGAATCAGCTTAATTATTAAGATTCTGTTAATTTAAATTCTATTGGAGTAAATCGAATGCTAATCCAAACTTTGAATTCTCAAGCTTTACACCCCCTACATTTAAACTTAGATAGTGCTTCAAAAAAGGGCGCTCGTCCCAATATAGCCCACTTATCCTATCTAGATCTTCTGACATCGTGTACTCAAGGATCTAATAAAACTAATCCATTAGTTAATTTTTTGGATTTTTCGAAAATGAGTACTTCTCAAAAGCTTCCGCTTGCAATCGATATCCTTGAAAAAAATGAGCTAAGCTCCTCTTCAGAATATGAAGATTTGAGCTGCAAGGCAGAAGATGTAAAACCCATTCGGGAGATCTTTGATTACGAAAATAGGCTTGTACAACTGATTTCATCTGACGGAACTGTTAACTACACACTCGCATATAATGGCAATATTACAACGGTTACCAATCATGTTACAGGAGAGATTCATATTCAAGAGCAGGATGAGCGCGGTCGCTTAATTCGAGAAGTCTTGCCTTCAGGGCTAGATATTTCACTTCAATATAGTGGAGATACCTTATCTAAAATAGTGTTCCCTGATAGGAGTGTCATCAATTATATCGTTGAAAGTGCAGACTTTGCTAAAATCCAGCGAACAGATTCAAAGGGGGAAGTAATGTATGAGTACGCTCATGTTCCCCATGGAGACTCTGGTACAGAAGAAACAATGATTGGGGGAATAGGAACACAATATAAGTTGTATAGTGAAAGTGATCAAACACTGACTACACTCGCTCCAAATTTCAAGCAAGTCGACACTTTTGATGCTGACGGCAGACTCGTTTTAAGAACTATGGAAGATCCTTCTCAACCAAACTCTAAGAGAATCACGCAGTGTCAAACAGGAGATCTACTGGCTTCTCACTCACGCAAGCTTGATGAAGACAACCGAGTCATTATATACGATGGTTTTACATGTACATATGATGACAAAGGAAAGTTAGTAAAAAAGGAATCTGATGATCAGGTATTCACCTACTCCTATGACGCCTTGGACCGACTGACTGGAGTTCAAATTAATAACACACAAGTTGAGTACACCTATGATATTTTGGGACGTAGGCTCTCTAAAACAATCACTAGCGACGAGATTTCTAAGAAAGAGCATTATCTATACCAGGGGACAAATGAAATAGGCGTCTATAACGAAAACAAAAAGCCTCTCCACTTAAGAGTACTGGGCAAATCATTCCACCCCTACCTTCCTCTATCTATTGCTTTTGAATCTCATGGAAAGACTTATGCTCCTATTTATAATTTCAACCACAATGTCGTTCAGTTGATTGACAAAGAGACAAAAAAAATCACGGACTATAAAAGCTTAGATCCTTTTGGTTCAAATCTAGCTGATTTAAAACCTTTGAATCCTTGGATTTTTGCAACTAAGCATTTTGATGCTGATGTAGGTCTTGTTAACTTTCACAATCGTCAATATGACCCATCGATTAAACAATGGACTTCTGAAGATACTCACCCAGAAACTCCAAAAAATGAACTTTATGGCTATTGCAGTAATAACCCATTTAACTATATTGATCCGGATGGACGATTTAATTTTAAGGTGAGCCTTGGTGTTGTAGGTAGATGTGCCCGGGTAGGAGCCGCTGTCGGAGGTTTCTGGGGAGCGGTAGGCGGCATTGTGGTTGGGGTTGGGGCATGTGTTGGAGGAGAAGTCTTAGCAGATAAGCTTATAAAAAAGATAGAAGGCAAAGTAGAGAATAGAGATATTGCTGTAGCCTTAGGTGGTGTTGCTGGTGGCTTAATTGGTGCAGTAGTAAATAGAGTTCAGGAAATGCCAGCATTTCCTGATCGACCTTTGCCTAGAGACCCAGTGTCAGGAATGCCAATTCCAGATTCAGTTGATCCTCATACTCAACTCGGTAACAGAGAGGGCTCTCATGAAATATATCCCCAAGCCAGAGAATTTGATGAAAATGGTGATCCTGTGAGAGATATCGATTTTACAGATCATTGTAGACCCCAAGACCATCCTCTACCCCACCAGCACAGGCCTGAAGAAAACCCCACAGGCGGAACAAAACAAAGAGGTGACCCTGAACCTCTTCCTGAATGGAATTATGAAAACAATGAATAAAATCTGCTTAAAAACAAAATTTGAAAATGGACTTTTCATTGAACTTCTTGATATTTTTAAGACAATACCCAATGGAAAAGATTTTCAATGGGCAGTATTACCAATATATGAGCCAACCTATATTCAAGAAAAAGCCCAAGATATCTCAAGTGAAGTCTCAAAACAAATTATTGCTATGAAAGTGGCTTCTATTGATTGGAAGAAATTGCTGGTTTTAAGTGATGGCGTAGGACAATTTATTGACCTAGTGCTTATCGGTTGTAAAGACGAAAAAAATTTAAAACCATACCCAAATGACAATGAAATGTTTAAGACTTGTGATATCGTAATCGTTATGTTTGACACTAGCTACTGGGAGATCGGTTGCAAGGATCAAAAATTAATGGACCGCTTTATTCAAAAGTTCAAGCATGAATTAAAGTGATATAGCGGCAAGAACAACACTTTTTCAAGTCTTAAAAAACTACCTCATCAGCAGCATTGTCTTGAAAATAAAACTGGAGAAAAGCCAACAGGTTGTAGCAAAAAAAGAGATGACCCTGAACCTCTTCCTGAATGGAATTATGAAAACAATGAATAAAATCTGCTTAAAGAGGTCAGCCTATATCGAAGTATGGGGCTTCTTTAGCCACATGTGTATTTGTTATAAACATAACAAACTAGGTTATTGGCACTATGGGCACCAAAAGCCCCTGCAAGGCCTAATTCTGATTCAGCTATTTCTCCCAATACCCTCCCAGTAAAAAAAGCTGCTGCTGTTTGAAAGAGAACATATTCACGTATAGATTCTTCAAAATTAAACAGGTGCATTAGTGCAAATGCAATAGAGGTCATATTTATTCTCGCTGCTTTTTCGGTTTTTTTATCTAATACTGTTTTTTCATCTGAGTATAGATTTTTCACCGAGACATAAAGATTCAGTAAGTGTTTAGAGGTATAACGCTGAATGAGCCCTCTAAATATGAGCTCTTCACAAATAGGACCCACAATCACTAGTTCTGAAAAAGGAATTGGTGACTTATTTTCTAGTATTTTTATAAATCCACACTCATTTACTCCAAAAATCATTTCAACTGCGAAACCTAAGCCCATAAATAGAGGGACAAATGTTGTAAGACCTTCTAAAGCTCCTTTAGAGAAATTTGATGCTGAGTTTATATAAGAGTTAAGAGAAGTGCTAACCTCCCATGAAGAAGATTTTTTTTCAGTAGTATTGACTTGAGTTTGCGGGTTAATTGCCGTCATGATTTTGACCTCACAGCTTTTGTTCAAAAGGCTTTAATTATTATTTTTAAAGTAGAGACGCTATATATAAGATTATTCAAAATAAGAAATTATAAGATAGCGGGGCAAAAAATCTTGCCCCCTAGATTTTATAAGCTAGACTTTTTCAGCAAAGCTTTCCATTTCAATATTTTCATCTAATAAAATGCCATGCTCTTTTAGAAAGGAGAGGAGAAGCTCGTCCCCTATATCTTGAGCATTTTCAATAATCTCTTCAAAGGTTTCCTCACTTCCTAGTAAGCTTTCTAAAGAGTATCCCTGATTGAGCATGTAGTTAAGTATGTCTATGCTTTTTTGGCTAGTAAGCCCAGCGTCAAAGAAATTACCATCTTCAGATATACTATTTTTGACATCTACTTTTGATTCAATCAATAATTGTATTAAATCTAAGTCTCGTAATGCAACCGCCATTGAGAATAATGATAATTCATTTTGAGGGCCTATAAAACTATCAATGAAGTCAGTGACTTCTTTAGCTACAAGATTCAACGAAGAATAAAAGTCATCAGAGAACTTTGGACCTTTAGAGAGTGCATCTATTATTGTTGTGGGTATCTCATCGTCTTGCAACTTAGCCCCAATTTTACATATAAATTGCAACAAAAGCTCATGCAAGGAATCATCTTTTATCGAGTTAAACATTTTGAGTATTTGCCCAGTATTAAGCATTATTTTTTGATTAGGATTGGCTCCTTGTGAAACTAAATCTTTAATAGATTCTATATCCACTTTGCCCATAGCTTCTACCAATTGCATCTCCAAATTTCTCTGATGCTCAGAGTAAGGGGCTATACTATTTGAGTGAACAGATTGAATAGACATATATCTCTCCTTGTTTAAGTTTAAAAATAGAGGCAAATTTTAAATTTAGAGCCACTTTAAATCAAGACCAAGATATTTGTTTAAACTGTTAATAATTAATTTATTAATAGCTATTTACTCCACACGTTCATGCAAAAATAGAATTCACTTGACCTGGATTAATTGACAATTTACACTCTTTGGATTCGCATTTTAAAGAAAATACTATGAAGTGTCCATATTGTGACCATGAAGAAGTAAAGGTAACCGACTCTCGCAATGCTGCTGAGGCCAATGCTATTAGGCGTAGGCGTCAGTGTTTGAAGTGTGATAGACGTTTCACGACTTTTGAAACCGTAGAGCTTGCTCTTCAGGTGCACAAAAAGGATGGAAGGTACGAAGACTTCCAGGAACACAAACTTTTAAATGGTCTCATTGCAGCTTGTCGCCATACTCGATTAGGTCCTGATCAGGTTAGAAATTTAGCCTCTAAGGTTACGAGCCAGATTTTGGATCTTCAGATAAGAGAGATTTCTACTCAGAAGATGGGAGAAATTGTGATGGAGCATTTAAATGTTTTGGATGACATTGCTTATATACGCTTTGCTTGTGTATACCGCAGATTTAAAAATATAGATGAGCTTGTAAAAGCAATTGCTACATTAAATGAAAAAGATCTTATTAAAAATAAATCGGAATAGTTCTATATAAGAGCCATAACGATATCAACCCTAAACCGCGAGGTCACTATGCCTTTAAAAATAAAAGACTTAGAGAATTTTAAAACCATTCTAGAAAACATGCATAAACAACTTTCTCACTCTTTAGAGGCTAATGCGCAGCAAGTTAAGCAGCCAGATGAAGCTAAAGGCTATTCACAGCACCAAGCTGATGAGGGCACAGATGATTTTGATAGAACTATCAATATCGAAGTGACAGGAAAAGAGCTCAACATCTTAAAGCAGATTGAAAGAGCATTAACCAAGATAGAAGAAGAAACCTATGGGGTTTGTGATATATCTGGTGAAGAGATTCCAATGCCTCGTCTAGAAGCGATTCCTTATGCGACAATGACTGTAAAAGCTCAGGAGAAACTGGAGAAAGGGATTCTATGATCGGAAAAAAAAGAGCCAAGCTTCTATTCAGTGTTTTTACTGCTATTTTAGCTGTGGATATTATCTCTAAATGGGTAGTCGGTTCTTTTTTGCCCCTGATGCAAAAGGGGCTTCTCCCTTTTCCATATGGAGGATTTGCAGTCTTTCAAGATTTTGTTGGGATTAATTTTTCAATTAACCACCAAACAAATACAGGAGCTGCTTGGGGAATCTTTCCAAATTCCACACAGACTTTGCTTTATATTCGTATTGCAATCATTGGGGTTCTGCTTCTGTATACTCTGTTCTTTAACCCGAACAGAAGAACTCAGATCCCCTTTATCTTAATTATAACGGGTGCTGTCGGAAATGTCCTAGATACCCTCTTTTACGGCCATGTCATTGATATGTTTTTTGTTGAACTTTGGGGCTATGACTTCCCTGTTTTCAACGTAGCTGACTCCTTCATCTTTATTGGAGTCGCCTGGCTTTGCTTGATTAACTTAAGCCGCGATAAAAGAGCTGATTATAAAAATTCTTCTAGTGAGCCAAATGACTTCGATTCCCCTCCTCCCACAGACAACTGATCAAATAATCGAGGGCAATCCTAATTTTTCAAGATGGGTATCTCTTGATTTTTTGATTGATCTAGATGAAATGAGAGCCTTTTTGAAAGAACTTGAACCTTTTCATTTACTTTCCTCTACTCCCATTCAAAGTGAAGACCCTTTTTATTTGTCCCAACAGGATTTTCTAAACGCTTATTCTTATTATATCTCAGAACTTAAAGAGGGAAGAGTACCGGATCCAAAGCGCTACAAGCCTTATTTCCATCTCTTTTTAACGACTCTCTTAGATGGGGTTTTAAGAAGAGAAGTAGGCTCAGGAAAAGAAATTTTGAAAATTTCTATCCCAACTCTTTTAGTTCGGCCTATTTGCCTCAACCTTTCAAAAGTGGATCAATCTATTCGGGTGGGGCCTTTGAACCCTGAAGGTATTTTATGGGGTCTTCAGATCTCTTTCCCTCAGCTCATGCAAAAAGCTGGAGCGGCTGATATAGAACCTATAAAACCTCAAGCAGATCCCAATGCGATGCTTTTTAAAAAGGTAAGAGGATGGATACGCTCACACACCAAACCTACTCTTTTCAAAGTTAATGAAAAGGAAGTCTCGGTTCCCATTCGACTCGGAAAAAAGTGTTTAAGTTGGATTAATTCTCATCCTCAATTTAAAGAACAACTCTCCATATCAACATAGGACCTTTATGTTTAGTGTCATTTATCGGTTCAATTTAAACCCCCAGCAAGAAGCTCCCTATAAAGAGTGCTGGAACAAAGTTGTAGACTACTTCAAGAAAGAGTGTGGAGCTCTAGGATCTATTTTGCATCGAGGAGAGAATGAAATGTGGCTCGCTTACTCTTGTTGGCCTGACAAGGCTACTAGAGATGCTGCTTGGCCAGGAAAAGAGGCTCCTAATAAAAAGCTACCTGAAGAAGTTCGCATTGCTATAGAAAAGATGCAAGAGATCGCAGCTGAAAATCAAGATTTAGAGCAATATGATGAAATTGGTTTAGAGGCTGTTGAAAATAAACTGTTCTAGCCAACTAATAATTTCATTTAATTTTTTCATACTCTATAAGTCATAAGTTATGAGTACACGCATACAAATCATCACAATAGGCAATGAGCTTTTAGAAGGGAAAACGATCAATACCAACGCATCTTTTCTTTGCAAAGAGCTCTATCGGGTAGGCTATTTACCTCAAAGCCAGATTTCTATTTTGGATCACCCCAAAACCATACTTAAAACGTTCGAATCTTCAATGAAAGATTTTCAGGTAACTATTTGTTCAGGGGGCTTAGGTCCCACTTTAGATGACTTGACTTTAGGTGTTGCCTGCACGTTATTTGACTCTAAATTAGAACTTAATCAGAGGCTCTTAAAAAAATTAGAACAACGATTAAAGCATCTCAATATCCCCAATCTAGAACAGTCTTGTTATGTTCCTAAAAAAGCGACAACTTTTTCTAATTATGTTGGAATGGTTCCTGGATATATTTTTAAAAAAGGACGACGGTTCCTTATTTTACTGCCAGGAGTTCCTTATGAATTTCAGCATTTAGTAGTTAAAGAACTCATTCCCCTTCTAAAAAAAGAATACCCTCTTCAAGAGATGGAATATAAAAAAGTACTTCACTTATGTAGAGTACCTGAAAGTGCTATAGCTCCTTACTTAGAAGAGCTCCAAAAAAAGAACACTTCTGTTGGTTTTGGTGTTTATCCTAAATTGGGGATCTTATCGATTCATATTAAATATAGGGCAAAAACCAAAGCTCTTGCAAGCGCTCATATAGACCCTCTGATTAAAGCGCTGAAGAAGAAATACCCTGGACGTTTTTTTAGTGGACGCTTTGATTCTATTGAAGAGGCATTACATGACTTATTTATTCGAAAAAAATGGACGATTAGCTTTGCTGAATCGTGTACAGGAGGCTCCCTTACCCAGCATTTTACTAAGCTTGCCAATGCTTCTAAATACTTAACAGGATCTCTTGTAGCCTATCAAAATGAAGTTAAGAAAAAGCAGTTAGGAGTTCTAGAGTCGACTCTGAAAAAAGAAGGCGCAGTCAGCAAAGAGTGTGCAAAAGAAATGGCACTGGGTGCCAATCGGTTTTTTAAAACAGACTTCTCTATAGCAACTACAGGGATTGCAGGGCCAAGTGGAGGAACTCTTGAAAAGCCTGTGGGGACCGTGTGGCTTGCTATAGCCCGCAAAAATAAAATTTTATTTACTGAGAAAATCCAAGTTCGGGGTTCTAGGAGCGTTGTTATTCAAAGAACAATTCTCTATGTTCTTGCAGAGTTTTGGATGATGAGAGATAATCTTTAATCAAAATTTCACCCGAATAAGGCCATGCAAGATATCACAATAAAAGGTGCTAGAGAGCACAATCTAAAAGGGATAGATGTTACTATCAAACGCAATAAGTTTGTGGTGGTAACAGGTCTTAGTGGATCAGGGAAGTCCTCTTTAGTCATGGATACTCTTTTCGCTGAAGGACAACGTCGATTTGTCGAATCTCTTTCTTCCTATGCAAGGCAGTTTTTGGGACTCATGGATAAACCTGATGTGGATGAAATTGAAGGGCTCTCTCCTGTCATTGCAATTGATCAGAAATCAGGAACCAAAAACCCTCGCTCAACAGTTGGAACGATTACAGAAATTTACGATTATTTTAGAGTCCTCTTTGCTAGAATTGGACAAGCTCATTGCCCTAACTGCAAAGTCTCTATTGCAAAGCAATCTCTCACCAATATTGCCAATCAGATTATAGAAAAGTATCAGGGCCAAAATATCATCCTTCTAGCGAGTATTATTAGAGGAGTAAAAGGACATCACAAAGATATAGTAGCCAATTTAATTCAAGCGGGATTCTTAAGAGCACGCATCGATGGAGAAATTGTCCGACTAGAAGAGCTGGAAGAACTTGCACGGTATAAAGCTCATACAATTGATGTAGTAATTGACCGCATTCAAATTAAAGACGGAATTCGCTCGAGGCTTTCTGAATCTTTAGAGACAGCTTCAAAAGCAGGAAAAGGGACTATTACGGTTCATGCAAATGAGAAGGATGAAGTCTTCTCTGAAAAATTTGCCTGTATTGAATGCGGCTATAGTTTCAAAGAGATTTCTCCACGTCTGTTTTCTTTTAACAGCCCCTATGGAGCATGTGCTAAATGTTCTGGGTTAGGGACAGTTCCTAAGCAAACTCGCCTATTACCTCGCCTTCTCTTTCGTTATCAGCGTACACAATCCCAAGCCATTAAAGAAAAGATCGAAGCTGCTTTATCTGAAATGAAGTGTAAGGAGTGCGAAGGCTCTAGACTCAATGCAGAAGCACTATCGGTTACCTTTAATAAAAAAAATATAGGCCAGCTCTGCTCTTTATCTATTGAAGATTTGCAGCAATTTATAAAAAAGGTAAAGGTTTCTAAACAAAACCTCAAAGTCGCTGAAAGAGTTTTGAAAGAGATCTCTTCGCGTATTCAATTTCTTATTGATGTAGGACTCAACTATTTAACGCTTAGTCGAAGTGCTAAAACCCTTTCAGGGGGAGAAGCGCAGCGGATTCGGCTAGCCACTCAGATAGGCTCCAAACTCGTCAATGTTCTCTATATTTTAGATGAGCCCAGTATTGGCCTTCATCAAAAAGACAATGAGAGACTTTTGGTTACCTTAGAAAACTTAAGAGACGCAGGCAACACACTCGTTGTCATTGAACATGATAGTGAAACCATGAAAAGAGCGGATCAAATTATTGATATTGGGCCACTTGCTGGAGTTCATGGAGGTGAGGTTGTCTTTAATGGCACTTATAAAGAAATTTTAAAATGCCCAAACTCTTTAACTGGAAAATATTTAAGAGGTGAAAAATTTATAGCTGTTCCTCCCATTCGTCGAAAAGGAAATGGCCATGAACTCGTCATTAAAAAACCCAGTTTAAATAACCTTAAGCAAATGGATATTCACTTTCCATTAGGCAAGTTTATTTGTGTAACAGGTGTTTCTGGATCTGGGAAAAGTACTTTAATTAATGAACTTCTCTATCAAGGCCTTAAAGCTCACTTTAATAAAGATCGAAAAGCATTTTTTGAATGTGATGGCTTTGAAGGGCTTGATCACGTTGATAAGGTCATCATGATTGATCAATCCCCTATTGGAAGAACTCCGAGATCTAATCCAGCCACATATACGGGTATCTTTGACTTTGTTCGACAGCTTTTTGCAAAACTACCTTCGGCCCAAATCAAAGGTTATGAAGCTGGACGTTTTTCTTTTAATGTTAAAGGAGGGCGATGTGAAGCATGTCAAGGAAGTGGAAAGCTTAAAATAGAGATGCACTTCATGCCTGATGTCTATGTGACATGTGAAGAATGCACGGGGAAACGCTTTAATTCTGAAACTTTAAAGATTCAGTTTAAAGGGAAAAGTGTGGCCGATGTTCTTCAAATGACTTTAGAAGAAGCTGCCCTTTTCTTTGAAAATCATCCTCAAATAAGAACTAAAATCGATACTCTCTTAAGTGTAGGGCTCGGCTACATTAAGCTCGGCCAATCAGCTATCACCTTGTCAGGAGGAGAAGCGCAAAGAACTAAACTTGCACGAGAACTCAGTAAAAGAGGAACAGGAAAAACACTCTACATCTTAGATGAGCCGACAACGGGGCTTCACTTTGCTGATATTGAGAAATTACTCCTCGTCCTCAATAGACTTGTCGACAAAGGAAATACAGTGGTGACCATTGAGCATAACTTAGATGTTGTCAAAGTAGCAGACCACTTATTAGACTTGGGGCCTGACGGCGGAGACAAGGGTGGTCATTTAGTAGCAAAGGGTTCTCCTGAAGAGGTTTCTAAAAATCCTGATTCTTATACTGGCCAATTTTTATCAAAAATGTTAAGTCTTTAAAACATGAGTCGATTTAAGCAACATCCCATGATTCCTATTTTCCTAGTGGTCTTCTTTGGCTATGTAGGATTTAGTTTAGCCTTCCCTATTTTCTCTCCAATGTTCTTGGATACGTCGCATAATTTTTTCACGACAAATCTCCCTATGAAACTACGTACCACTCTTTTAGGGTTTGTACTTGCAGCCTACCCTCTTGGACAGTTTTTAGGTCTTCCTCTACTTGGACAACTCTCTGATTGCTATGGAAGAAAGAAAGTTCTCTCGATTTCACTGATTTTTTCAATTTTTGCTTATATGGCAAGTGCCGCTTCGATTCTTATGCATTCTTTTTGGTTACTTATACTAAGTCGATTTGTCTGTGGGTACGCAGAAGGAAATTTTTCAATTGCTCAAGCGACTGTAGCTGATATTTCCACAGGGCATCATCGAGTCAAGAAGTTTGGAATTATTAACATGGCAGCAAGTTTGGGATTTGTCTTTGGCCCGATTATTGGCGGAAAACTTGCAGACCCACAGCTTGTCAGTTGGTTTGGAGACGACACTCCTTTTTGGTTTGCGGGTGTTTTAATCTTATGCACTTGGATTTTAGTTCTCTGGCAGTTACCTGAAACAAAACCCGTAGAGGCGCGCTCAAAACCAAAAGATAGTCTGCACCCTTTATCCGGCCTTATGATTGTTCATAAAAATTTCACTAAGACGGGCCATCGAGATCTTTATCTTATTAACTTCCTGTTTTACTTTGGTCTCTTTTTCTTTTATCAATACTACCCTGTACTTCTAGTAAAAAGGTACAGCTTCACCCCTTCAGGCATCGCTGATATTTCAGCTTATGTCGCAGTAATTGTCGCTCTAAGCCAGCTTTTAATTGTGCACCCATTAGCCAAGCGGGTTCACCCTAGAAAGGCTGCTATTTTAGGTGCCTTTATATTAGCGCCAGCTCTTGGCTGCTTGACTATTCCAAACTTCGCTATTGTTACGTATATCTTTTTACCTATCGCTTGTATCGCCATGGGCCTTGCGACTACAAACTGGCAAAGCTTGGTTGCTCACAGTGTTTCAGAAGATCTAATAGGAGAAGTTTTAGGTGTAAATTATTCTATGCAGATTCTAGGAGAAATTATAACGAGTGCTCTGGGAGGATTCTTAGCAGGATTTTTCATTATTTCACTGCCTCTGGTGGTAGGAGGAGTCGTCGTCTTCTTAGCTGCTATGGCAATTTGGATCTTTACCCAAGAAGGGGAAGAAAAAGAAGAAGACTCCCCTTCCTAATCTCCACATATTTCTGGATCATTAAGTAGAATAGGAAGAATACCAACTAGTGTTGGTGACCAGTTAAGTCCCATTTTATAAACAACTCTAGCTGCAAGATAGGAAGCTATAATCGATTTTTTATGAATAGTGGGCAGTTTTTCAAGTAAGCGTTCTTCAAAATTTTCTCGTAGAAATACTGGGCAATAAGAGAGTAAACAGCGATTAAGAGAATCCTTTCGATCTAAAGAGAGCTCTGTATTCTCGAAGTAATCTAGAAGCTGATAGGTATAGAAATTGATTTTATGAGATATTTTCTCAGAGATTTCAGTAAGAGGAAGTCCAAGTTCTTTATGAGCTCTAAGCATTAACTGCGCTTCTTCTAAAGATCTCTGCCCTAAAATTTTAAGAGTCTCTTCTATAATATTTGAATGATACTGCTTCATTTCATCATCAGTAAGAACAAGCCCACATAAAATTTCAAACGAAGAGGCAATAACTCCCCCTTTATTGGCAGAACTATCTCGAATAATTAAAACTCCAAGTTCCTCTAAAGCCTTGCGAGCTTTGGGAGTGAGATAAAGGTTTGCTCCTTCAATAATAGCTTTAGACGTTGGATTATTCTCTGAATCTAAAAAATCTATGTAGTTATTGATATTCAAAGTTGCTGGGCGTCCCCCACATGGAATAAATATATCTGTAACTGTTTGATGAACATTATGGCGAATTAATGCATTCATTTCATTTCCAGAGAGCCACTCTTTAACTAATTTCCCATTTTTTTTCCTTAGGCAAAGCGTCTTTTGTGAGTACTCACTTTCTTCTTTTTTTGTTTGGGTATCGACTAAAAAAGCTCCATCTGACAATTTTTCAGGATTGTATGCATTGATCGGTTTTTCAGATTGAAAAAGATTATAAAGCTCCTCTAAATCAAGGCCATTTGGATCAAAAATAGTTCCAGAAATATCTACTGTTGCTAAGAGTTTTGCCGTTTTGGGGTAATATTTATAAAGATTTTTCATTTGATTACCCGCAACATCCCCATCAGGGCCACCTGTCATTTTGACAGTGAAATCATCTTTTTCAGGATTGATGCCTAAAAATTCTAGTGTCTGGTGCATAAAGACATTCACCCCGAGAGAGGTGACTCCATGTTCCTTATGGTTGATACCAATATCTGGTTTTGAAGAAATAAAGGAAGAGCCAGGTCTATAGTTATATTTTTTGCTATGATCTGCAATCCATTCAATAATTTCTGTATGCAGATTTTCATCAGGCCCTAAATAGATATATTCTGGTTTAGAGTAATAGCTGACAATATGTTTAGCCCTTAAGGTTCCATCTTCTTCACAATTGACAAGCGTGATCAAACTATCCACAAAGGCTCTTTGAGCTTGATGTAGATAGGAAAGCCTTTCTAAACGAGTTGCTGCTTGCAATTTAGAGTCTATTTCTTTTTTGCTATATTTCTCTTTCTTAAGTTCGTTTTCATAAAGATTCCTTTCCATTTCAAGAGCAGCTGAAGGTTCTAAAAAAATAACCGCTTTAGCTCCCCCCTCTGGAATGTCTTTATTTTTTTTGTGTTGAGTATAAGCTAGAGAGTAGGTCTCCATAAAAACTTCGTTACGATCGAATTGCACATATTCTAAACGCTTAGGTAAAACAGTTCTAAGGCCACCTCTAGCAAGATCTTTAAGCCTAATATGAAATCCAAAGAAGCAAAGTCCTCTCATATAAAAAATTGCAAAGGGTAAAACAGGAAAGAGATCTTCACGATCAAAAGGAGTATGATCTAAATAAGTGGGGTCTAGTCTAAAACTTAAAGCCACTTTATTATTTCTATAAAAATTGGTTTTCAAGGTAAATTCAACAAAATTAATCGATTGAACTAAAATATTACGATGTCTCTCATCCATATTCTCTTTACCGGTATCCAGGGAGCTTACTGAATCTAAGAATTCATCTCTAAGAGCTCGATACTTTTTAATATCATTTTTCTCTGGATGAAATTTATATTCAAAAGCCTCGCAAAGCTTAGTGATAAGGTCAGGATGCCTACAAAGAGCTTCTTCAATGTTGTCAGGGGTGTATTCATAACTATCTACATGAACCAGTATTTGGTGAATAAAGTCGACAGAAGATCTCAGAAAATTTGCTAAATTTCCCCGAATGATTCCAGTACTAGCTAAGACATTGTCGATAAGATCGACTTGAGCAAAGTACTTTATCGTAACAAGCTCCTTTAGGAAATCAGGTACATCACAAGCTTCCCAAGCAGGTTTATGATTAATCCCTTGTAGTCCGATCACCATCACAAGGATGTTATGTTCGGTATGAGGATTAATATGAGTCGCATGGACCCGAGTCATCGTTAAATCATGACGAAAAACAACTTTAGCCAAATGATAAAAGAAATTCGCTCTAGAAGTATTCTTCCAGGCGAATACGATATGCATGGAAGGCTGCCCAGTCTTCTCCCAGTCCTCATTATAACGCACTTCATACTGGCAAGGATCCCTTTCTTGAGCTCTAAAGAGCATATCAAAAGCAAGTGTGATACGGTCCAATGAAAGCGTAGCTAAAAAACGAGTATTCATTTGCTCTGTAAGCTTTTTGAAATCATCATCACTAACTTGAGTATTTCTATCTTGCACAGCAGTTTTAATCTTATATTTCTCTTCGTCGGATATAGGAAAGACTCGAGTTTCTCTGGTCTCTAAGTAATTAATAATGACAATTCTTAGATTTTCTTTAACACCCTTTATTGGAGGAGGTTGCTTAGATGTATGTGCGCAGTAATACTTAATTCCATAGAGACTAAAGTTCTTCAGTATTTGAATATCGGCTTTGGGATGCTCCATACATAAAACAATGGCTCCCCCCTTGAGATTGATTTGAGAGTAGTAATTTTCCAGATGGAAACCCATAAGGCTGTGTGTAACGAGGATAATATCCTCAAATTTGATGTCGGCAAAAAAGTCTTTTGGCATCGACTCTTCGAGCCATAAGTAATACTCTTGAAATTGCTTAGACTCTTTTTCAATAGCCCTCATCAACTGATCACGTACGTTATCCATACAACTTAAATCCTATTAATTAGAACAGTCCCCTAAACCTGGTCATAATAAGATCTGAATATTTTTACAACCTAGAGTCTAAAAAAATAGAAAAAATATTTAAGTTGCTTATTCACAAGGATAAGTAAGATGAATCTAACCTCAAAGAAACGGATTTACCTTCCAAATGTAGGTATCAATCTTTATCAGGAAATTTTAATCCACGAGTTCTGATTCTTTGAGATCCATTTGCAAAATAGCAAAAGCCAAAAATGAGTCTCTCAAATAAACCTTCTGCTCACCTTTTTCTGTTTCTACTAATAGAAACCCATTTCGAAAGCCTTGTTTAATTTCCTCTACGGAGAAAAAATCAATGGAGGCAATGGCTTCAGAATCTTCTTGCTCAGAGGACTGTTGATCACTAATTGTAGCCAAATAAACAGGCCCTACGGTATTAAGAGTTCCTGAATCCGGGCAAATATAACCTAAAAGTTTTAAGTCATTTGAAATCAACCCCGTCTCTTCTTTTAACTCTCTGAAAGCCGCCTCTTCAGGAGTTTCATTCTCTTCTATGCCTCCTCTTGGAAGCTCATATTCCCAGGAACGCGTAGCGTGGCGAAAATTTCTGTTCAAAGCGATCTTACCATTTGGTAACATAGGGACAACAACAACTCCAGCACTTCCTCTTAAAGAAGATCTCCAAAGGAGCCTTGCATAAATGCCGTAGTTTCCACTTGGAAATCTCACAGCATCATTTAACCAAATCCAGTACTTGTCTTCTGCAACAATGCCCACTTTTCTGTTCATTGCAGCTTCAACCTCAAGGATTGTTTCCGGGTCATCAATAATTTCAATTTCTCCAGATCGATAGTCACCAGAGGGGCCTAGTGTAGGTAGTTTAAGATAATCAAAATAATCATCCTGCGTATTGGCAATTAGTGAGCTAGATACCCATAGTAATAAAAGTAACGTTTTCATTTTTGATCCTGATTAGTTTTGGAATTGTAAAATCTATTAAGAAGCAAAATTTTAGAGCAAATATAAAGGTTAGTCATTCTTAAGTAGACGCAAGCTATTGAGACCGACTAAGACAGTTCCACCTTCATGAAAGACTACAGCGAGCCAAAGAGGGATCCAGCCAAAGAGTGCTGGGATAGAGATAACAACAATAATGAGGCCTGCTAAGACGACATTTTGCTTCACAATTTTTAAGGTCTTTCTAGCTTTTAGAAAGAGTTTATAAACCAAGGAGAGGTCATTTTTGATTAAGACTACATCAGAGATTTCAGTTCCCATGTGGCTTCCGATATTCCCAAGTGAAATACCAACGGCTGCTCTTGCTAAAGCTGGAGTATCGTTGATTCCATCTCCTACCATGGCTAAGTTTTCTTGAGCTGAATACTTCTCGATAAGCCTTAGCTTATCTTCAGGTTTCAACTGTCCAAAGTATTGATCTACATTTAAATTTTTTGCAATACGCTGCACGCTTAAGTCATTATCACCACTTAAAATATAGGTCTTCAAACCGAGTTCCTCTTTAAGCAGCTTAAGAACTTTTTGAGCATCAGGCCTTAAATGATCTACAAATTGAAAGGTATAGATCTCATTTTCAATTTTTAAAGCAGCCATTAAGTGTCCTGGCTCATTGTCATAAGCTTCAAGAGTTACTTTAGAATCCCCTTCTGTTAAAGAGGCAATGTACGAGAGGCTTCCTATAGCAACTTTAAGGGTTTGTTGGTCATATCGAGCAAGCCCCTGAATCCCAAGCCCTGGAATAGCTTTACAGTCAGAAACAGAGCCTGCAGAAATCCCTCGATAATCTGCGTAGTGAATAATCGCTTGAGCAACTGGATGAAGAGCATGTTGCTCAAGTCCTTTTGCGATAGCTAGAATACGATCTAAGTCAGAGACTGGGTTCCCTTGTAGGTCTTTAATAGCGAGGCATTCAAGCTCTCCTGAAGTAAGCGTCCCTGTTTTATCAAAGGCCACCGAGCTCACTTTTGCCAGGGTATCTAGAGTAATTCCCCCTTTCAAAATAATGCCCAACTTAGCTGATGAGTTAATAGCGCTAATATAGGCTATAGGAACGGCTATAATGAGAGCACATGGAGAGGCTGCTATTAAATAAGCGAGCGCTCTATAAACCGATCCTTCAGACCCGAAATAAGTTAAACTCGGTATCAATACAGGTAGAAAAAGAGCAAAGAAAAAGCTAGAGGCGATGACAAAAAGAGAATATTTTTGACCAAACCTGTCAAACCAAGACTGCAATTTGGGCTTGGTTTTATTAGCTTCACAAATGAGATCAATAATACGTGAAATGGTCGAGTGAGAACCTGTTCGTGTAACGATTAGTTTGAGTGAGCCTTCGATATTGAGGGCACCTGCTGGAGCATCTATACCTTCTGAAATAGAGATGGGTGCATGCTCACCTGTTAAGTGAGAGACATCTAAAGAGGATGTACCTTCTATGACCTTTCCATCTAACGGAAGAACTTCTCCTGCCCTCACCCAAATAAGCTCGTTTACTTGTACATCCTTTACGGAGCGTTCAATCATCTTTCCTGAAGCATTGATCACCTGAGCCGTACTTGGAGCCATTTTACTCAAACGATTTAAAGTACTTTTGGCTTTATGAGAGACAAAGTGCTCCATCGAGTGAGAAATAGAAAAGAGTACGAGAAGTAAAGCTCCTTCTAAACTAGAATGAATGAAGAGCGACAGGAAAGCTGCCAAGACCATTAAAACGTGGATATCGACTTTGAAAGATTTAAGTTTTTCAATCGCTTCAATTAAAGCTGGAGTACCCGCTAAAAAAAAGATCACCACTTGTAAAAGAGAAGAGATGGGCGCCCATCTTTCAAAAAAAGAAAAAGTAATAGCCAAGATTAAAAGCGAGAGAGAAAAGATAGATACTTTTAAAGAAAGGTTCTTAGCCCACTTTCTAGAATCTAAGGTTAGAAAAGGGCTGGCTGTATGTGAATGACCAGACTCTAAGAATTCACTTAAAGTTATTCCATCTTCTTGATTTAATTTTTGAGCTATAATTTTAGACATAATATATTGGTTATTGCGTGAAGGAGAGAAACCATTGGGTGAGGAAATAAACGGTACCATAAGTCAGGATGGCAAAACCTAAATTCCAAACAAACGCAGGTATACTTTCATTTTTTTGTAGTTTAGCAATATACATACCTGAAGTTCCAATCATCAATACGGCAAGAGTTGCAAGTCCAAATTTTGGAGAGAGCCATGTCGTGACAAAGAGAAGCATGACAGCTAATAGAACGCCTAAAGCGGCTCCACTTCCTACTTTTAAAGGATGTTCACAATTTTCTAAGTTAAGGCCCATTTCTTCTTCTATCATTACTTTTAAAAGGCGGTCATCATCGGCCATTAAGACATCGAGCACTTCTTCTAAGAGAGCCCCTTTAAATCCTTTTGCTGCGTAGAGAGCTTCAAGCTCTTCTCTTTCTTGAGGGCGATGATTTTCAATTTCAAAGCGCTCTTCTTTTAAGATACGATGTAAGCGCTCTAACTTTGTATTTGCAAGCCAAGTACTTTTCGCTCCTTTCCACACAAGCCAGCCAGCGCCAAGCATCAACAATGCAAAATTCAGTTGAGCAAAAGAAAAGCCGAGCTGAGAACAAACCGTCCAAAAAATTAGAAAAAGAATCGAGGTATCTCTAGTAGAATCTAAAAAGGCACCTAGATGTCCAGGGAGTTCATCTCCATGAATTTCATTAGCCATTTCTTCTTTCTTTTTTAGAACGTGTTCGTGCGGGTTATTCCCTTCAAAGTGATCAGTTTCTGGAGTGTGCATAAAAAATTTTAAAATATATAAAGCTTAGCTAACAGTTTAACTAATTCCTGATAATCCCGTAAAGAGGCAACTTCTCTTATTGAGTGCATAGAGAGTTGAGCACAACCTAGGTCTAAAGCTGGAATTCCGGTCTTTTCAACAAACATGGGGCCGAGCGTTGATCCTTGCCTTTGATCCCCTCGTTTAAGGTAATTTTGAATTTTAATTTTATGTTTTTCTGCTAGAAGCTGCACTGTTGCCAAAATAGAATTTGAATAGGAGTAAGAGGCTCCTGTATCTATTTTAATAGTGACTCCTCCTCCTAGAAGAGGAGTATGTCTAGGCTCGAATTGATCTGAACTTTTAGGATCTAAAGCATGAGCACCGTCTATAGAAAGGGCAATTGAATTTGCGTAGCACTTTTGAAGGGCTTCGTAGTTCATCTTGTCCTGGAAAAAGATTCTTTGAAAGACACTTGTGAAGAATAAAGAATCTGCACCTGAATAGGTTTTAGAGCCTATTTCTTCATGGTTAGCTAGATACATCATAGGCATGGTATCTGTAAAAGAAGTTTTTGATACCTGAAAAAGAGCCTTTAAACTTGCATGAACACTTAAAAGGTTATCGATTCTAGGGGCGCTGAACAAGTCTTTGCCTTCTCCTAAATATCTAGGAGCTTCTAAAGGGCAGAGGTAAAGCTCGTGATTGATCAGTTTTTTAAAGGGTTTATTTTTTTTCAAAACGGATTCTAAATAAGAAGTTTTCAGTTCCTTTTTATCAGTGAGTGTAGCAAGAGCATTGAGATGTTCTTGAGCAGAGAGTTTAAGTCCCTCGCTATTGACTTTGCGATCGATATGAATAGGAAGCTGCGTAATCATTACGGGATGATCTGTAATATGAACAAGCTCTTCTTTAACTTTTCCATTATCTTCAACAAAGAGACGACCTGCAAGCCCAAGATCTCGATTTAACCAAGAAGCATAGATCGGTCCTCCGTAAACTTCCAATCCCCAGAAGATCATATTTTCATGTTGGTATTCACCTTGAGGCTTCAGGCGAAAAGTAGGGCTATCAGTATGGCTGAGCATAACGCGCGCTGCTTTAATTTCTTTTTGAGGAACAATGAAAGCAATGAGCGCACCTGAATCTCTTAAAACAAAATAACGCCCTCCTTTTTTAACTTTAAAATCTGTTTTCTCATTGAGTTCTTTGAACTGATTTTTTTTCAATTCTTGAACACACGCCTCAACAGCATGATAAGCAGAAGGAGATTTTTCGATAAAAGAGAGCAAATCAGACATATTTTTTAGGGGGTTATTTGTTTATTAGTTATGCAAAATTGAGTGATTATTTTCAAAAGAATATCTTCTAAAGTTAAAGAGCAACAGATGATCTCTAAAAAGGCAAATTGATCAGTTCTTCTTTTTGTATAAGAATTAAGGGCCCCGTCCTTTTTTTAAGTGAGTGAGCATACGTTTTGTCGTAGTATTTAAGGAGACGAGAAGCTGCTTCTTTTATTTCTTCACTTTCAATGGCGTGGATAATTTCTCGTGTTTCCTGTAAGCCCAGTCTCTTTTTTAAAAGAGTAACCGCAGATATGAGCTTCTCTTTTTTTTCTTGTCCATATTCTTGCATTATATTTTGAATGCGCTTTTCTGAATCTATTTGAAGAAAGTAAAGGGGGGCTGCTCGCATCAAATTATAAATGGGATTTGGGATGCAACATCGCCCAATCAAACGGCTTTCATCCTCTACCCAAATGGGTTTAGTAAGGTCCACTTGATAAAGGGCTTCTGCTATTCTATTTTCAAAGTGTTCACAAGTAGGCTGGCTTATCTTGGTCGATCCAAAGAGACTCCCTCGATGATTAGCGGCCATTTCTAAATCTAAAACCTGCTGCTCTTTTTTAAAAACAGCTAGCCATTCACTTTTACCTGTTCCAGTGTAACCTCCTAAGCATCGAAATAAATAGGGTTGATTAAAGGAATTTAAAACCCAACTGCGATAGTTTTTATAGCCTCTTAAAAGAGAAGTTGCCGGTATACGGCAGAAGTTTAAGAGCCATAAAAGAGACTGACTTCGCATTCCTCCTCTTGCACAGTAAACTTTGACTTTAGGAGCTTTTCGTTTTCTAATTTGTCTAACCCAATCGCTGAGTTTGGGCCCTACAAATTTAAGCCCTACTTCTACAGCTTTTGAAGATCCTTGGAGTTTGTAGGCGATTCCAACTTGAGCTCTTTCTTCATCTGTAAATAGAGGAAGATTCCAAGCTCCAGGAATGTGACCCTGTTCAAATTCCTTAGGACTTCTGACATCTATAATCTGCCCTTCTAGATTTAGAAATTCTTCAATTGAGGTTTTTTTATGCTCCATCGACTCTTCCCTTATTTGAAAGAGTCAAAATAGCAAAAAATTTGATATATGTAACGGAGTATTCAAACTAAAGAAGCTCTTTATTCAAGGGGCTCTAAACATTCGTAAAATTTAGGCTTCTTTGAATAGTCTTCAAGTGTTCTAAAGCTTCATCTAAAGCTACAAGATATCTTTCCTTAATTGCTTCAAACGCATCTCTTGAAACTTCAGTTCCATTAGCATCCACATATCTAGTTTGAGAATTTTTAGCATCTGGATAATAAGTACCTAGACCTACATTATTTTCATAAGCTGGAACAAGGGCATTCAACAAGTTGTTGATTTCATTAACAAGCAATTGATCATCAGATCTTGTAGTTTCAATTTCATTGAAATATTTCTGAAGCTCTTTAAGCTCTCCTTTAAAAGCAAAGAGAGGGAGAGTCCCCGGTCCTCCAACCCAACCAGCAGGCATTGGTGGTGGATTATTCCTTAGATTTAACTTATCTAAAAGAGTTCGCAAAGCAACTACTTTAGTAACAATTGGCTCAGACACCTGGTACAGAGTAAAGTTCATCTCTCCTTTAATAGAAGTTTGATTAACAGTTTCAGCATTTTTCGAAAATGGCATTGCTGTAGGTAATGTTGGATTGATTTTCATACTTTCTCCTTAAAATAAAAGTGATATTAGGCTTAAGGATATCCCTTTTATGTAAAGATAAGATAAAGACAGCCTGTCTTCAAGATGCTTGAAGTAAGCTCTTTATGAAGAACGCTATCTAGGAATGAGCTTTTCCATCCCACCTATATAGCGCTGCAGAGCCTTTGGAATAGATACAGAAGCATCACTATTTTGGTGGTTTTCTAAGAGAGCTACCATCAAACGAGAGGTAGCGAGGCCCGATCCATTTAAAGTGTGAACAAACTGAGGTTTGTCCCCTTTTTCTTTGAATCGAATTTTGGAACGCCTTGCTTGAAAGTCCGTGCAGTTTGAGATAGATGAAACTTCCATGTATTTCTCTTGCCCTGGCAGGTAGACCTCTATGTCAATTGTTTTAGCAGCAGCAAAAGACATATCTCCTGTCACTAAAAGCATTCTTTTATAAGGCAGCTCAAGTTTTTCTAAGATGGCTTCAGCACTTTCCACAAAGTTATTGAAAACAGCTTCGCTTTTGCTTGGTTGAGCAAAAGCAAACATCTCCACTTTATTAAATTGATGGGTACGAATAAGTCCCCTCTCTTGTTTACCTGCAGCTCCAGCTTCTCTCCTAAAACAGGGCGTGTAAGCCACATATTTCAAAGGAAGTTCTTTTGCGTGTAAAACCTCGTCATAATGAAGTCCGTTAAGAGCGACTTCGGCTGTTGGAAGCAAACAAAATTCGAATTGCTTATCGTTAATTTCATAAGCTTGATCTTTAAATTTTGGATATTGACCTGAAGCATACATCATTTCAGGGCGTACAAGTAGAGGCGGTATCCACTGAGTGAATCCATTTTGGATATGATGTTCAAGCATCATGTTAATCAAAGCCCACTCTAAGCGTGCTCCCATCCCTCGATAGACAGGCCATCCAGTTCCTGTTATTTTCGCTCCTTTTTCAAAGTCAAAAAGGTGATGCTTTTCATTGAGTTCTAAATGGTTTTTAAATGGGAAAGAAAAATGGGTCTTTTTGCCTTCTTCTTTCAAGCAGACATTGTCTTTAGGGTCCAACGAAGATTTGATTCCTTCCATAGGAAGGTTAGGTAAGACGGCAAGTTCGTGATTCAACTTCTGCTCGAACCCTTGAAGTTTTTCATCTAAACCTTGAATTTGATCTCCAAAGTGACCTACTTTTTTCAAAAGGCTTGAGGCATCTTCCCCTTTTCTCTTAAGTTCTCCTATTTGCTTAGAAAGCGTATTACGCTCACTTTTAAGAGCCTCTACTTCCGTTTTTATCTGTCTTATCGATTCATCTAAAGAGATGACTTGAGAAAGATTAACTTCTGGATCTTTGGTTTTTAACTGCTTTTCTAATTCTTCTGCTTGATCGCGGATGAGCTTCATATCTAACATGGCGTTAACACAAGTTCCTTAGTAAATTGAAAAAAATATTGCAAATTTGATTTTACTTAAGTCGAGATAATTCCAAAAGGAAAATCCTATTTGCTTTTTTTTTAAAAAAAAACTTTCTAAAAAAAAATCAAACAAAGTTATACTAGCTTCTGTAACTAATGACTTAGTGGAGCTGACCAAATGTCAATAGGGCCCATCACTCCAATTGTTCTTTCTCCCTCAATAAAGCCTAAGTCTCCTGTTGTCGAAAATTTAACTTTATTCAATCTATTTGGAAGTATCCTCAATAAAACTCGACTTATAGTGCTCACTGGCTCGAAAGTGTTTCCAGCTAACTTAGCAGAATTATTTTTAAGAGGGCAGGCTCTTCTCTCAGCTTCAAGTAATTCCGCTCCATCTGCTCTAGCACCTCATAAACTCAATCATGCATTCACTATGAAAATGCATTATATTTCCTTTAAACATTCAGTCAAACAGTTGAACCAACTTCCTATGATCGTGGCTTTAAGACGTATTTTTAGGGTGAAGCAGACTTGTGATTTTACTCTTACTCTTCATGGCTGGCTGTGGGGCAATCGCTCGAACTCTTCATTTATTCATCAGACAGTTAATACAACTCTCGCCTGGATTCCTTTTATTGTCCATGAACACAAGCTTTTGGAATCTACTTTTGCTCTTAATGCTTCGGCTCTTTTGACTCTCGGGTGTTTAACTTATTCAACTTTTCAAGATTTTCGCCAATATAATGCAGAAAAGCGGGAAAAAAGCCCTACCGTTCAAATTATTCATACCTCTTTTAGCTATTTAAACAAGCAAATTTGCGGCCCTATTTAATTATTTATCTTCTTATTAAAAAATCCCATTTTGTTATAAAATAGCTCTTCTTTTTATAAAAAACCAGGCTAGTCCTACTTTCTACTTGTTTAATACAAGATATCCATGGCATATGCCTAATATTAAGCAAAAAATAAATTTAATATGCATTTAGAAAAGATTGAAATTACAGGGTTTAAATCCTTTGCAGATAAGACCCTTTTAAAATTTGATAATCCTATTACCGCGGTAGTCGGGCCCAATGGATGTGGAAAATCCAATATTGTGGACGCCTTTCGCTGGGTTTTAGGTGAGGGTTCGGCTAAATCTCTTCGTAGCGAAAAAATGGTAGACGTCATTTTCTCAGGATCTGCTACAAGAAAGCCTTTAAATTATGCTCAAATTTCCTTAACGTTTACAGATATTGACAAGACTCTTTCCCTTGACTATGAAGAACTCTGTATTACCAGGCGTATTCATCGTAATGGCGATTCTGAATGGTACGTTAACCGAAATCCTGTTCGTTTAAAAGACGTCCACAAAATTCTATGGGAAGCAGGTATTGGGAAAAATGCCTTTTATATTTTTGAGCAAGGCAAGGTAGACGATTTAATCACCTCTTCACCTTTGGAGCGTCGCTGTATCTTTGAAGAAGCTGCAAAAATCATGCATTTTAAAGAGAAAAAGCGAGAAGCACTTCGAAAGCTTTCACAAATTGAAGTAAATCTAAAGCGGGTTCTTGATATTCAAACAGAGGTCAATCAACAGATTGACACCCTTCAAAAGCAGGCTGAAGAAGCTCGTATTTACGCTGAAAATAAAGAGCGTTTAGGTCATTTAGAAAAGGGCCTTGTCCTCTATAAGTGGAATCATAATCAAAAGAAGCTTAACCTTGAAAAAGGGGTTTGCGAAGAAAATGCAACTGGGCAGAAAAAAGTTCACTTAGATATTGAGACTTTTGAAAATGAGCTTATATCATTGAAGGAGACTCACTCTTCAAAATCTGCAGAAACTCGCAAGTCCTACGAAGCTTTTTTCGAAGTAAAAAAAGCGAAAGAGCTAGCCTCCTTTGAAGCGGGTTCTCACCGAAAGCAAGCAAAAGAGGTGTTAGAGCAAACAAAAACGTTGAAGGATAGCTTACAAAGCCTTCATCAAAAGCATTTAAAAGAACACCGCACATTTGAAGAAAACCAAAAAAGCTTAAAAGAGTATGAAAGTGATACTCTTTCATTATCTAAAAATCTCCAAAAAATTAATGGCACTCTGACCTCCTTAGAGCAAAAAGTGGAAGAAGAATCCACTTTAAGAAAAGAGGCACAGCAAAAATTAATGCTTGCGGTCAACTCTGAAAATGAGCACCAGTCTAATTACAAAAATAACACAGTCAAGCTACACGGCCAAAAAGAGCGCTTAGCGAATATTCTTCACCAGGAAAAAAGTTCTCAGACCAAAATTGAAGAAAAAACAAAAGAACACGAGACACTTTTAAAAACTTATGAGACTCTCTCTAGCAGCCTTGAAAATGAAGCGAATCTCCTTCTCAAAGTTAAAGAAAATTTAGAAACGAAATCCCAGGCTCTAGAAGATTTAAATCCAAAACTAAAAGAATTTGCATCTAAGCTAACTGAAAATAAAGCAACCGTTGCCCTCCTACTAAGCTTAAAAAATGAATTGGAGGGATACAATCAATCTTCAAAGACCCTTCTTCAATTTGCAGACGATCAAAACCACACGCTTTATCAGAAAATTTTTCCATTAACAAATTGGTTCCATCCTAAAAAGGGATATGAAGCTCACCTTTCAACTATTTTACAGCCCTACTTGCAAACACTCGTTGTCCATACAAATAAAGATTTGGAGCTTTTACTCGACATTGCAAAGGAACATGATCTTCAAAACTTTTCCTGTCTTTCATTAGAAAAGATTGCTCCATCTTCGTTGACTCTTGAAATGGCAGAATCAAACGTAGTAACTGCACACTTTTTAAATCAAGTGGATCAAAAGCCTCCTATAGAGGGCTTCAATCAAATTCAAGGAGATTACTTTTTAGATCACCTCGGCGTCCATCACCGTATTTCTAAAGAAGACCAGAATTTATTTTTAAGAGAAGTTGAATTAAAGAAGAGAGAGAATGAACAACAAGCTCTTGAAAAAGCCCATTTAGATGTTCAAGCTCAAGTAGAAAGCCTCACAGAAAAAGTCAAAGCTCTTAAAGATGAATATTCAAAGCTCAACCAGAAAAAGCATCAGAATGAAATCGATTTCACTAGAACTAACTACTCCCTAAAAAATTGCACTGAGGATTTAGAAAAACAAAAGCAAAAAGTAGCTTCTTTTCAATCTCAAAAGCAAGAGATCTCTGCTTCTATAGCAGCTTTAGACACCAAGCAAAAAGAATACATTCAGCTCTGCGAGGCTGAAGAGGGTAAACGAAAAGATCACCAGACCCTTTTCTCTAAAATTGAAAGCCAATTTGAAAGCAACTTTAGTACCCTCAAAGAAAAAAGAAGTTTAAAGCAGTCTTTAGAAGATAAGATAAAAGGCTCTGAGAAAGAGTCTCATCTTTTAAAAGAGAGTATTCGTGTTTTTGAATCCAAGAGCATGAGTTTTGAGGACCAGATTCAAGAAATGAATGCCTTTATTGAGTCTAAGGAAAAAACATCCTTAACTCTTGAAAAACAAAATGCCCTTTTCGAAAAGAAAGAAATCGAATTTGAGAGTAAGCTTAAGATTGCTGAAAATAAATACCAAGCTTTTGAAGATGCTTTAGAGAAGCTTGAAAAAGCTGAAAAAGAGAACGAGGCGCAGCTTAAAGGGCTTCGCAAAAGTCTGGATCTTCATAGAAATCGTGAAGTAGAAATTAAGAGCCGCCTGTCGGAGCTTCAAACAGAGCTTCACCTGCAAACAGAAGAGATCGAAGAAAAACTAGATATCTCAAAAGAAGAAATCCCCTCTCTTGAGGTCGATCCATCTATTACTCTTGGCAAAACAGAAAAAGAGATTCGACGACTACGTCGATTACTGGATAGCCAACCTGAAATTAACTTAAAAGCTATTTCAGACTGCGAAGCTCAGAAGTCCCGTTTTGAGTTTTTACAGTCTCAGATTAAAGATTTAAATGAATCTCAAGAAAAGCTTTTAGAGATTATCACAAAGCTAGACGATACAAGCCGGCAGATGTTTAAGGAGACTTTTGACAAGATTCAAGCTCGCTTTAGAGAAAACTTCCTTCTTCTATTTAATGGAGGAGAAGCGGACCTTAAACTGACCTCTAATCATGATATTTTAGAAGCCGGCATTGAAATTATTGCCCAACCTCCGGGCAAAAAAATGAGATCAATACAGCTCCTATCAGGTGGAGAAAAGTGTTTGTGTGCAATTGCCCTTCTCTTTGCACTCTTTGAAACACAGTCTATTCCCTTTTGTATTTTAGATGAGATTGACGCTCCTCTAGACGACACAAACATTGAAAGATTTACAAATGTGTTAAAACAATTTGTGAAAAATAACCAATTTATTATCATAACGCACAATAAACGAACCATGGCCATTGCAGACAACTTATTAGGCGTCTCCATGCAGGAAAAGGGCGTTACAAAAGTTATTCCTCTGGAATTCAATTCCAAAACCCCTCTTTCTCAAGCCACAGTTTAATTTCATTAACTTTACCTGAGATTTTAGCACATGTTAATAGGCGTTCCTAAAGAAATAAAAAATCACGAATATCGAGTTGCTGCAAATTTAGAGCTCGTTCAAATGCTTGCATCAGCAGGTCATAAAGTAGTCATAGAAACCAACGCTGGAAAAGCGATTGGGTATACAGACGAAATGTATCTACAAGCAGGGGCCCGCATAGCAGCTACTCCTCAAGAAGTTTGGGCATCTGAAATGGTGATTAAAGTAAAAGAGCCCCAACCAAGTGAATATAAGCTTATGCATGAAGGGCTTCTTTTATTTTGTTTTTTACATCTAAGTGCCGAACCTGAACTCACAGGGGCACTCATAAAAAATAAGGTCGTAGCGATTGCTTGGGAAACGGTGACTAACCCACAAGGCCAGCTCCCTATTTTAATTCCAATGAGTGAAATTGCAGGACGTATCGCCATTCAGGCAGGAGCAACCTCATTGCAACTAAGCCACGGAGGAAAAGGAGTTCTTCTAGGTGGAGTGCCAGGGGTTAAACCTGCAAAAGTACTCGTAATTGGAGGCGGAGTCGTCGGATTAAATTCGGCCCGCATGGCAATAGGTTTCGGAGCTGATGTTACTCTACTTGATACAAACTTAGATCGTTTAAGAACTATAGATAGCGTTTTTGATTTTAGAATCAAAACACTCTATTCCACTAAAATGTCTATTGAAGAAAACCTAAAAACAGCCGACCTCATTGTAGGTTCTGTCTTAATTCCTGGTAAGCTTGCCCCAAAAGTCGTCACAAAAAAAATGCTCGACCATATTCAGCCGGGTTCCGTTATTGTAGATGTCGCCATTGATCAAGGCGGCTGCTTTGAAAGTTCCAAGCCTACTTCTCACGCAAAACCAACTTATTTTGAAAAAGAAATACTTCACTATTGCGTTACAAATATGCCTGGCGCATGCGCCATGACCGCAACCCAAGCTCTTATTAATGCAATGACTCCCTACGCCTTACAATTAGCGAATTTAGGTTATAAAGAAGCCTTTAAACGCGACCAAGGCCTCTTAGATGGGCTAAATATCTACCATGGACAGGTCACTAATAAGCATGTAGCCTCTGATTTGGACTATGATTACCAGGCTCCAGAGGACGCCTTTAAGAGTAACTAGCTTAACGTTAATGATTTACATTTATATCCTATTAAAGATAACTTGACAAATAAATCGATTTGTGTTATACTATTATAACCAAAGTAATAGAAAGGAGATTAAGTTATGACAAGTATACAAAACAATTTAGATTTATTGAACCTTAATGGTTTAGGACAAGGAGGCGGAACACCTCCACCTACTCAAGCCGACCAACTTTTGAACTTAAAGCTTCTCGAAGCGTTATGTGCAATTATGGGACAATTTGCAGACCTTCAAACAAAAGCTGCTCAAAGTGCCTCTAAGCAAGATGCCAAAGCTGACGCAGCAGGCCAGGCTACAGCTCAAGTAGTTGCCGGAAATAAATCCTCAGCAGGGTCTAGTAACTCTCCAAATACTGGAGCTCCTGCAGCTTCAGGTGGTGCAGTTACGGGTGGAGTTGGTGCAGTAGGAGCTTAATTGGCACTTATTTTCTAAACGCTACCCTCAAAAAGTCAAATTTGGTATGTTTGCGATTGAATAGGCGAGGACCTTTTTATTCGCATGCATACTGATTTGATCATTTCACCCTTCGAAGAAACCGCAAAGGCTTATTTAGAAGAAAAACGTATTAAGGAAATTATTTTTTCCAAAGGGACCTACCATGTCCATGTTGAGGACAGAGAGTCTCTGGATCCCGCTTGGGCCTTTTTTCAAGTCAATGATGATCAAACCGTTAAAGATTATTTTTGTTCTTGCCAGTCAGAGTCTTCGACTTCTTGTGAACATTTAGCCGCAGCCCTTTTAAGTATTTTTCAAAATCATTCTCAACCTCTTCATATGAGATTTGAGCATTCTTTTTGGAGTCGAATAACACAAGCTTTCGCTCAAAAATATGGCTATGAACTCTCTCTTTTAAAGAAAAAGGAGTCTCGATATGAGTTAAAAAAGAAAGAAAACCTCCTCTTTTGGATTGAAAGCAAGGACGAGGCATCTAAAAAAACACTCAAAGAATACCTAGAAGATCGGAAAGATGAGACAGAAGAAACCTCATTAAAATTTTCTAATCTCCCCAAGAAAGAGCTTTCTTTATGGCGAGAAGGGAGGCCTTCACCTCAACTCCGTTATGAACTTTCTTTTTGGTCAGACCTTGCAAAATGGATAATGATTTTACAAGAGAGTGGACACCCCTATCAAGTTAAGTTTGCATACCAAAAAGGTTTCCCTACAGGGCTTACTATTTCCTTTGAGGAGGTCACGCTATATTTTGACTTGGATAAAGAGATTTTAATAGAAACGATTCCTTTCTTGTCGACTATTAACACTCCTCTAGAAGTCCAGCACACCCCATCACTTGCGATTGAAAAGATCAACTACGATCAGCAAGAAAAAACACTTGTCATTCATCCGAAAAAAGTTAAGAAAGGACAAACGAACACCCTTACCGGGGAGAAACTAGGAGACTGGATTTACCTACCAAGAAAGGGCTTTTATCATCAAACCTCTGGAGACCTCTCTACAAAACGAACCATCCTTTCTCATAGCATTGATAAAGAGCTCGAGAAAAACACCTCTTTTTTTCACAAGCACCTCGAAGGCACTTCTCTCACTCCTAAACCTATAAAGCCTCAATACCTCATTAATTTCGATGAGCATTGGAACTTAAATGTTCACCTCTATCTTTTTGATAAATTTGATTTAAAAAAGACACACTCAACTTTCTTCGGGAAATGGGTTTTTCTAGAAGAGAAAGGTTTTTTTAAGCTTTCGGAAAATATCTTCCGCCAACCTTCTCTTTTTATTCCTCGAGAGAAAGTAACCGAATTTATCAGGCAGTATCGCCACTGGCTCAACAGTCAAAAAGGGTTTGAAGTTCATCTAGCCCCTATTGAAACCAAAACTTCGTACTTCTTAAATTCTCATTATCAACTTATTTTCTCTTCTAAGCTTACCCTCCCTGGAGAGAGTTACTATGATTTTGGAGAATGGGTCTACATTCAAGACCAAGGTTTCTATTCAAAACCAAGACACTCCTCTCCAATTCGAACAGGACTTACGGTTAAAAAAGAGGAAATTTCAAAGTTTATTCATTTAAATCAAGACGATTTAGAAGCGGTTCCTAACTTTTTTTCCTCCCAGTGCCCTTTAAAAAAAGTATCTTTATCTTTAACAGCTAATTTAGAAAAGCAAACTCTATGCATCGATCCTCTCTATGAGTTTTATACCGACTACAAGAAAAAAGAGGTCCTCTTCTTTGATCATTATAGCTACGTAAAAGACGAAGGGTTTTACTTACTCCCTAAAGAACTACAACTACCCAAAGGATTTAGAAAGAAAGTCAATATTCAACCTGAAGATCAAACCTCTTTTCTAGCTTTTCAATTCAAAACCTTGAAGCCATTTATTTCACACCTCGATCCTTGTCTTCAAATCCCAAAAGAACTAGAGCTTACTTTAGAAAGCTTTAGAAATAATCATTTTCAACTGAAATATAAAAATGAGCAGGGTCAATCCCTTATCGAACCTTTATTTAGGGCCATTCGAAATAAGCAACCCTACTTTCTTTCTGAAGCAGGCTTGATTCAACTAAACCATCCTCGCTTTACCTGGATCCACGATCTAAAAGAAGAAAAGATCCATGAAGATGGCATAGAGCTTTCAACTTTAGATTTAATTCGTATTGAAGCCGTCGACTCTATCTTCTCTCCAGATGGACCTTCTCAAAAAATCTTGGACCAAATTAAGTCAGCTTCAAGTCTCACCTTACCTCCCTTAAAGGGTTTTAAAACGAAACTTAGATCTTATCAACAAGTTGGACTTTCTTGGCTTTGGAAACTTTTTAAATATGACCTCTCAGGTATGCTCTGTGACGACATGGGTCTTGGTAAGACTCACCAAGCCATGGCTTTAATGGCGTGTATTAAAAATCAAAAGGTAGTAAGGCCTCACCCAGGCTATAAGGCGCCTAAACGTAAGTTTTTGATTGTCTGCCCTACCTCTGTCATCTTTCACTGGCAAGATAAGCTTCAAGAATTTTTCCCTAGTTTGAAAATCTTAACATTTTATGGATTGAACCGATCTTTAAAGCGCTTTCAACAACAATTTGACGTCGTTCTTACTTCTTATGGGATACTACGAATTGATCAAAAAGCGCTTTCAAAAATAAAGTTTGATCTCGCTATTTACGATGAACTTCAGGTCGCTAAAAACCATCGTAGTTTAACCTACTCTGCTCTTCAACAGATTTCCTCCAAAATGAAACTGGGACTTACAGGAACTCCTATTGAAAATAACCTACGAGAACTCAAAGCTCTTTTTGACCTCGTCGTTCCAACGTATATGCCCCCCGATGAACGATTCCGCAGTTTCTTCACAAATCCAATTGAACGAGACCATGATGATCAAAGGACACAGCTTTTAAAAAAGATGATCGGCCCCTTTATTTTGAGGAGAAAAAAAGAAGAAGTTGCCAAAGAACTTCCTGCCAAAACAGAACAGGTTTCTCGCTGTGAGCTTACTAAAGATCAAGCTGGGCTCTATCAAGAATACTTAGAACTATCGAAAAAGAAGCTTTTAAAGGACCTTCAAGACTCCTCCAAAGCTGTCCCCTATATGCACGTCTTTGCGCTTTTAAATAAGCTCAAGCAAGTTTGCAATCACCCCAAAAGTTTAGACGCTGAAAAATATAAAGGAATGAGCTCTGGGAAATGGGAGCTCTTTATTGAGCTTCTGCAAGAAGCTCGAGAAAGTAAACGAAAAGTCGTTATCTTCTCTCAATACCTGAAGATGATGGATCTTATTGAAGCCTACCTAAAAGAACATGATATCGGCTATGCAACAATACGAGGCTCGACAAAAGACCGTAGAACCCCTCTAAAGCGTTTTCAAGAAGACCCGCAATGTGAAGTATTCGTTGGCTCTTTAAAGGCTGTAGGGCTCGGTATTGACTTAACAGCGGCATCTGTTGTGATTCATTATGATCGTTGGTGGAACGCTGCTCGAGAACAGCAAGCTACCGACCGAGTACACCGTATTGGCCAACAAAGAGGAGTCTTAGTCTTTAAACTCGTAACTTTAAATACTCTGGAAGAGAAAATTGATCAAATCATACGATCTAAAGAAAGACTCATGGAAGATGTCGTGGGTACTTCAGATGAAGACCAGGTTAAATCCTTCACCCGTGAAGACCTTATTGATATTCTGCAGTTCGTTCATACAGATATCTATACAAGCTCTTAACATCACGTTACAGCGACTGTTCATTAAGGTAGCTTGAGAGGCTTTTAACGGTTATTTTTTCTGATAGAGGATAATCTACTTCGCCAGGATAGATCACATAGAGATGTTTAAGGTCCAAATCTTTTAACGCGATCTGCATTGACTTTGTCAATTTAGGAGCATCTGAATATTTAAACTCGATGCCTATAGCGCCATCTTTAAGGGGTAGTACCAAATCGATTTCGGCCCCTCCATAGGTCGACCAAAAATAGCAGTCTTGATGTATACTTTTTTGAGAACGAACCACTTCTTCCAAAGCAAAACCTTCCCAAGAAGCCCCTAACTTAGGATGGCAAAAAAGCTCCTCTTTATCTTTTATTCTTAATAAGGAATGTAAAAGCCCACTATCTCGAAAGTAAATCTTAGGAGCTTTGACTTGTCTCTTTTTCAGATTCACATGCCAGGGCTGCAACTGACGCACCATGAATGTTCTTGTTAAAATGTCTAAATATTTTCGAACAGTCGCATCAGAGACCCCAAAGGAACGTCCAAGTTCTGACGCATTGAAAATATTACCATGGTAATGAGCAAGCATGCTCCAAAAACGCTGCAATGTTTCAGGAGGAATTTGAATCCCCAAATTAGGAATATCTTGCTCTAGTAGAGTACGAATATAAAAACTTCTCCAATCAAAACTCTCTTCATCATTTTTTGCCAAATAAGATTTAGGAAAGCCTCCATATAACCAAAGGCGTTTTAAATCTGAGGCCTCTTCTAAATTAAAAGGTGTAAGCTCCAAGTAGGAGATTCTTCCTGCTAAACTTTCAGAGGATTGTCTAAGAAGTTCTTTTGAAGCACTTCCCAAAATTAAGTATTTTTGATCAAGTTTCTTGTTATCGACTAAAACTCTCAAAATACTGAATAAATCAGGAAAACGTTGAACTTCATCAATAACAATAAGACCCGTTAAACTCTGTAAAGTCAACATTGGATTCTTAAGTCGCTCTAAATCAACTGGCGACTCTAGGTCAAAATAATTGGATTTTGAAAATGCTGAGACACTTTCACAATATTCACGAGCCAAAGTAGTTTTTCCACATTGCCTAGGACCTAGAATAGCCACAATAGGATGCGACTTGAGATATCTTTTAACTAAATTAAAAAAATGGGGTCTTTTCATATTTTTCCTTGAATATTCGAAGTTAAGCTAAAGATATTCAAGGAGAATTTACTTTTCAAGCTTAAAATCGACTTCTTCCTTGAATATTCGAAGTTAACCTAAGGATATTCAAGGAAAGTGAATATTTTAAAATAGACTTAAAAGCTTCAGATGACAGATACACTATTATTCCCCTTAGACTATGAATATGTAGAACTGCTGTGACTTTAACTAATTCTCAAGTATTTTGAATTTACACAATTTTCCAGCTAGGTCACAATCATGAAAAAAGATCCAAAAGAAATTAAGCTATTTCCCTACAATCCAAAGTGGCCTAAAATGTTTGATGTTGAGGCCAAAGATATCAAGGAATACCTTAAAGAGACCTGCTTAGAAATTCATCATATTGGCTCGACTTCAATTCCAGGCATGACTGCAAAAGACAATTTAGATATTTTGCTGGTGGTCAATGACCTTAAAAGATTCTCTTAAACTTGAAAAGCATGGATTTATCTTTAAAGGTGAGCTCAATATCCCCCTTCGTTACTTCTTCTCAAAAAATACTCAAAGGTCAAAAATTAATCTTCATGTCTGTGAAAAAGGCCATGCTTTTGCTGATCTAAATTTAACATTTCGTGACTATTTAAGAGCACATCCGAGCAGTGCCCAAGAATATTCTAAACTAAAGCTCAAAGCTTTAGAAAACCCTGAAGCTCATCATCGAATTCGTTGGTTTCTCTCAAACTACAGTATTGAAAAAGACTCATTTATTAAATCGATCCTTAAGAAGGCGAATTATCAAGGCTTAAATATAAATTTTTGTATGCATAACAACGAATAGGAAGAGTATCACCGCATCAAAGATGAGCAGATTTTCAAGTCCCTTGATATCGAATATGATCGTAATCATCCCTCGTTTACAGATCCAAAACACTTTCATTTTTGTCTCTATCAAGATGGTAGCATAGTAGCTATTGCTCATATTGAACTTCTTTCAAATGAAAAATCAGCTCTTCGTACTATTGCTGTCGATACTCCTCACCAGAAAAAAAAACTTGGCAAACACTTCTTAATATTTCTAGAGCGTTGGCTAAAATTTCAAGATATTCAGGTGATACATCTACATGCTGATATCAAAGTTATTCCTTTCTATGAAAAAGAAGTCTATGAATTTATGCTATTCGACGACCCAACCGGGGGCCTCCCTTCAAAATGCAAAGATATGGGGAAAATTTTAGGCAGATAAAAAATCACGAATAACCGCTGATATCTCTTTCCAGCCTATTGCAATGATATCACGTTCTATTTCCATGGTCTTCGGGGTTTGACAAACAATATATGCTGGCACGGCACAATCATATTCCTTCATAAAGGAGAGAAGATGTTTTCCATCGCTACGTGTAGGCTTAGAGGTCCATTTAACCTCAATAGGTAAATATTGGCGATTAAACTCTATTATATAATCAACTTCTGGACCTGTATGGTCTCGCCAATAATAGCATTTTGCTTGAGGTGCAAATATTTTGATTAAATTAAGAATCTCAATCCCAATAAATTGTTCAAATAAATCTCCTAAATATTTCTGAGGCAATCTCAAGCCTTCTGAAGCTGCAATTCTTCGAATACCTAGATCAAACAAAAGATATTTTGGTGCCTTAGTTAATCTACGACGAGTTGTGCTCTTCACTATCGGCTCGATTCGATCTGCAATAAGGCAGTCTTGTAGGATCTGGTAATACTCTTCTATGGTGTGACGAGAAACTCCTATTTCTCTTGAAAGGTTTGTCACATTTAATTGTTTACCCGCATCAACAGCTGCATAAGTTAGAAAACGAGAGAAGCTAGCTAGATTTTGAACATGAGCCTCTGCTCGAATTTCTTCTTCCAGATAAATGTTAACATAAGAAGTGAGAAGCAGCTCTTTACACTGAGAGTCTTTTTGTAAAATGATTTCAGGAAGAGCCCCATTTAATAATAAATCCTCCAAGTTCGGGTAAATATCATCACCAAGTTCCAGTAAAGTCAAGCCCCCTAAATTTAACTCGATAACTCTTCCAGGCAATAAGTTTACATCCTTTTTCTTACGTCTTAGCTTCCTTAATGAGGAACCTGTAAGAATAAAATTAGCTAGCTTTTTATCAATCGCTAACTGAATGGTATCCATTATTTGGGGAATCTTTTGAATTTCATCTACAAAAACAAGAGGTCTTTTTTTCATTTTTTTAGACTGAATCAAACCTTTGATTTCTGCAATTAACAGCCCCGGATCCTCTTCAAAACGACGGCGCACTGAAGACTCAAGAAAAGAATAGGATAAATCAGTTTCAATAAGCTCTTCAACAAGGGTCGTTTTACCCGTTTGTCTAGGACCCAAAAGCATAATGCTTTTGTTCTGAGCAAGAACTTTTTCAAAAATAGGCTGAATCAATCGTTTTATATAGGGCATAAAAACGCTTTTATTTGGATATTTCTTATAAATTAGCAGATTTCACTGAGAATTGAAACAAAAACTTCAAATTTCACTGAAAATTGAAACAATACATGCAGATTTCACTGAAAATTGAAAAAAGTTCGGCAATTTTCATAAAACACACACATATTACTCATTACAAATGACTTATAATCCAAAATCACTTTTTATAAAAACTTATATCGCTAATAATGAATGTGTTGGAAATAACCTATCTAAAAACTCTATGAAATAAAATTCGCAGTCTCTGGTTTTTGTAATCTCTCTGAAAGTTCTCTCACTTTCTTACTTTTTAAGAAAAATTGAAGTGGAGAGCCAAAAAAGTCAAAGGTGTCTCTCATTTGATTAATGAGATATCTCTTATAGGTGTTGGTCAACAGATTTTTCTTATTCACAAAGAATAAGAAAGATGGAGGAGAAGATTTAATTTGGGTCATGTAATAGATACGTAGTCGTTTTCCTTTGACCATTGGAGGAGGGATTTGGTGCTGCACTTTCTCAGCAAATCGATTTAAAGCCCCCGTCTCAACACGTCTAATTCTATTTGCATAAACTTGCTCTAAAACTTCGTAAAGTTTTAAGACATTACGTCCTGTAAGAGCTGAAATAAAGACGATAGGATAGATGGATACGAAAGGACACTCTTCTATAAGAGCCTGCCTTGCATGCTCCATACGATGGTCGTGAGTTAAATCCCACTTGTTTACAATCACGATGCAACTCTTGCCCTGCTTGTAAATCTCTGACATAAGCTTCTTCTCTTGAGCAGTCATCCCATCTAAAGCATCTATTAAGAAAAGACAGATGTCTGACTTCTCAATGGCTTCATAGGTACGAATACTGGCAAATTTCTCAACGACATTGCTCTCTTTTTGCTTTCTTCTTATCCCTGCTGTATCAATGAGGATATAGTCTTTTCCTTCATGGCTCAGTTCAATTTCAATTGCATCTCTTGTCGTTGCCTGCTCTGGACTTACCACACAGCGTTTCATCTTAGTAAGGTGATTAATGAGGGTTGATTTTCCAACGTTAGTACGTCCAACTATCGATAAAACAGGTTTTTTTTCTACATCAGTAGGAGCAAAATCAAGCGTTTCGATTTTATCAAAAACAACTTCGAAAAGTTCATAAAGATTGCGCCCATGAACAGCAGAAACCGCGAACATATCTGAAATACCTAGCTGATGAAACTCATGGAGAAGTCTTTCGAAATGATCATCGTCTATCTTATTTACAGCTAAACATACTGGTTTTTTTGACTTCAAAAGAAGCCTTGCAATCTCTTGGTCCATTTCTGTAAGGCCTATGCGTGCATCGACCACCATAATACAAACAGAAGCTTCATTGATAGCTTCACGACTCTGCTGCAAGATTTCTTGATTAAGTGGATCGTAGTCGTCAAGCTGGATCCCCGCTGTATCGACTAAGATATAAGGGCGGTTTTGAAATTCACCCGTTCCATAGAGGCGGTCACGAGTGACCCCTTCCATTTCATCAACAATGGCAATTCTTTTTTTCAAAAGACGGTTGAATAAGGCTGATTTCCCTACATTAGGGCGTCCGACTATCGCTATTTTTGGAAATGACATTTGTTTTATTTTTCCCCCGAGAAAGTATTCCAATATAATCTAGAATGAGTTAAATGAAAATAAAAATCCAATTTTTATAAACAGCAAGGCGCTATTATTATAAATAAATCAAGAATAGACTAATAAATTGAAAGAAAGTTTTTTAAAATTAAAATATCGTTTACTAAGTCCAAATTATAATTTAAATAGTTTGCGCTCTGATGTATTAAGTGCTCTCTCTGTGGCTCTTTTGGCTTTGCCCCAATCTATGGCGTATGCCTTGATTGTAGGGCTCCCCTTGTACTCAGGGATCTTAGCAGCCATATTTGGGACGATTTTGACCTCCTCTTTTGGCCATTCCAGGCATTTGATTTCAGGGCCTACAAATGCAACAGCCATTTTGATTCAGGCAGGAACCAGCCACATTCTCTATCAGCACTTTAATCAAGTCCCAGAAGAGTTAAAAGGGCTCATTGCTTTACAAATTATCTCTCAAATCGTTCTATTTATGGGTCTTATTCAAATTTTAATAGGGGTATTTAAGCTAGGAGGGTTCACTCAGTTTATCAGTCGATCTGTTATGATGGGATATATCTTAGGGGTAACGCTTTATATTTGGCTAGGGCAGGCCTATACGCTATTCTCTATTGAAAGGCCAGCAGGTGAGTTTTCATTCTCCCAGCTATTTCCTTACCTATTAAAACACCTCTCATTCTCAAATCCTCTTACCATTGGTATTGGAGTTTTAAGTCTTCTTATTTTGATCACTTTAAAGAAATTCTATAGGAAGCTACCTAGGTCTTTAATTATGCTCGTTCTTGCGGCTTTAGTCACCTATGTAGCTAAACAGTTTCTCTCCCCTAACTCTTCCGCCTCTATTACTCAGCTAGCCGCAGTAGAGTTTGATTTAAGCAACCTTTTGAAGTTTCACTTTATCCATTTTAATAAGGCTATTATTAAAGACCTTCTTTTTATCTCTTTAGCAATCGCTCTTTTTTCTATCTTTGAGGTTAACTCTATCTCAAGGCTTATCTCTGCTAAAAGCGGGCAAAGAATGAAAACGAACCGAGATATATGGAGTGTTGGGATAAGTAACTTTTTTAGTTCTTTTTTTCTGGGGACGCTACCGAGCTCTGGCAGTCCTAGTCGAACTATCTTCAATTATCAAAATGGAGCTAAAAGTAGATTTGCTGGCGTCCTTACGGGGATCTTTATACTTATTATATTAAGTGTTTGTTATCCACTCATACACTTTATCCCAACAGCTTCTCTAGCAGCCATTCTGCTGATGATTGGTTATGAAATTATCGACTTCAAACTATTGAAAATATGTTTGAAAGCAACCAAGCGCGATGCCTTAGTTTTGACAGTGACGACTTTATCTTGTCTCTTTTTCCAACTTGATATTGCTTTATTTATTGGGATTGCGCTTTCACTCATCCTCTATTTAAGGCTAGCTGCTGAAACGAATATCTTAGAATATGTATTCACGGAAAAAGGGCATTTTAAGCCTATGAATAAAAATAGAGAGAGAGTTGAGAAGAGAATCCGCATTTTAAACATGGAGGGGAACCTTTTTTTTGGCTCAATAGACAGTCTTCAAAAGAAGCTACATTCTGTCTTACTGGATCAAGATGTTGAAATTATTATTCTTCGCTTTACCGATGTTCGACACTTAGATGCCAGTATTTGTTGTTTCTTAGAAGTTTTTGCAAACAACCTCAAAAAACAAGGTAAGAGTCTTTATCTATGTGAAATGATCCATTCAACGATTCAAGTGGTCCATGAATCTCCGCTTTTAAAAAAGCTTGGAGAAGACTATCTTTATGAAAGAGATCATAGCTCTCCTATTAGGGCAACCGAGCAGGCATTTGCCCATGCTTTAGAAAAACTCAACTCTATTGAAAAAACTCCCTCGTAATTTTTTCTTCTTTTTTGCTACCATGTTCAGAAAAGTATTTACTTCAGGAGCATTCTATGGACAGGCTAAAAACAATTGTATTAAATGACTGGAACCCAAGCTTAGAACACACGGCTCTTCAAGAAGCTATTACAGCTTTAGAAAGTGGCCAAGTGCTCTATTTCCCAAAACTATCTTTTCCTATCCAAGCAGAAGAAAAAGTTCTATTCTCCTCTAACCTAGTAAAAAAAGACTGCAAAAATATCAGTTACAATCCTAAAAATGATATTTTAAAGGGATGCGCAGGCGCTTTGCAAATGCAAAACACCATCCATGAAATGATGCGTCGCTTCTCAAAGACTGCTGGAGATTTTATTCATGCTATCCTTCCAAACTATGAACAACACCTGTCTCTTGGGCGAACAAGCTTCAGACCTGTTGAAATTAAAGGGAGAGAAAATGCTTCTTTTAGAAAAGATGACACCTTGTTGCACTTAGATGCCTTCCCTTCTTCTCCAACAGGAGGCAAACGCATTTTGAGATTTTTTGCAAATGTGAACCCTTTTGACAAACCTCGTGTTTGGAAAGTTGGAGAGTCTTATGAAAAAGTGCTAAGACATTATATTCCCAAAATTAAAGCCCCTTTTCCTGGCTCTAGGCACTTACTCAATCGCTTTGGCATTACCAAGTCCTATCGTATCCTCTATGACCACTATATGCTGAATATTCATAACTCTATGAAGGCTGACACTCAATACCAAAAAGAAGTTGATCAAGAAACTGTAGAGTTCCCTCCCTTCTCTTGCTGGATGTGTTTTACAGACCAAGTCTCACATGCAGCTCTATCCGGACAATATGTGTTTGAGCAGAGTTTTTACCTTCCAATAGAAGGTCAAAGATTTCCTGACAAATCACCTTTGCATTACATGGAAAAACTCTTCCAAAAAAGAATGAGAAGTTAAATTTTATATCAGTTAGTAGCCCTTAGAAGTCTTCATGCTCGTTTTTTTTGAGAGATGGATTTCAAGGGATCTCTTATTTATAAAATGGACACAAGATTCACGGACTTTTTTGTATCGATGCTATTTCAATTTACTGTCTCACATTAGAAAATATTTAAGTCACAGTTGCACCCATGTTAAGGGTATGGGTGGACTTAAAAGAGGCATACTCAACTTGAAAAAAAGCCTTTTGCCTCCAAACTTTTTTGCTCGATTTGATATTAAACATTACTATCGTGGTATGGATCACAAAGTCCTCTTTAAACTTCTTAAAGATAGAAAGACTCTAACTTGTCTTATCCACATTCTACAATGTTATGTACGCGCTTGTGGATTCAAAGGGATACCTGCAGGGAGCTCTTTGTCTCCACTTTTAGGAGCGATTTATTTAGATCCTTTAGATCAAGCAATGGATAGGCTCTTTCAAAAAAATAAGATCGCCTATATTCGCTACATGGATGATTACATTATTCTATCCTCAAAGAGATGGCATTTGAAAAAAGCCATTGCTCAGATGTATCAAGTTTTAGATCAGTTAAAGCTTTCAGTACATCCAGATAAAAAAAATATAGGACGAGTTACAAAAGGAATCGACTTTTTAGGGTATCATTTAGACTCTCAAAAAAAGCTTTTGCCAAGCCCTGAAGCTTTATCTCGTTTTTCAATTAACTTTCGCCGGCTTTATGAGCAAGGAGCCTCTATTCAGAGGCTCTGGCAGTATACTGAGAAATGGACTAGTTGGCTGTGGGGAGGTTTAGGATATTCTGTTTCAATAAAAGGAGGTGTTCGACGCTACTTTTACTACGCTTTAAAACAAAATGGAATTAAAGGAATCCGTCATCCCATTAGGGGGGCGGGTTTCACATAAAGAGTTATTTCCTCGTCTTTGACGAGAGGTTGGCTCTTTTAAATCTTCTAACTTTTAAAGCACTTTATGTCTCTTCTATGAGCTCTTTTCGTTCTGAAAAGAGTCGCTTTCGCCTATCTTGAAAATTAAGGATTTAAACCTATGCATACATACACTCAACACCCCGACGGATCAAAACACGGTTGATAATCCGCATCCATGAATAACTGCGTAACCCCGGACTGTTCAATTAACGACTGGGGGCCATCTGCGCGTATAGTGAAGATAGTTTGATCACCGACTACGTTCATGTTTAGGAGTACGATGGTTTGGAGCTGTTGATTGATGATCACCGTGGCGTTAGGAGGATCCTCAGCAAAGGGGTTACTGCCCTCTGACCAGATGGTTTTGAGAGCTTCGCCTGTCTCATGTTGTACTAATCGATAGGGGCGATTTGAAAAAGCGAGAACTTTTTCGACATCTCCGTGATCTAAAATGAGCTGATAAGAACCATCAGACGCTTGCTGAATCTTTCCATCGTTTGACATAATGACAAAGAGGTAGCTAGCTTTTCCTTTTTGAGAGGGTGAGGATTTAGAAGCATCGCAACTAGCTAAGGAAAATAAAAGAAGGGCTGCAAAGGTAATTGATTTTAACATGAGTTTCTCCAGTTTTGGATTTACTCTTTAAATAACAGTTTAATAGAAATAAAACAAAACTATTATTTTGATTTTTTTAGCCCATTGGCTATAGTTCGACACATTATTTATTGTACTCATTAAGGACTTATTGTGAAAATTCTACTCACTGGAGCTAGTGGCTATATTGGAGCTAGACTCCTCATTCGGCTCATTCAGGAAGGGCACTTTGTCTATGTTTTAATGCGCAATCCTTTACGATTTAACCCTCCTCCAAACTCCGAAGGACAAATTGAAGTCATTAAAGGAGATATTCTCGATACAATCACCTTAAACAAGATTCCAAAAGATATTGAAGCTTCTTACTATCTTATTCACTCTATGAATAAAGATGCTGAGAATTTTGATTTAAAAGATCGTATTGCTGCTAAAAATTTTGTTGAAACTATAGAAAAAACAAATTGCAAGCAGGTTATTTACCTAAGCGGTATTTCTAATGATGACAAACTATCAAAGCATCTCTCATCTAGATTTGAAGTCGAAAAAATATTAAAATCTAGCACTATTCCACTAACTTGTCTAAGAGCCGCTATTATTATTGGAGCAGGAAGTGCCTCTTTCGAAATTGTTCGTGACCTCGTTGAAAAGCTTCCTATCATGATTGCTCCTAAATGGGTCTTAAGTCACTGTGAGCCGATTTCTATTGTTGATGTCATCGATTACCTGGCAAAAGTACTTAACCTTTCTGGAGCCATAGGGAAATCCTTTGATATTGGAGCAGGTGAAAATTTTACTTATCGAGAAATGCTACTGAAATTTGCAAAAATAAGGAAGCTGAAGCGCTTTATTTTTGTAGTACCCTTTTTCACCCCTAGGCTTTCTTCTTATTGGCTTTTCTTTATTACAACGGTCAATATTCAACTTGCAAAAGCTTTGGTTTCAAGTCTAAAAAATAATGCCGTCTGTAAAGACCATAAAATTCAAGATATCATCACGAAAAAATGCTTAAGCTATGAGGAGGCAATCAAGAGAGCCTTCCAAAAAATTGAAGACCACGAAGTTATTTCTAGCTGGAAAGACGCATGGTCTTCAGGCAACTTACCAGCCAACTTTCTTGAATATATCCAAGTCCCTTCTCACGGGTGCCTAACCTATACAGATACACGCTCTTTCTCAAAGAAGTTAGATTTAGAATCAGTTATGGATTCAGTTTATCATGTGGGAGGAAAAGAGGGCTACTATGTTAACTGGGCTTGGAAGTTAAGGGGAATCATTGACAGACTATTGGGGGGAGTCGGTTTGCGGCGCGGAAAAGTATCAAGAGAAAAACCAAGACCTGGAGATACTCTAGATTTCTGGAGAGTACTTATTGTCGATGACAAAAATCACCGCTTTTTACTTTATGCTGAGATGAAAATGCCTGGGGAAGCGTGGTTGGAATTCAACATAAAGCCGGGTAAAGACGATTTAAATAATTTGATTGTAAAAGCCACATTTAGACCAAGTGGACTTTTAGGACGGCTTTATTGGTATGTTCTTTGGCCCACCCACCTAATTATTTTTAGAGGGCTCACCTATACAATTCTTAGAAAGGCCAAGAGTCAATATTCGAAACCGGATCATACTTCTTAATCTCATCTTCAACAAGAATTTCTGGATAGATCCACATTTCATTATTACATCTTGTTAATCGATCAAAAGACATTGCCCATCCCCTCATAAGCCCATGTTTTTCTAAAGCCTCTTTAGAGTAAAGAGAGCAAGAAGGATAAAACACACAGGCAGGAGATCCTGCAACAGAGATATGCTTCTTGTAAAAATGGATTAAGGAAGTACTTATGTGCAGAGGAAAGGTTTGAACATCACGAAAAGAGCGATTAAACCCCACTCCAACCATTAATAAAGCAATAACTAAAACGGTGAGCAATTTAATTTTAAAATTCATAACTTAATTGGTCTCCAACAATCAAATTTTCTTGCATGATGACTTTACTTTGAAAATCTTGATAAACCCAATTATTATAGGTTTTTGTAGCTTCTTTTCCTCCTAAAATGCCTCCTACATACCAACCCGCTTCGAAGGTGGCTACGACCACTCCAAGGGTGTAGAGATGAGAGACAAAAAGCTGCGTAGACGCAGCGATGAGGAGCCCATTTACTAAAAATGAAGTGAGTGCTGTTTTTGGCTGCCCTGCATAGAGATACCCGGCTCCAGGACATAACACCCCTAACCATTTTGCAATTTTAGGTGACTTGAGCTTGTCCATATAGTTATCAGAAAGTTCTACTAAATAGCTACGTTTAGGATTTAAGGTAGAATAATGTTTAACTTGCTCAATATCTTTTCGAATCAATGCTTGAGTTAAGATAAGCTCTTCACCCTCGCTTGGATATGCTTTTTGAATCTGAGCTAAAAGGTGATCTGCTTTTTTAAATTCATCAGTTTTCTCATAGCTCTCATAAAGTAAAAGCATCAGGTCATGATGAAAAGCAAAGCTAGAGCTTACGTAAAGTAATGGACTTCCTTCAAAAGTCTCAATTACTTGTTTATAGTCCTGCTTAAGATAGTGAGTTAAAAGCACAGCATACTGCACTTCATTAAACCTTGTTTCGAGAGTATTAGGAATTAAGATAAGCCCCCTTTTAAGAGAGTGAAGGGCTAAATCAAACTCACCTTTCTGAGCAAAAGCAAGACCCATTTTGTACTCTTTTACCCAATCCTGATGAACTTCTTCTTCTTTAAGAGAAGAAAGAAAGAAATCTTGTAGCTTTTCTGTAGAAGATGCACTCAAAGAGGTACAGAGTTGAAAAATGGCAAATATAACGAGTATTTTTTTTAACATTATTTATTCATGAAATAAAGTTTTTCAGAATTTTTGATAAAAGAATCTTGCTTGTTCTTATCTCTAAAGAGCTGATCTTCTCTAGCAGTAATTGAGTCAAGTTCTTCAATCGTGTCAATAATTTGAGGCCTTATGAACATTATAAAGTTATCTTTACTCGAAGAGTTTGCTTTAACTCCCAGTAAATCTCCTATAATAGGAATTCCGCCAAGACAAGGTAAAGCTGTTTTTGTTCGAGTTTTGACCTCCTCTAACATTCCACTCACCATTAAAAAATGTTTGTTTGGAATATGAACACGTGTCGTAATAGAAGAATCATTTGTGACAGGTACAATAGCAAAATTGTCAGAGCCCCCTCCGCTAGACGGGACCGCATTATCTACAAAATCACTTGTACTTTGTTCAACCTCTAAGGTAATAGTGTCTCCACTTCCTAAATAAGGAGTCACTGTTAAAGAGAGTCCTAATTGACGATATTCAATACTAGCTGTAACAAAATTCCCTGAACTCGCACCACTTGCTTGCAAAATAGAATTTGTCTGAAAAGGACGTGTAGACCCCACGTAGAATGTAGCAGGGATCGTATCTTGAGTGACAAGTTTCGGATTTGTAATCACATCAGTTGCCGTATCGGTCTGAAGGGCATTGACTAAAGCTGCCAAATCAAAGTAGAGGTTACCTCCATTAAAAAGGACATTCCCTATGACACCTGAGGTGAACCCAAGTGCGTTGGACGTTTGTGGAACAGGAACACCAGGACCTGTTACAGCATCTAGTCCTTGGGTGAAAATATTGGGCTTAATTGCATTTCCAGCTACGTTAGGATTAGCGCTATTTAATAGAGTTCCTGTAGCTGACAGCCGATCTGTAGCTTTCCCTCTATAACCATACTGAACGCCCAACTCCAAAGAATTCGCAATACTTGTACGGACAGCAAGAACTTCAATAAATACTTGTCTTAATGGAGCATCTATCACTTTGAGCAAATCTTTTATCTTTGCTAAATTCTGAGCATTTCCAATGAAAAGAAGTGAATTAGTGGTTTGGATCCATTGAGCTGAGTTAATCGTCATCAAAAGGTGAGCATTAATATTCCCCATATGAGTTAAATCTTCAGCCACTTCTTTCAATGTATTTTGAATTTGCGTTCCCTTGTGATACTGAAGTTTATACATCATAAATTCTGCACTAGCCTGATGATCATCTGGAATACTATCTGGTTGATCCCCTTCATCCAAGGCTTGTAAAACTTCTAAAGATTTTTGAACGAGATAAGGAGTAGAGACAATAAATATCGTAGAAGATTTTTCTTGAGGAACCATCACTAAAGAAGTCCCATCTAGCAAAGGAAACATAATTTTTTCAGCAAGAGTAATCAAGTTAGTGATGTAAGTCTTTTTAGCCTTGTAAGTCCCTATTTCAAAAGCAGCTTCAGGATTATCTAAACTTTTTAAAAGGTCCCCTATCCCCAAAATATTACTGCTTAAGTCTGTTACAATTAAATGGTGAGTTTCTTCAGAAGCTTCTACTATTGCACTTGCAGAGACCATCGAGGAAACAATCGCTGCCACTTTTGTAGCGCTTACATTTTTTAAATAAAAGACACGGGTAATAAGAGGCTCTGTATCCTCACATACATTCCCTAAATCCTCCGAGATAACATTTCCAACACTTCGAAGAGCAGGGTCTTTACTAATGATAATATTATTCCCATCTTCGACTAAACTGAGGCCCTGAACTCTAAGGATCTGCATGAGAGCTGAACGCACCTCTTTAATATTAGTAGGCTCGTCTGCCATAATAGAAATATTAAATTGAACATCTTCAGAATTGTAGACAAAGTTCGTGTTTGTAAGCTTACTTAAAAAGTGGAGGTATTCTTCAAAGTTGATGTCTGAAAAATTAATGACATACCCTTCATTTTCTGTGTCTGGAGGGCAATGAGTAGTTAGATCTGCGACAGGAGGAAGAATTTGACCTGAAGACTGTGATTTTGTTGGAGTTTCTTCAGGAGTTTTTTGACTCGTGGAAGGTTCTTCTTGAATCACTGTACACCCTTCAATGGAATACTCTTCTATCGTTCCAAAAGGAGTTGTAAGTGCGACTTTTTCATCTATTTGATTACTTAAGTCACAATCTTCCACTGCAATTTCATTAATTGTGCCGAAGGGAGTTGCCGCTGCGCAATCTAACTGAGTTGCATCATTAGAAAATCCTGTAGAATAATCCAAAAGAGTTTCCTCTAGAAGAAGACCTACGTCAATCAAGTTAGACTCTAAACCCTTAGGAGAGCTTAAGCTTGAAGCATAGATATGGGCATGAAGAACAAGTCCTATGACCAGAAATAAAATATAATTAATGTGTTTAGATTTCATGTTAAATAATTTTTCCTCTAAACCTATTTACATCTAATAGATACTAAATATTTTTTTATACGAGAGCGCTAATTTTAAAGGTATATAAAAGAACTATTTTTTACCCTTTTCTTTGAAGAGTCATGAGCATCAAGGGAAGCTGGTAAGAATCACTCTTGTGAGCCTTGGCTATTTGCTCCCAAATAACCCCTGCTTGTTTGTTACCCGCATTAAACTCACCCACCTGAATAGAGCTTTGGTAACATCCTTCATCAACTAGATCTTCATTTAGATTCATAAATAAATAAAGACGGTCTCCCACATTCCAACTTGAACTTAGTAAATGGCCCGGGTCCATCACATCACTTTTTAAAGGCTCTTTTTTAAACTGAATATTCTTACTTATTGCAATTCCACTCGGTTGTATCCACAAACTACTCGGCCCATACGAAAAATAATGTAAAAGATTATCTTCTAAAGATAAAACTAAAAAAGTAAGCGCCCTAAGTGATTGACCATTCATTTCAGCTAAACTAAAAAGTTTCTTTAAAAACTCCTCTGATTGCAATCTTATTTCTGATGATTCAGGTTCAAAATGACTTTGAAGACCTTGAACCATTCCTTTTAAAAGAGCGCTAGAAAATATCCCTTCGGGACCATTTTTTTCTGGGCAGGCAAGTATTAAACCTAAATGGTTTTGAGGAAGAAGAAGATAATCACTATATAGATGACTGGAAATAGGACCTCTTGGCTTTGCCACCCCTAAGGTCAGTTTATTTTCAAAAATGTTTTTTTTAGGGCTCAAAGTTACGTAAACACTTTGATTAAATTCAGAGAGTTCTTTCAAAGAGAGTTCTAATAATTCTTCATTTTCATCAAAGGTAACATTTAAATATTCATTCAAGGCCTCTATAAAAGAATCAATCGATGAGTAGCGATCTTTTAGGTCAGGGCTCAAAGCTTTAGTTAAAATCAAACGAAGTCCTTTAGGCAATTGAGATAATTGAAGAACCCCATAAGAGAGCTTCCCTAAACAAAGCTCATAGGTTGTAATAGCAAGTGAGTAAATATCTGATGGGTAAGAAGCTGTCATTGGGTTTTCTTTTTGCTCAGGACTCATGTAACTTAAAGTCCCCATTACACGCCCTTTCTTAGAGGGCCTTTTAGGCTCTTCAACAAGCCTAGAAATACCAAAATCAATAACTTTTACCCCGCCTTCTTCTGAAAGTAAAATATTCTCAGGCTTGAGATCTCGGTGCACTATTTTGTGAGCATGCAAGTGACTTAAGGCAAGTGCTGCCTCTAAAATAATTTCTAAAGAGCGCCTAAAAGAGATTATATTTTGAAGAATCAGCTTTCTTAGAGAGATCCCTTGAACAAATTCCATCGCAATATAAAGCCCCCCTTCCCATGTTCCATGTCCGTACAATTTCACAATATTTGGGTGATCAGCCATCTCAATAATACGAGCTTCTTTTGAAAAATGCTCCATCATTTCTGGATGAGATAAATATTTAGGTAGTAAAACTTTTACTGCTATCAACTCATTGGATTCAGGCTTAACACCTAAATAGAGAACACTTGTGCCCCCTTTTTTTAAAAGTCCTTTAATTCGATAAGGACCAATTTTATAGGGAACTGGAACTTGATTTGAGGGATTAATTTGATAGGGATCAAATTCACTGTTAGGTCGGTTTAGTCTGTTGTTTTCTTGAGCCATAAAGGTCGTGGTGGTTTAACCGATATTCAATATTCGAACGCCTAAGACTTCCCCTATACGAACCAACTCACCTTCGGCAATTTTCTTTCCATTTACAACAAGATCAACCGGCTTTTCAGGCTGCAAATTGAGCTCTAAGAAATTTCCAGGCTTAAGTTGCAATAGTTTTCCGCAGGTCATCTTAAAGCGTGTGAGTTCAACTGAAATACTGAGAGGAACTTTATTTATTGTCTCTAATACAGGCACTTCTTCTTTAACTAAAACACCCTCTTCCTCAGCCTCTTCTAAAGAATCGTCGATCATATTAATTTCTTCAGATTCGGCTTGGCTCTCATTAAGAGGTTCCGCTTCACCAGGTAATTCTGTAGAAAATTCGGTTTCATCATCCATAGATAGGGGTTCCTCTTGATAAATAATTTGTTCCAAGATTTTGAGACTCTTATCTTTTATCCGAACTCTAAAAAGGGTCTTTCTCCCAATCGTTAAGTTTAGACTCCCTGTTTTGGTCTCTGGGTCCACTTGGCAATTTTCAATAGGGACAAAATCACCAGTTTGTATCTCTTTCCATTCTTTTAAATCTCGATAAATACGACCTGCTTCAAGAGCGCATAAAACTTCTAAAGTGTCTCGGTTTTCTTTCGACAAATGCTTGGGGCGCTCTAAAAAATGAGTGACCCAATTTTTTCTAAAGGTTTCAGGGAGAAGCAAACGACAAGTCAGAGTCTCTCCATAAGCTTTCATTTGTATATCGACACCAAGGGCACGCGCAGAAGGCAAACTATCATCAGACAAGTAGCGCAGTAAGAAACCATCAAAGAATGTGTTCTTCTCTAAATGATGGAGAGCTTCAACCGAAACATAAGCTAAAAGCCCTGTCACAAATTGGGAATTGATAAGAGTGCTCATTCCAGATTTTTTTTCAACGAGCCAAGTCATCAAAGAATTGACATCCATCGCAGGCAACAAAATCGAGATTTTACCTTGCAGAGGCAGAACACTAAAATTTAAACAGGTAACATCATCTCCAAAATTATCTGAAAGTGTCGTTGGGGAGAACCAGTTCCATTTTAGAGGTTTGATTTGTAAATTCTCAATTCCTAAAAAATCTGAAAATTCTTTAGCAAAAGCATCCCAAGGAAAGCTTGGAGCATGCCCAAGAAGTGGAATTTCATCGAGATCAAGGATCGCTCTTTCCACATAGCTGACCCAATCATAAGTGGATTTTGTTGTCATATAAGATAATTAACTGCTTAAGATTATCATTCTATTATTTCTAGTTGATGAACCTTTAGTGAATTTATTTTCAAGACATTTTTCAATTCTTCTTGATTTTGTTTCAAAAGGGCACTTCCTTTAGCATTAAATTTCTTGAACTTTAGATTCACTTCAAGTGGACGATATTTAAAAGTTGAAACTGTAATTTCACCTTTATTGAAAGTAGAGCCTGGTAAATCTACTGAAATCGTCGTCTCTACTTCATCTCCCTTTTTTAAAACTTCAGCCTCTTCAATAATCTTTTTAATCAATTTCTCTAAATCTTTACTTGAAATATTTTGATTTGAATTTAAAGTTCCCTTTTGAGATTTTGAAGTCTGTATAGAATTGGCTCCTAAAGCAAGATTAGCAGCAATAGACTCCGATTCTTTAGACTTCTTCGGTTTCTTTTTAGACTGAAGATCTGGAGACTTTTTCGAAGTTTTCGTTTTATCTTCATCCTTCTTGTTCTGCTGCTCTACTTTTATAGATTTTTTTGATTGGGCTTTATCTGATTCTCCCTGATTTCGATCAGAGACTAAAGCCGCTTTCTCCTGCAAAACCTCTTGTTTCGCTTGATGCAATGGGTCTTCACCTTCAATTTCTGTCTCAACGCCCTCTTCATGACCTTCTTCAGAAATTTTTTGATTATCTTTAATCGTACCTGTACTTTCTTCTTCAACTAGGCTCGACTGTCTTTGTTTCCCTTTATTCAAAGAGGCTGCTCTTCTCTCTTCAGTACTTTTAAAGTCCTCTTCATCTGAAAGAGATTTAGAATCTTCTTCATCAATGCCTTTATCTTCATCTTGTAAAGCTGCTTCCTCATTCATCTCTTCTCTTTGAACCAAAGATTTTAAAGAATCCTCTTTTTTTTTCAACTGCTGCAAAGAGTCTTCCTGTTTTTTTTCCTGGTCTTGATCCTGCTTTTTAATCAAATCTTTAAAAGAATCTGACTCTTCTTCTAAATATTGATCGTCATTGATATTATAGGATTCCCCAGAGTTGAAATTAGGGGGTGGTATACCTTTATCATCCATTTTTCTTTCTCTTTTTTCTTTGCGCTTCTTCTATCTTCTCTCGGCGTTTGTTACTTAAAAAAACCAAAGAGCCAACTTCATCTAAATATTTAGCTTCTTCTCGTCTCATTTCTTTAATTTGCTGCTCAGTCCAATCCTCTTTATGCGTCATAAGTTTATCCACTTCTAAGCGCTTCTCTTTTAAAATAGCTTGAGCTTCTGCCAGTTTTTTTTGGGCTATCTCTACTTGTTTTTTTTGACGATCTACTTTTCTTTTTTCTTCAAGCCTCTTGAGCTTAACTTCTTTAAGGTACTTTTTCATCTGATCAATTTCATGAGGCTGGATGCCTTCATCAAGCCCTTCACGCAACTGTTCAAGTTTATCATGATGGTGCTCGTCTACCTTTTTATAGGCAGCCTCATATCCCTTTAGTTTGGTCTTTTCCTTTTCTAAGATCTCTTTTTTTTCTTGAACCACTTTCTCAGCAGCTTTCACGCGTCTATTTTTGATTTCTAAAACTTGTTCTAGAGGATATAAAAGTTTTTTTTTGGCCATAATATCTACCTGCGTCTTTTAAGCAGCTTAGCGAAAAAGAGCTTTTAGTTGAGAGAAAGTCTCTTCGAAAGAAGATTTTTCGTGAGTCCCTTGTTTGAGAAAGTTGTTCACTTTATTGATATAGTTAATTGCAAAGTCAGCATCTCGATCTGACCCAGGCTTATATTCTCCAATACGTATCAACAGTTCATTTTTCTTGTAATTGGATAACACCTCTCGGACTTTCCCAATAAGTTGAAGATGTTCTTTGGATACAATAGATGGTAAAATACGGCTAACTGACGCCAAAACATCCACAGCAGGATAATGATAGGCCTGAGCTAAATCTGGACTCAAGACAATATGAGCGTCTAGAATTGACTTTGTTTCATCAGCAACTGGCTCACTCATATCCCCGCCTTCAACAAGGACCGTGTAAAATGCCGTAATGGATCCTTTATCTGAATTTCCTGACCGCTCTAAAAGTTTGGGGAGTGTTGCAAAAACAGAAGGGGTAAAACCCGCCCGTGCAGGAGGCTCTCCCTTAGCAAGCCCTACCTCTCTCAAGGCCCGTGCAAAACGGGTTACAGAGTCCATCATCAGAATCACAGATTTCCCCTGATCTCTAAAATACTCCGCAATAGTCGTCCCTACATAAGCTGCATTTAAGCGGACCTGGGAGGGTTGATCTGAAGTGGAAACAACCACCACTGACCTTGCCATACCTTCTTCTCCCAAATCTTTTTCAATAAATTCTCTAAGTTCTCGCCCTCTCTCCCCAACAAGTGCAATGACGTTGATATCCGCAGTTGCATTCCTTGCGATCATTCCAAGCGTTGTAGATTTACCTACACCCGCTCCTGCAAAAATGCCAATACGCTGCCCTCTTCCACAAGTTAAGACTCCATCAATAACACGGACTCCAACTGAAATAGGATCTTTAATGATTTCACGAGTTAAAGGATCAGGGGGGGCTTGCTCTACTGAACGATATTCATTTGAAACAATAGGACCCTTCGTTTCAAGATCCATCGGCTCCCCAAGCCCATTTAAAACTCGCCCAAGCAATTGCGGCCCAACCTTGATCATTAAAGGTTTTTTTGTTGGAATGACTTCAGAGGATGGCCCCACTCCAGCCATATCTCCCAAAGGAGATAAGAGGACTTCATCTTGAGTAAAACCCACAACCTGAGCTCTCAAAGGCTCATCGTTCTCTCTTTTGATTAAACATAAATCTCCGACTCTGACCTGAGGGACAACAGCCTTAATCAACATCCCTACAATTTCAGTAATACGGCCATGAACAGTTGTCAGTTCTAAATCTTCAAACTGCTGCATAAGTTCTTCGAAGTTTGATTGATCATTATCCATTAAAGTTGAACACTCATAATTGTTTTTAGATCATCAATTGCTTTTTGTAAGACAGCAGTAGAAAATTCAATTTCTACTTGAGCTCGATAAAGCTTTACCTGCATTCCAAAAATATGCTTTAGCATCATACCTGGATTCTTTTTATCCTCTTTCATATTGCCTACACCATGCATAGCGGATTCAAGCTGTGATTGACCGTCAGTCACATACCCTAGAAACTTCTCTATAACTGGATTAGATTTTGTATTCGTCGATGAAGCTTCTTCTACCGAATCAACTGGATTAGATTTTGTATTCGTCGATGAAACTTCTTCTACCGAATCATCAGGATTTTGTTTGGTCCCTTTCTGCCCTTCTTCTTGCTCATCTCCAACATTTACTTTGGCGCTAATATATTGAATGTGATCTTTGGATCTTTGAAGCTTAGCATCTAATAGTCTACGAGTTCTTGGATTGAGCTGTAAGCCTGGTGTTTGCAAAGCAGACCCCAAATTTTTCATTTGTCCAAGGACAAGTTTCATATTTGCTGCGAGATTTTCAGGAGTTGCTTTACCTGACTGCATCCCCCCTTGCGCTCCACCTGCGACATTCATTGGAGAAGGCTTAGACGACTCCGAAGGGCCTTTTTGATTAACCAGATCTTGAAAGTTGTTTTCTGAATTGCCCTCTGAAGAAACATCTTCTTGCGGAACAGCTTTAGAAGGGGATATTTCCCCCTTATCTCCTATAGGCACGCCCTCTACCATATGCTCCTCCCTCTAATTTTCAATGCAAAATTGATTACTTTTTAAAGCGTTTATCAATTGGTAATTTTTTATTTTTTTCTAAAGGGTGCAAGTCTTGCATTTTCAGCTTAATTTCTTTATAGAGATCTTGACTGTAAGCGCCTAGTTTCTTAAGCTCTTTATCATCTGTATCTTCCATAGCATTTTCGATTAGATTCCGTCCCTTTTTCAACCCCTCTTGATTCACATCATATAGGTTAGCTATTCCAAGCATCGTTTTAGCCATTTGATTCTCAGGCTCTTTTTTAAGAACCAGATTAAACATCTCTTTAGCCTCTTCAAGTTCTAGCTTAAGCAAATGAACCATCCCTAAACCTATCACGGGGAGAGAAAGATCTGGATCAATGACCATAGCGGCGTAGAAACATTGAGTCGCACTCTCTTCATCTACTTGCTTAATTGCAATAAATCCAGCCTCTACTAAAAGAGGCACATCATCAGCAAACTCTTTTGCTTTTTCCTGCATACTATCCATAGGATTCCCTTAAATTCTTTAAATTGTAATTACCTGTTCATGTTTCCAATAGCAGCTTTAGCTGTGGAAAGACAACCTTCTGTAACATTAGAAGAAGCTTGTAATACCTGTTGCATAATAGCCATGTCCCATTGCAACTTTGCTGTTGCTTTAAGTTTCATACTACTCGTTGCAACCTGAACAGCTGATAAACCTGCTTTAACATTACTAACACTTGATGTAATGGCCGCATTCATTGGCCCCCAAGATAGAGACATAGCTCTTCTCCCTAGTTAATTCTATTAATGATTTTTATACATGAAGCATACCCAAGTAGAATAAACCCCATTTTTTCAAACTTCTTTTTGCCTGATCCTTCTCTTAAGAAACCTTTGATGTAATCAAGTCGACTCTGCATCTTATTTACAAGTTCCTTTTTCTTTTTAGGATTTTTCTTTAAAGATGTTTCTATGTCAAAAACAGTCGTTTCTGCCTTCTTCTCTTTCTCTTTATCCTGTTCCATTCCAAACATAAAATACTCCGTTACATACTTTTTTAATGAATAAAATTCACAGTATTCATTTCATCTATTAAATTCAATTTTATATTTTAAACCATTTTTTTCAAGAAACACATACTCTTCAAAGATGGCCAAAATCCTCATCCCGTTTAAGTAATCACCTACCGTTAAGATCCGTCCTTTAATCACAACAGCTCGACCCACAGCTCCTTGATCTGCATACCCTGAAACGGTATACATATGAGTGATATCCATCGTTTGATCTTGCTGATCTGTAAGATTAACAACTGAAGAATCTTGCAGCCAACTTCCAAATTGACCTTTTACAGCTGCTGCAGATTGCTCTGGCTCGCCCTCTTGCCCAATCGATCCAGGTGACCCCTCAGAAGGGTAGGGAAGATTAGGGATAGCCCCTCCAACTTTCTCTGTTTGTCCAACAATGACCACATAATTATTAACGTTTCGAACTCCGACAATCCTAGAAATTTCTCTAATGGTTTTTTCAAATGCTTGCCCATAAGCAGAGTTTACGTACCCCGTTAAAGAGACTTCACCATTAGCCAACTCAACTTGAACACTATAAAAGCCATAGTTATGAAGTTTGCTTATAATATCTTGATTGAGATCTTCTTCAATGATGACATAATTCGTTAAACGATCCACATAAGGAAATTGAACATTAACAAAGTCTTCAAGTTCAGCGCCTTCTTCGCGAGTCGGCAGATAACCTGACATCACAAAACGTCCTGGCTGAGGAGAGTGAATACTGACACTTCTCCAAGTCGGATAGCGAGATAAAATGAGGTTCATTTCTTGACCTACGGCGTCATCAACAACTACATTGTCTTCAGTTTGAGCAATGAAAGCCAAAGTGTTCAACGTATAAAGCAGCTCTTCTTTATCTACTGTAGTCAAAACGTGTCCGACTAAAAATAAGGTCCCGTTCGATGGGTTATAGGTATACTTAACATCAGGATACTGCGTTCCCAAAGCCATTTGAATTTCTTTTGTAAAGTCCAACTTAGGATAATGTTCTACAGGGGACGACTTAAAAAGAGTCACAGCTCCAACTCCAACAACTATAATTACAGCTGCTAAAATTCCTGTTAAAATAAAGGTAGACTCCTTGATCATCCTTCGTTTAACTTTGCTTGTCTCTTTTTCTGTTTGCTTAGAAGCTTCTTCCTTAGTGTCTTCTTTCGCTTCAACGATAGGGCGCTCTGTAATATAAGTTTCTTCACCTCGCTCTCGATCAATGATCACAAAAGTCGTGGTCCCTAAAGTAACCATATTTTTTGACAGAATCGAATGTTGCCCATCGATCTGTTGCCCATCAACAATCACTCCATTGCGGCTATTTAAATCTTCAATTAAGACTTCTGCCTCATCTGTGAGATTTAACCTCGCATGGTGCCTTGAAACACTCAGATCATTAAAAATAATATCAGCGCCAGTAACATCCGTTCCAATAATATAGGAGCGCCCTTTTTGCATTGCAAATTCAGCTCCCGCATTGGGACCTGCTAATACTTTTAAGATAAAGCGCTCTGAACCCATATATTTTTCAGAGAGATCGTTAAAGGTATCTTGATCACCTAGATCTTCAAAAATGGTGTCATATCTGGGATCTTCTTTTTTACTCTCTTCATCCTTCTTTTTAGAAGGCGGTTCTTCTTTTTCGCTATGTTGAGTTTTATCTTCATCTTCGCTATGACGAGTTTTGTCCTCATCTTCGCTATGACGAGTTTTGTCCTCATCTTCACTATGACGAGTTTTATCCTCATCTTCATTATGAAGAGGTTTATCCTGCTTTTTAGAAGTCGGTTCTTCTTTTTCGCTATCTTGGGTTTTATCCTCATCTTTACTATGAGGGGCATTATCTTGATCTTCAAGAGGAGGGGCTTCATCTCCCTCAATTCCGCCAGAAGAAGATACTCCAGGAACTAAATCATCAGGAAGATCCGTGTCTTCAAAGAAACCATCATATTCACTTGATTTTGTGTCTTCTACAGGAACTTTTGGTTCAGAGAACCGAAACCAAGAATCGCCAATTTTAACTCGATCTTCATAGTAAAGACGCTTTTCTTCTGTAACCTCTTCATCTCCAATACGAATTGGATTTGTTTCACTCAGGTTAAGAATAAAGTAGTTGCCACTTTCTTCACGAATGCGAGCATGCTCACGAGATACCGTTGAATCAGTTAAAACAAATTGGCAAGTGTTAGAGTCTCGCCCAATAACCCACTCTTTGCCATCCTCAAAAGTAAATTCGCGGCCTTTTTCAGGCCCGTCTATCGCAATAAATTTTGCAGTCATATCTTTTTTCTTAAAACCACTATATTGTCAAAAGGCTTGTTTTTCCATCTTTTAATTTATGAAGCTCTTCTTTCCAAAGCTCTACATAATTAATAAAATCTTCAATCGATTCTTTAAAGTTCGTATAAGTCAGTGTATAGGGAATTGCCTGCATGAAAGTCAACAAACGACTCTCTTCATCATAACCCAAAACACCACCACCAGTCCCTTTCCCAAATAAATTAACTCGCATTAAGGTCATCAAAAAAGTCTCTTTATTCTCTTCTGGCAAGGGCTCCAAATAACTCATTAAATTGAGTCCTGGATTCAAATCTGCATATTGAATAACTAAATCTGCGCTTACTCTAAGCGTATAGATCTTATTATCATCCGGCTGCAGGTCCTCTTTAAAATCCAAAGCCTCAGAAAGCTGCTCTGTAAACTGTTGAATCTCATCTGCCATTATACAACTTTTCTAAAAGCTAATTTTTTTGTTTAACCGATTAAAGACTTTAAAGCAAAAAAAAATTTGATTTAAAAAAAGACAAAAAAAAACCCTGCATTTTACAGGGTTAAAAAGGGCGTTCTTATTTGAACAATGGGTTGTTTTTTATGCGCCTGAGGCTGCTGCTTGAGCAGAAAGCAATTGTCCGTGTAGATTCTGGAACCATTCAAAGATTCCAGTCATATCTTTTAAGGAGTTGGCTACAAAAGACTCTTCAGCACCTTTAGCCTGACTGTTCATCTGACCAATAGTAGCTTCCAAGTTAGCTCCAGCTTCATTTTTACTCACTTCAATCATGTACTGCTTCTGTAGTAGATCTGTTATAGCCTTAGCTCCTTGCCCAAATCCAGTTTGAAGTATGAGGTTACGAGTATCTAAAATTTTTCGATTAAGGCTCGTTTCAGTATTTGCTCGCTGTGAAGCGATCTCTCGCTCAGCTACAAATTTTTCACTCATCGCCACACCTTCTTTAGTGCTTCCATAAGACTTCAACATTTTTTGTTGGATAGAATCTCCACTAGAGATGCAACTTTCGCCTCCCCAGTTTCCGATATAATTCATACGCTCTTTCATACTAAGTGGGGTCTTAGCATTAGGACCTACTTCACCTTCTTGAAAAAGTTTTGACATAAAGCGCTTTTGAAAGGCCTCACCTTTCATTGTATCAGTTCCACTCTCCATGAGGTCTGAAAACTTTTTATCAGTAGTTACTGCACTGGTTGCATCTGTATTTTCATAAGTAGACTTAGTACCAAAAACCTCGTTGTAAGCCTGTTCACTTGCTTCTCTATTTGATAACACTTTATTTTCTTCTTTTACGGAGGTTTCAGTTCTATTAAGACCACCAAAATTTTTCTTCAAAAGAGTCTTGAAACTCTTTTCATTTCGATTCCCAGATGAAAACCCGCCTTTTCGCTTATCCATCGCTTTTTCATATGCAGCCTTGTGTGCAACTTGAAATTCTTTAACTTTGGCATCTACTATGGCCTCATCAGCCTCATCTAATACGCTCGCTCGCGGGTCTTCTTCTTCTGCGACTTCATTACCCCCAGCATTTACTTCATTCTCTAAACTTCCTTTATTCAAGCCATCGAGCACCTGATCATGGGCATCTAAATTCTTTGCGAAGGTATTATCTCCTGCAAATGAGTCTTTCATCTGTAATCCACACTGCAAAGCTGCAGCTCCTGCTTGAGCAAATTCACCTGCGGCTTGCATAGTCTGCTGCTTCGCTTGCGCCTGACCTTTTGCAATAGTGTCTTTTGCGTTGTTTAGGGCACTCTGACTTTGCTCCTTTGTTTGAGCAACTTGAGCTTTCATCATCGCTTCTTGTGAACGTTGGCAAAGTTTAATAATAACTGGAGCATTCTCAAACATAAAAGTAGTTAAAGGATCAGCTTCCCAGTGGTCACCAAATCCCCCAAAAAGACTTCCTCCTTTTCCTCCAGAGGCTTCTTCTGCGCCTTCGCTGCCTTCTCCAGCACCTACACCAGCACCTTTCCCAACACCTACAGTTTTAATATCATCTTTAACCTGACATAGCTTTTGCTTTTTACCAGTAGTTGATACAGCCTTTTGTTGCTTCCTTTTCAATACCGCTTTTTCTTGCCTTTTATCTGTGAGCTTTTTAGCTTCTTCAGAACTCACAACTGTTGAAACAATTGTTTCAACGTGCTTTTCATGACCTTTATTCTGTTCATGAGGAGTCACTTGCTGTACATTTTGGGGTATTATACTCATATTACTATCCTTTTTATTTACTAACTTTAACTTATATTATTTAATCTACTCAGATATTATAACACATAATTAATTAAATGTCAATACTTTTATTAAGCACTCATAAGAATGTTTGAAGCACTTCTTTCTGCATTGATAATATCACCTACCAGCTTAATTTCATCATGGAGGTCCTTCGAATACTGGTCATTTCTTGTATTTGTAGCCTGTTGAGCTGCTCCTATAATTTCAAAGAAGCTATTCAAGAGGTCATAATTTCCTGTAAGCTCTGCAACTTCTGACATAATATGACCAAGCTCTGTATCGATCTCTGCCATCTGAAACTGAGCATAAGCTTGCGCTCCTGAGTCAGCAATGAGAAGAACTTTACCAATATCACCAAATTTAGAGTTAAGATAAGCCTTCATTTTAGAAATTCTACCTTGCTTTGAAGACGGCTCCTTAAGTTCAACTCTAGAAAGATTCTTATTAGCCTTATCAAGCTTCACATTAGCCTTATCAAGCTTCTCTTGAGCCGCTGTAAGGTTCTCATCTGCATCAACAAGTTCTTGGAGTTCTTTTTCGGCCTTAGCCACTACTTCTTCTGCAGCTTTTACCTGGCTAGCAAGCTCTTCAGCTACTTCTGTCCCTGCATCTTCAGACGCATTTCCAAGACTCCTTTGCAAGGCTGATAAGTCAGCTTTTGCCTGCTCAATAGCCTTCCCCATTTTTTCAGCTTTGATTGTAAATTCATCTTTAGCCTCTTCCATAAGTGTTGTATCACCAGCTGCTGCTTGATCTACTGAATAAGACTCGCTTCCTGGAGCATTTGTACCGCCTAGTGTATCAATTCCAGCTATACCATTCGCATCTTCACCTGAGTCCGTTTCTGATATTTCTTCGACTTTATCCGCTTTAGCAGCACCTGCAACTGTTGTCCGATCAGCAGCTTCATCTCCAGCTGAAGATGCTTGGCCTGTTACAGGAGAACTAGGTGCACCTGCGGCTGTTACTTCTACTGAAGCTGATCCTGCTTCTTCAACAGTTGAAGACGCACTACTAACAGTAGCTGATGAAACAACGGGACTCGCTGGGACGTCTGAAGCGGCTGTAGGGCTTGCTGGAGCCAGGGAACCGCCAGGTTCACCTTTTGCTCCACCAGCAGCTCCACCAGCAGCTCCTGCAGCCTCTCCTGCAGCCTCTCCTTGTGCTGACGCCCCCTTTACGCCATCAGCTCCAGCTACAGTAGAGACCGATTCTGAGACCTCTGAGACAGCAGCCGCTTCTGTTAGTGCAGAAGCCATAGCAGCTTCTGCCTCCGAAACACCGGCTGCAGCTTTTTCTGCTGCGATAGTTGCGGCTTTTGCAAGAGCTCTTGAAACACCTCTATACATGCTGACTCCTATTTCAGGGAGCATGGCACCTATGTTAATTCCCATAGCTGCATAAGTTACCCATGAAGGATACTTAGAAGCATCCCCATGACCTGTCGCAATCTCTCCTAATAAATCTGTTGTAAAGCCAATAGTCGCTGAAACTAACATCACTTTTCCAAAAGAAGCGAGTAAGGAGTCGGCTTCTTCACCCATGATTTCAGGGTTAGCTGAGATAACTGCAACAATAAGAGTTATTGCCATGATCAAACACTTTAATCCAAATTCACTCATCCCAGGAATAGCCTTTGCAAGTTCTTTTATAAGAAGCTGCATAAGCCCTGATGTCGTTGCAATGACAAGGAGACCCGCCTCTGGCTGCCCTACAGCTATTAAAATGGCTGCTGCAACATAAGACAGAATCTTAATAATTTCGGCACATTTAGAACGGTGAAAATTTGCGTGCATCGATTGTAGATTTTTGGCAACTATTGCTTTAGATTCTGAAACTTCTTCCGTTGCTGTTGAACTTTCTATACTGGTTTCAATAATATTAGACTGAACACCAAGCTTTTCAAGAAGACTTGTAAGATCTAAAGAAGCTTCCATAGATTCTAAAATAGCACTGTTAGGACTTTCATCTTTAGGAGGCTTTGAAGCACCTCCAGAATTTGAATCACCCTCTCCAACATTTCCAAGGCCACTCCCATATCCTAAATCACGCACAACACGAGACGCTTCTGGAATCGACTTTCCAATGACCCCTCTAAGAAATCGAGCCTTCTTCTGTACTTGCTTTCTAAAAAGAAGCAATTGCTCTGGAGTCATCGTAGAACCAATCAAATACTTTGGATTAATCAGTGTGTCTAAGATTTCCTTAGAGTTTCCATTTAAAATCTTACTTAAATATTCCTTCTTATCTTTAGGTGAAAGTTTAGCCATATGCTCTTGGACTAATTTATTAGCTTTAGGTTTTGCAGTCGTTTTAGACTTTGCAGTCGTTTTAGGTTCCCATGTTTGATTTGTATGTGTTTCATTCGCCTCATTAGTTTCTTCAAGCTCATCACCGTTTTGTAAAAACTCAAGGTCCTCTAACTCATTGTTAAATTTGAGGTTTCGACCTAACATTTGTAAACTAAAATGCTTGATTATTCCCTCTGCTGCAGGAGTTAATTTTTCACCTAAATGTGCGTCTTTATCATCAGCTTGAGTCGTCTCTTTAATCGTTGGCTGCTTTGCAAGTTTTTTTAATTTAGAGTTGGACGTTTCTTGGTTCTTAGTTGCTTTTCCAGTTTTTACTTGTTTCTTGTTAAGAGCCTCTGCAACACGACGTCTTTTTGTAAGCAGTGTACTTTGCTTCTTTCGCTTACCTTTAATCTTGCTCTCTTCTTGAACAACTTCAAGTTGGGTTGAATCTGCAACTTTTCTCTCATGCTGTTTCTTCTGATTCTGCTTTTGGATTTCCTGATTTTGTTGTCTCAAAATCTGGTCATTCATCGTTGTTTCGAAAAGTGAAGCTTTCATAGTACTGCCTTATTTTAATTAGTTTTCTATCTGTAACTTCAAATATTATAACATGTTTTGATATAAAAGTCAAGTTTTTATTTTTAAGTTAAATTTGCACGTTCTGTATGTATCTTAATATAAGCTATTTACAGAAATACCCCGTTTTTTAAAGTTTTATTGCAAAAGAGCTCCTTCCAAAATAATGCTCTGGAATAGAGAGAAAAAGAGGACTTATCTTTGCCCTTAGAAAATAGGACCTTAGTCTCTTTTAGAATAAGATTTTTACAAAAATAAAGCCTCTAGAGAACTAGAGACTTAGAATTAGAAATTGTTTACCAAGGTTGAGCATATTGGTCTTTCATCAGACCTAGTTCACCTGGAATAAAGGATGCTGCTTGAGTTTCTGCATTTGCTAAATCTCGAACATTACTATC
>Ga0075119_1000043_pt1 | contig 67152 bp, 62 predicted proteins | sample AntAceMetag02UK9_FD_69791 | JGI IMG/M metagenome (GOLD analysis project Ga0075119, IMG submission 69791) | Saline lake microbial communities from Ace Lake, Antarctica - Antarctic Ace Lake Metagenome 02UK9 | ecosystem: Environmental > Aquatic > Non-marine Saline and Alkaline > Saline | place... | reverse complement strand
TATTTCTAAAAAAACAATCTCGTATCTCAAGGCTATTTCTAAGCACACATCTTTCAAAACTTTATCAACTTTTTCGCTAAATATCGCACGGCGATATTTAGCCGGACAAACTATGTGATAGATAATAACTGATACATTGTGTTTCTTGTGAATATACTTACTCATACCACAAGTTTACACAAAAATCAAAGCCGCAGCAAGCTGCGGGGAATTAGACCCAAGAGAATTAAAAAAAGAGGTTACCGAGCCCCCAGGCAATAAGAAAATAAATGATCATAGAAAAGAAGTCATTGAAGGCCGTTACAATAGGTCCAGATGCTACAGCTGGATCGACACCTATTTTTGAGAAGAAGAAAGGAGAGAATACCCCTAGAACCGTTCCGACTAAACAAGCTCCAAATAATCCACAACTTACGATCACTCCAATGACTGCGGGAGGAGTGACAACGAGTGAATGCGAAGAGATATTCAGGACGCAAACTAAAAGACCTGTGATGATCCCAAAGAAGATGCCTGTTCCAAAACCGACTAGAAGTTCATTTTTGACAGCTTCTTTAATTCCTTTAGGAGTAATGGCACCTGTCGCCATCCCTCGAACAAGAACGGTACTACTTTGGATCCCTATGTTGCCTGACATCCCTGTAATAAGAGGTACAAAGAAAAGAACGAATGCAAGCATGAACCCTTCTTGATTTTCAAAATAGGACATACTAAAGGCATTGACTAATCCTGCGATAAGAGTCACAAAGAGCCAGGGTGCTCTTGCTAAAAAACGCTTTAGCTTGGGCTCATACTGACCCATGTGTTCACTTGTTCCGGCAATACTTGCAATAGTTTCATCTGTAATATCTTCTAGAGCCTCTACAACGTCTTCGTAGCAAATAATACCTATAAGGTGGTTTTGATCGTTCACGACGGGCAGAGCGGGTATCTTATAGCGCTCAACGAGATCGATAACTTCTTCTCGAGGAGTTTCAGGACCCACCTTATGTGAGATAGGTCTCATTACTTGCCTCAATTGCAAAGTAGGTGGATTAACAATAAGATTTCGATCTAAAGCAAACCCTTGCAACTGCCCTGTTTCATCGAGTACAAAAATACGACGAGTCATTTCGATATGAGGATTTTGATGAATGTATTCACAAACCTCTCCAATCGTGGTCTCCATCGGAAAAGCTAAAAAATCATTTACCATAAGACGAGCAGCACTATGCTGATCCTTAGAGCGTAGTTCGGTCATTGATTTTGATTTTTCAGCATCAATCAATTTAATTAAATGTCTAAATCTTCGATCTGAAACATCATCTAAAACCCAAACAGCTTCATCAAGAGGCATCATTTCTAAAAGATCGACTAAAACCGGATCTTCAAAATGTCTTAAAATAAAGGCACGTGTTGAAGAAGGAATATTAATTAAAAAACAAACCCTTCCTTCATCAGATAAATTTTCAAAAAGAGATAAGCTTGCTGTCTGAGGGAGGTTTGAAACTGCATAAGCCAAATCGATTGCATTATGTTCACTTGCAATCTTTGCCATTTCATGGACTTGAACTTCATACGTCAGCTGATGCAAAGCACGTTGAAGTTTCTCTCGGAGAATATCATCGACACTAGTGGTCTTTATATCTTTTTTTTCTAAGACTTCATCCATAATACTCCTCCTAACAGCTTAAGGTGGACTCATTCTAGACTCTTTGAGCAAAAAAAACAAGTCGAAAAAAAGCGCTACCTTAAGTCAAATTCAATTTATATTTAGGACGTTATGAGAGACTTAAGGCTCTTGAGAATTTTTATTCAAAAGATTATTTTGAATAAAATCTTGAAACTGTTCAGAGAGCCTTAGAGGCTCTAAACAATCATCATACATAAGTTGTTCGATAGAAGGGAGCGCATCCTTTTGATGGGCAAGCTGAAGGTAGTGAATGGCTTCTGATAAGCTTCCAGTTAAGCAGTGAAGACATGAGAGGTTATAGAAAGCATCTAAGCTCCCTAAAGCAAGAGCTTGTCTAAGTTTTTTTTCAGCCTCTTCAATAAGTTTTTCATAAAGGTCTACTTTTAAAGGCTCGTAAATAAGCTTTGCAAATTGAGTAAGAGCAACTCCCCAAGCGTTCCAAATCAGTTCGTCTTCAGGATCTTCTTGAATAGCACGGTAAAAATTCTCACCTGATTTATTATAATAGTCCACATCGTCTAGAAGCTCCCCTAAGTGAGCATAAACAAGAGCTAAATTATAATAGACAGGGGTATAATTTGGATCTTTTTTCAGTACAATTTCTAAAATCTGAGCTGACTTCTCATAAGCTTGCGCATCATCATTAAAACTACCGAAGAAGTCTAAAGCGCACGCATAGTTGTAGAGAAGCTGAGTTGAGGCAGAAGTTTCTTCATAAAGTTTAAGAGCATATTCATATTTTACAAGGGCGTTTTCGATATAATCCTTACTATCTAAAAGATCAGATAAACGCATAAGCGTCATGCCCCAATTATTCCAGAGTTCCGGGTGATTTTTTTTAATTTTGCTTGCTTTTTCAAAATGACTAGCCGCATCTTTCAATAGAGAAACATCTTCATGAATATCACCTAAAGCAAATTGAGTAAGTCCAATTCCATTAAGAGAAAAGAAATGATTCTTTTCTATTGTCAAAGCATGGTTAAATTTTTCAATAGCCATTAAGTAATAGTCGCTATCTTCAAAGTATTGACCTTGAGCATAAAGACAAAATCCATACCGATACCAGATATCAGGACATTCACAACCTATTTTTAGAGCCGCTACAATCTTTTTTTCAGCATCTTTTAAATGGTCTAGACGGGAGGTGAAAGTTCCAAGAAGGATGAGAGCTTCTCCCCATCGACTTAGAGCCTCTGGGTGTCCAGGGTGCACTTTGAGAGCTTTTGAATATTTCATTGCACTCATTTGCAAATGTTTAATCTCCCCTTTTGTTCGACCTGACGCTAAAAAGAGACTTCCCCAATGCATCCAAAGCTCAAAGTGATCTTGTTTAAATTCGGCAGCCTTTGCATAAGCTGAATGAGCCTGAGCTAGGTATTGATCTTGATAAGTATTCTGATAGAGATGCTGAAACGTTTGTGCTAAAGAGAGCCAACCTTCAAAATACCTTGGATTCAATTGGATTGATTTTTGGTAGTAAGTAAGCGCTTTTTGTAAAAAACGATCATCACGAATTAAAAGCCCCATCTCTACCCATGCATTGCCATAGTCCTTCCAAAAAGAGGGCTCATTACAGCCAAGCTTGGCTGTTTTATCAAACTTTTCTAAAGCGCGTTTGATATCAATCGCTTCACCTGAATGTTTTCCTTGGAAATACCAACATAGAGCCCAGTCCCATACAAACTTTTTTAGCTGCTTTGGATTTTCTCCACAAAGCGTATAAGCTTTTGAATACTTCTCATCAGCTTGTTGAAAGTAATGGGCTTCTTTATACACTAAACCTAGATGAACAAGAATGTCTCCCCAGATATACCAGGCCTTGAAATACTTACTCTTAATTTCTATTGCATATTGAATATGTTTTTCAGCTAAGAGTAGATATTTTTCACTACATTTGTGAACGGCATAGTCAAAAAGAAAAAGACCTTGTTGAAATTGAAGACTCGCACTTAAAGGAGCTATGCGCCTTGAAATGTCGAAGCTATGAAAAGCATAATTCTCTCCTTGCAAGATGAGCTGTTTGCCTTCCTCAAAAAGAACCTCTGCAAGTTCTTCTCTTTCATCAGGATTCATACTCGACCAGAAAGAATTAAGACGAATTTCACCTTGCTCTTTTTTGAGCTGGTTCAAAATTTCCAGTGCAATAATTTGATATTGATTTGTTTTTTTCATATAGCTACATGAGTATAAAATTACTTATTCTTTATTACAAATCTTTTTCCTAATAGTGGAATAGATTTGTCGCAGCCTCTTTCCAAAAAACCTTTCAATTAGTTAGGTCTTCTACTAACTCCTGGCTGTTGCATCTTCATCACGTATTCTTTACCTTGCTGATGATAGAGAATCTTCTGGATTGCTGCTTCATTTAAAAAGAGTGCATGAGCTTCTTGCTCTATGAGGTCTGGGTCAGTCGCTTTTAAATCCCACTTGATTTCACTACCTGCAAGTAAAGAAATATAGGAGTAGTAAGAACTTCCGTCCTGTGCAACGACGCCTAAAGGAGGGCGAGAAGGATCTATAATGGTTTGTTTTAAAAACTCTATCTTATAAAGCATAGGTTTTAAACTTTGATCGAGTACTTTTTGAGCTTCACTCAATTGGTTCTTTTTAATTAATTCTTTATAAGTTTGAAGTAGAGGTACTTTCTGCTCTTGAAGAACAATGAGCTGAGCTAAAACAGGCTTCAATGCATTCTCAGGCTTTAGTGGATTCAACTCTCTAAGCTCTTGATTAGGGTTCATTTGAATTTGATCTTTAGCAGGATATTTTCTTTGTTCAATTTGTTTATCTATCTTTTCTTTGTAAAGAGATCGGAGTGTTTTGAGTTGATCATAATGAGCAATACCCATAGCTTTTGTAAGATCTGCTCGATATTCTTGATCTGATATATAAGAGAGCCTATCAAACTCTCCAGAGAATGACATGTCTTCCCCAAACCCTTCATATTCACCCTGAAGTTTTCGAACTCCGTCTCCATTCATAGACCAAGCACTCATCATTCCAAAATAGGAAATACCTCCAGCTGCTAGCATTCCTAAGCCTGGAAGAATACTGTCTTCTGCTGTTTTAATCCAAGAAACTACATGAGAAGTCCAGGGATTGTTCCTTCCAAAAAGCAGGTCCGCTCCGACACAAGCTCCATAGCTTTGAGCGACGGCCCATGCCGCACCTTCTAATCGTTGAGTAAAAGAGGTTGTGCCTGTAAGCGCTAATATTCGCCTTGTAAAAGCTTTATAGAAGGATCTTTGTTCGTTTGCTGAATTCCATAGATCAGATCGATCTTGAAGTGATTCTTTTCCTAAAAAAATGGAACTTGCGTTACTTAGAGCTCGGTAAGCAGAATAAAGACCGAGTCCTCCTCCTACTGTAAGAGGCAGGTATTTACTAAAAAAGATTCCCATAACAGAACCGAGTACCATAGAAGATTTTGATATCCCTTGAAACTGAATGGCGCTTTGAGTAAAAATAAACCCTGAAATTTTAATAAGGCGCTTCCAAACAGCATAATCTCTTTCTAAAAGAGGTCGATTAAGAGGAGCTTTAAAATAGAGCTCTAATCCTGCAGGAATTTCAAAGTCATCTTCTATAGGAGGTTCTTCGCCGCGCTCAAGTTGTTCTTTTTCCATCTGAGCTTCTAAATCGCCTAAAAGCTTCTCAAATTGAACCCTCTCTTCTTCTGTAAACTCAGCCTGTGCTTCTTGGGCTTTCGGCTCTGATATCACTTCTTTTTGAGCCTCTAGAGCATTCACTTCTTCAAAAAGGTCTTTATTCTCTAATGTGGGTTCTGTTGATGGAATGGCTGGAGGAAGGGTTCCTGCGACATTGACGGGGGTCATTTTTAGCTCCTAAAAAAACAATTACTGATACTTAGTTATCACCTACTATTCTGACAAAAAAATGTTAATTTTTGATAAAGATTAAACTAAAACTACTTAAATAACAAATTCATGAAAAAGGAGTCAAAATTGACCTGAAAAGCTTCTTCTCTATGAAGCGGGTACCCTAAATTTACACGCTTAACAAGGACTCTATATAATCTTAAAGCGCTAATCTTAAGTAATATGAATGCTGTATCTTAATCCTAGCCACCTGTGGCTGCTAAAAGCCTTTAATTAAAGCCGTTTTTCGCTCTGCAGTCTTTACCTAGTTTCACCCGTATAAAAAACTGATTTTTATCAAATCTTAATAAATATATACTAGAATGTTGATGAATTTAAATAGATAAATGGAACATTCTCAATGAGCAGCACACAAGGTTTTTTTTCAAGTATTCCTTTGAATGCAGGGTGGGCTCTCCAAAAAGGGATCGAAGCTGTTCGAACAGACCGCATCTACTTTACAACACCTTTGTTATTGGCGGGCTATACAGGATACCATTCTTTTCTTCATCTCTCTACTGCTAGCTTTGGTCGTGATTCCCTCGCCTTTCGAAAAAAATTAATTAATGATGCTTTTTCAGCTGGGGGTATTGAGAAGATTCAATTACTTTCCAGATCAGTTATTGGTTCAATTTCACTTTATGATCGCGCTCGAGAAGTAAAAGTTGGTTTAGCGTATCTCGGGGTTTCAACACTTCTTCTCTATTCAATGCATAGCTACATCAAAGACACTTCAAATAACACATTAAAGTTCTCCTCTACAATTGGTGAAGGAGGAAAAGAAATTTTTCCCGATCAGCATAGTCATGAAATCAATGTTCAAGCTTTAAAGACTTACGGGCAGAATGAAAATTTTGTAAATGCAACCTTGATGCAGCCTTGGACTTCTAAGTTTTCAAAAGGTACAAAGCAGGCCGTAGAAATTGCTGATCAGGCTTTAATTCAGCAAGACACACCCATGACTGCTTACATAAAGAATATTCGATCTGCCGCCTGTTCAGTATTTGGATCCAATGAGACTTGCGCATTTACACCTCCTACTACTGAAACTATGAACGCACAAGGGATCAAAGATGTTTGTGAACAAACAAAAGAGACTCTTCATAAATTAAACCCAACTGATTACTCTGAAAAAGCAGCATCAGGCATTCAATCTATTTGTGATTGGACCTGGGGCAACCTCCCTTTTGTTTCAAGAGAAGGAGACTGTTCAGGATTAAAAGCAAATCTCTACAATCAAAATACAGATGAACTGACTCATCGTTTAACTGAGCTAAATCGAGTTTGTGAAGTCGTGACTGAAAGAGCTATTTTACAAGGAAGGGCTGAGTATCCAGCAGATAGTCTTGAAGGCTATAACGCCTACAAAACTCTCTACTATAAAATAGTATCGCCTGAAATACCTGCACCACCAACTCCAGACACCTACGGGAAAATCTTTTACGATACTTTCAGTGCTCTATACAACAAAACAGTAACACATGAAACGGCAAAACTCCCCACTCCTGACACTTATATTGGAATCTTTTATAACACAATAAGCGCTCTTTATCAGAGACTCACAACACATCTAGCCCCCTATTCATCGACGGTCTATACGGCTGTTGATAACCAAGGACAAATCTTTAGGGATTTTCTAAGGTTTTCAAACCAGTTCCCTCTCTCTTCAAGCGAAACAGATCCCATCAAACTTGCACACTACTCAGAGACACTTGGAAAAATTATTCCTAAAGATCTTGATAGCCTCACACCTGAAAACATGCCCATCCTCAGGGAAGCTGCTTCCAGTTTTTTTGGCATCAGCCCAGGTTTCTCTTCGAGCGAATTTAAAAAGGCTTACAGGGAACTACAAAAACTACACCACGCCGATCAAAATAAGGGCGTTATTTCAAAACACATCTATGCCATTAATACTCAATTTAAGGATGTTTTTAGCAAGAAAGGTGGCGTCGGCTATGAATACAATTCCGGCTCCTCTTTAGGACGCTCTATTTATTCTATTCCGACTCCAGATCGAGTCGTCACAGATCTTTGGGAAAGTTTCTCTACTTGGTGGAATAATCCTATCCCCTAGTTTAATTTAGATTAAAGAGTGGAGAGTGAAGGTTTCATTTCAAGGCGGTTCTCAATGAAATCGTAGATCTTTTTTGGAGCATGTTTTTCACAAAACTTTTCTAAGTTATTCACCTTTTTAATAATGAAATCGATTTCGATTAAAGAGGCTAAGAGTTCAACTAAAGCTTCATCTTCAGGTTCTTTCTCTAGATAAACGACAAGTTTACAACCTGGGTGAGTTTCTTTGATCTCTTTTAGCTGGCTAAAGAGCTTTGGGGTAAGGCTATTTCCTAAGGACAATTTCAAGAGTATAAAATTTGCGTGATCTAAAATGAATTGCAGAATCTTTAGATATTTTTCAGTAAAGACTTTATTCTCTAGATGCTGGTGAAGAATGAGTTCTGCTAGAGCTTTTATAGAGATTCTTGCGCAACCTAAATGTTCAATAACCTCACCTGCTGCTAAATTACATAAAAGGGTCGCTTGATGTAGTGATATCCCGTTGGAGATCGCGTAAGTTAGAACGGCTAAAACTGTATCTCCAGCTCCTGTTACATCGACAACCTCTCGCACTTTTACAGGATATTCTGTACATTGATTTTCAGTAAAAAGAGAAATACCCGAACTTGATTTAGTCACCATAATATTGGGGATTTTTGTTTGTTGATGGATCCTATTCATTACAACTTCTAAGTTAGCCTCTTCCTCATATCCAGTTGCCATAAGAGCTTCACTTAAGTTAGGCTTAATCAAAAAAGCGCCTTGATACTTGGAAAAGTCTTTCCCTTTAGGGTCCACTATGACAGGAATTTTTAAATGATTAGCTTCTTTAATTAGTGCGTTTAAAAGGGTGTGTGAAAGAAAACCTTTAGCATAGTCAGAAATAGCTATTGTAGAGATTCCTTTTAAAATATTTGAAAGGTCCCCAATAATTTTCTGTTCAAGTAGTTTAGTAATGGGATCTTTCTCTTCGAAGTCGATGCGTAGAATCTGATGACTTCCTGCCAGTATTCTATTTTTTATAGGCGTCTGATATCCTTTTTGAATATAGATGTATTTTGTATCGATTTTTTCTTTTTTAAGTTCTAGTAAGAGATCGTCTTTAGCTGCATCATCTCCAAGACGCCCTAGAAGAGAAACTTGAGCACCAAGAGAAACTAAGTTTAAAGCAACATTACCTGCGCCGCCGGGCAATTTATTAATTTTTTTGGCATTCACAACCATCACAGGCGCTTCAGGAGAAACTCTTTTAACGGATCCGATGGTATAGGTGTCTAGCATGTAGTCACCGACTACTAAAACTCGACTTTTAGACCATCGACTAAAAAGCGCAGATAAACTCATATTCAATAGACCTTATTGGGAATGATATAATTATTCACATAGTCTGCAATCGCTTCATTTAAGGGTGTTGTTTCAAAACTTGAGAGACTCTTCTTTAGCTTGGTCATAGAGGCTCTTGTATAGTTTTGGTATTTCTCATTTAAATCCCCAGGCATCTCTCTATACTCTATGTTAGGAGCTCTTCCAAGGGCACTAAACATCCCCGTAGCAACACTGTTCCAAGTCTTTGCCTCACCACTACCCAAGTTAAAGATTCCATAAACGTCTTCTTTCAGTAAATCAAGGACGATAGAAGCTACATCTTTAACATAAATGAAATCTCTACATTGATCTCCATCTTTAAAATTTGAAGGGTCATTCGATTTAAAAAGCTTAATAAGGTTGTCATTTTTAACTGTTGGTAAAAGATTATAGATGACCGAAGCCATTCTGCCTTTGTGGTGCTCGTTAGGACCAAAGACATTGAAAAATTTAAGTCCTGTAAGGTTTTCTAAAACACCTTGATCTCTCGCCCATAAATCAAAAAGGTGTTTAGAGAATCCATAAGGATTTAAAGGTCTGAGAAGATCTAAAGCATCATGATCATCTTCGAAGCCTTGAGATCCGTTTCCATAAGTAGCGGCAGAGGAGGCGTAAATAAACTTAATGCTGTGCTTCAGGGCGTATTCTGCTAAACGCACGCTGTAGCGGTAGTTGTTTTCCATCAGGTAGTCTACATTTGTCTCTACCGTGCTTGAGCAAGCTCCCATATGAATAATCGCTTCAACTTCAGTTTCACGACCAGGAACTTTTAACCATTCCATTAAGCTATCTTTGTGAATGTAGTCTAGAAATTTTTTACCTACAAGGTTTCTCCATTTCGTAGAATCACACCCGAGCTCATCAACTACGATAACATTAGACATTCCCTTTTCATTAAGAAGACGCAGGATACAAGATCCTATAAATCCGGCTCCACCTGTTAAAACAATCAGTTTATCATCATATAATTTCATTAGCGAACCTCTTACAAACTGTACCATTGATTAGGAGGTCTAGTTATATATCGAACCGGGAAAATTTTAACAGTTTTTTCAACAACCGGTCTGTTTTTTCCAATGCAGACAAGGGTAGAGCCTGAGCCCGTCATGAAAACAGATTCAAATCCTTGCATGATTAATTCTTCTTTAAGTGTTTTAAGGGCAGGGTAGAGTGCAAAGGCAGGAGATTCTAAATCATTTGAATAAATCGCCTGTTTAGAATAGATCTTCTTCAGAAGATCATCGAGTTTCATCTGCAGCGGCAAATGTGCTTTAGATTCCGCATAAACACTTTCTGTACTAAGGCCTTTATCAGGCTTTACAAGCCAAGCTGATTCTTGAAAAAGAGGCGGCATTTTTCTAACAAGGTCCCCTCGACCTTCGCATAAAGCTGTACCTTCTGAAAAAAAGAAAGGTGAGTCGCAAGTAATTTTATTTGCCCAGTTAAAGAGTTTTTTAGAAGATGCTGGACGCCCAAAAAGCTCATTCAGTCCCCACAAGGTAGTCGCAGCATTGCTACTCCCCCCTCCAAGACCCGCTTCAGTAGGAATTTTTTTGTCTAAGGTAATTTCTAGAGGCGTTTTAAACCCAGTTTCTTTTCTAAAAATAAATAAGGCCTTAATGATCGAATTATGATCATTAAAGCCAAGTATTTCTAAATTAGATCTAAAAGAGTCTCTATGAGAATGCTTAAAAGTAAGCACATCTCCCAAGCTAACCGCTTGAAAAAAAGATTGAATGCTATGATACCCGTCTTCTCTTTGCCCAGTTAATTTAAAAAATAAATTAATCTTAGCGGGAGAAAACAGTTTGATCATAGCTTTTAACTTTCTTCTTCAGTTGGCTCTTCAGTTGGCACTTCAGCGACTTCTTTAGCTGCAGGCTTTTCGTCCACAACTTGATGTGTCAAAACAGCAGATCCTTCTTGAGCTTCAACTTTTAAGTTAAAATGCGCGACCACCCCTTCTTTCAACTTTAGGTTGATTGTATGCACCCCAAGCTGTCTGACTGACTGTTCAATCGAGACCATTCTTTTCTCAATTTCAATACCCTCTGCTTTTAAGAGTCCCACAATATCTTTTGCTGTTACTGAACCATACATATGGCCTAGTGCATCGACTTTAACCTCTTGAGTGATGACAAGATGTCTTAGTTTTCCAGATAGATCTTCAGCATCTTTCTTGTCTAGAATCGATTGCTTCGCACGCTCTTCTCTGAGCCTTGCTTGAATCTTAACGACACTACGGTCAGCGACTAAAGCTTTCTGCTGTGGAAGCAAAAAGTTTCGTGCATATCCAGGTTTAACCCTTACAAGGTCCCCTTTACGCCCAACATTATGGATATCGTCTAAAAGTAATAATTGATTTTTCATAATTCTATTCCTTTTGGCTTATTCTTTTGCGGTATAAGGCAAAATAGCCATATATCTAGCTCTTTTAATAGAGCGTGTCAATTTTTTCTGATAGTAGGCTGAAACACCCGTAATGCGGCGAGGTAATATTTTGCCCCTCTCCGTTATAAACCGAGACAGAAGACCTGAGTCTTTATAGTCTATCTCTTTGATCCCTTCAACTTTGAAGGGGCAGCTTTTTTTCTTTTTTCTTCCAGGGCCTGCTCCCATTCTTCTTTTTTTCATGAAACTTCTCCTATTCCGCTTCAACTTTGTACGTCAGTTCTTCTTGGATTTTATCAGCACGAAGAGTCATAAATCTCATCAGATCCTCATGCAAGTGGTATTCTTTCCACAGTCCATTAATTTCGTTTGAATTCAGTGAGAAAAAGAGGACAAAATAATGGCCTTCTTTTCTTCCTCTGATATCATAAGCGAGCTTCTGGCGACCGAGATCATGTTGCTTATGAATTTCTCCGCCTTTTTCTCGAATTTCTATTTCTATTTTTTCTATGGCTTTTTTTCTAGCCTCTTCACTCAAGGTTGTACTGATGATATACATCCCCTCATAAAGAAATTTTCTATCTGTTTTCATGAAACCTCATTGATTTATTCCTCATCACTCTTTTTTATATTCGCTTGGTTCATGGCAACCTCTAGGCCTTCATTTACCCAAGACTCAATAACCTGAACTGCATCGCTTATAAAAGCGCCAAGCTCTGTCATTTCTTTTTCGGTGAACTTACCCAGGACATAATCCTCTAGTTCACCTCGGTTTGGATATCCTATTCCCATTTTGAGTCTTGGATATTCGCTTCCGATCTGACCTTCAATATGCTTTAAACCATTATGCCCACCCGAGCCGCCTTTAGGCTTTAGGCGTAAGTCTCCAAACTGAAGAGCGGCATCATCGTTTATAATAAGCACCTGATCTCTTTTTATTTTATAATACTGCATACACTTCTTTACTGAAAATCCGCTTAAATTCATAAAAGTAGAGGGTTTAAGCAAATAAACCTGTCCTTTTTTCTCAATTTTAGAGAGCTCAGCATTAAAGCGGGCTACCGTTTTAAAGGTTGTTCCCCACTCTTTAGCGAGCTCCTCTATTACCAAGAAGCCTAAATTGTGGCGAGTATGTCTATAACGACTTCCTGGATTCCCCAGACCGACAATTAATTTTACAGCACACTCATCCAATAATCAGGTCCTTTTTATCTCTTAGCAATGATCACAGCAACTTCATTGAGATCAAGAAGCGACTTTACAGTGTCAGGCAAATTAATACTTGAGAGTTTCAACGATTGGTTAATCGATAAAGCGCTCACATCAAGGTTGAATTCATCTGGAATATCTTTTGGAAGGCATCTAACTTTTATATGTCTAATGACAGCCCTTACAACTCCACCAAGTTTAACTCCCACACATTCTGCAACTCCTTTAAATCGAAGAGGAACTTTAACATTTACCGGAGCATTATCTACCAGGTAAAGGAAATCTAAGTGTTCAATTCTATAAGTTGATCTGTGGTATTGAATATCTTTTACTATAACTTTAAAGGTTTCTCCTTTCTCATCTTCTAAAGTGAAGACAGTATTTGGAAGACTACCTTTTTGAATGACACGCATGTGAGCATGAAACTCTGTTCCTGAAATTTCCAAAAGACGGTTCGGATGATTTTTAGCATAAAGAATAGCCGGAATATTTCCGCCTTTTCTCATCTCATTAATCTCTTTCTTAGTTTCAGCAAGTCTATTTTTAACTGTAAGCTTCATAGTGGGGGCTCCGAAAATATTTTAAGGGGTGAATAAAGAAGACATTGAATTTTTATATAACACACATCGAATGCCTTCCCCAAATAAGTGTGCGATTGAGACTTCTTCTATTTTAGAAGAAGTCTTTGAGGAGTCTATTGGGATCGTATTACTGACCAAGACTTTCTCTAATTGACTTTTTTCTATTCGATCTAAGGCATCTCCTACAAAAAGACCATGTGTAATAGCTGCATAGACTTTTCGAGCACCTGCTTTCTTACAAGCTTCAGCAGCTCTGCAAAGAGTCACGGCTGTCGAACACATATCATCTACAAAGATGACATTTTTTTGGTTGACATCTCCAATAATAGGCGAATGCTCAACATGCTCTGAGTCAAGTCTCTTCTTGTCTATAATAACAAAGTCTGTGTGCAGTTGATCTGCCAGGGCTTTGACGAGTTTAATACTCCCAATATCAGGAGCTGCAACAACGGTATTATCCAAGTTGATATCGAGAGATTTAATTTTTTGAACAAGGGCAGGTCTAGCATGGAGGTTGTCTGAAGGGATATCAAAAAAACCTTGAATTTGATCTGCGTGAAGATCCATAGTGAGAACTCGATTGGCTCCAGCTTCTTCTAATAGATTAGCTACGAGCTTAGCCGTAATAGGGACACGACCTCTGTCCTTTCGATCTTGTCTAGAATAAGCATAGTAAGGAACAAGAACGACAATGGACTTAGCAGAAGCTCGCTTAAGAGCATCTATCATGATTAAGAGTTCCATTAAGTAGTAGTTTGGCCTGTGAGCTAAGCTTTGGATCACAAAAGCCACCCGTCCTCTGACGTTCTCTTGAATCTGAACAAAGATCTCTCCATCAGGAAAAGGCTCAATCTTAGCCTGACCAAGCTTCATTTTATTATGAGAAGCCACAAGCTTAGCAAGCGTTGGATGTGAGGTGCCACTAAAGAGGCATGCTTCTTGGTCAATTGACATTAAAAATGATCACTATTGTTTAAACATTTTTGGGGTGGTAGGATTCGAACCTACGGTACACGGTACCAAAAACCGTTGCCTTACCACTTGGCTACACCCCAGCGAAATTAAAGCTCAAAATGTTAAACGAATATGCCTATTTATTCAAGACTCTTTATCAACTCCTTCAAATAATGAGTTGAGGTCGCAAGAAATAATTTTACAAACTTCTAAATCTTTTCTTGAAAAAGAGCTTTAAATTGAGTATGAGAGAGTTTTAATGTCAAAAATAAGTATGGACGCCTCATGAAAATCTGTCACATTGCAAGTGAAGTAAGTCCTATTGCAAAAGTCGGAGGACTTGCTGACGTTACTTTGGGACTAAGTCGAGAAGTACAAAAGCTTGGCCATGAAGTATTTATTATCCTCCCCAAGTATACCTGCTTAAAAACAAGTGCGTTAGATAATTTACGCCCTTATAAATCGAATTTAAAAACTTTTTTTGCAGGCAAGTGGCATTCTTGTCATATCTTAGTAGGTGAGGTATGTGGCATACGTGTCTATCTAATAGATAGCGATAAGCCATATAAATATTTTGACCGATCAAGCATTTACGGATTTAAAGATGACGTAACTCGTTTTGCTTTTTTTTCTTTAGCGGCTCTAGATTTCTTGCTTCACGACCACACCAATATGGATGTAATCCATATCCATGAGTGGCAAACAGCTTTAATAGCCCCTCTCTACCATGAAAAATATAAAGCCAAACTGAAATCAACTTTAATTTTCACTATTCATAATTTGAATTACCAAGGAAAGACAGGACCTGCTTTATTAAGTCAAGTAGGTCTCGATAAAGATAAATTATTTCCCAAACTTAAAGATCCTAAAAATCCAAATAAAATAAATTTATTGAAAGGAGCCATCCTCTATTCTGATTTCATTACGACCGTTTCTCCAAAGTATGCAGAAGAAATTCAGGATCCAGTAAATGGAAAAGGGCTAGAGACTGTCATTCTTGAGAATGCTCATAAGATAAAAGGTGTTTTAAACGGCATTGATACTCAAATTTGGAATCCGAGTTTAGATAAAGCTCTTGCTACAAACTACACTTTTGAAACCTTAGACAAGAAAAGAGCAGATAAGGATTATTTACGTCATTTCCTTAAAATGCCTATCGAAGGGGAAAGTCCACTTGTTGCCTGTATTTGCAGGCTTGTTCCTCAGAAAGGAATTCGGATGATTAAGAAAGCTATTCATTCTGTTTTAAAACTAAAAGGACAATTTATTTTATTTGGTTCAAGTCCTATTCCCAAAATTCAAATGGACTTCATTCATCTCCAAGGAGAATTGAAAGAGAATCCAAATATTCACTTCATCTTTGAATCCTATAATGAAGATTTAGCGCATCAAATTTATGCAGCAGCCGACATGTTAATCTGTCCTTCAATTTTTGAGCCTTGCGGGCTCACACAACTTATAGCTCTACAGTATGGTGCAGTTCCCATCGTTAGAAAGACAGGAGGGCTTGCAAATACGGTCTTTGATATTGAATCGGAGAAACACCGTCCTTTAGAAACCAACGGCTTCACTTTTATCCCTCCAACCTCTAAAGCGATCGATACCGCCTTAAAAAGAGCTTTTTCAGTCTACAATAGTCGCCCTGATCATTGGAAAGAACTGGTGCAAAGAGGTATGCAAATGAACAACAGTTGGGAAAAATCAGCTAAGTCCTACTTAGATATCTACAAATTAAATTTCAGAGGCGACAAGTTTAAGAGCTCTTCTAAGTAACCTGCTTTTAAAGACTCTTTTCTGAAGAGCTCACATAAAGGTGAAACCCAAAGATCTTCTCCATTTATAGGATCTAATTTATTTTCCTTTAAAGAAATTTCATTCCTTTCTTGATTAGAGCACAAGGTGCAACGCTCCTCTTTATTCGAAAAAATAAGAGCTGACTTAGAGCGTTTTTTCAAAAAGGTTTCCATTTGAAATTTTGTAGCGTTGAGAAATGGCTCTAATTCCTCTTTCTCAGCAACAAAAATATCAACAAAGTCATTGAGCAGAGTTACAATTTGGGATCTGTAGGGAAGTCTATCTGAAATAGAATCTAAAAAAAAACAAATCGAGGCGCCTTCTTTTTTAGCCATTTGAATAGCTTTTAAGGGCAAGTATCCCCAGAGCAAACTATTTGCATCTAAAAAGAGTACATCTAAACCATTAAAGTATTCTGGTTTTAAATCTAAGGCATCTAACTCCAGTGAAGCCCCCAAGTAGGCTGATTGCATTTTATTACTCTCAGGAGAAACTAATGTAAGGACTTGAGAGGTGGGCATCGCTGATTTTAATAGCTCAGAATTTACATCTACTCTTTTTAAACAGGTCGCATAAAAGTTAGCTGCAGCATCTTCTCCAACTTTCCCTATCAGCTCACAAAAGAATCCTTTCTGAGCAAGTTCTAGCACTACTCGAATCAAATGCCCTCCTAAAGAAAAAAGAGGTGCATGCGAAGACTTGGCAATGAGTTGTTCTTGTAAAAAGGGTTCCATCATATGAGGAACACCTTGAGCTAAAAAAGAGGTGCTCACTTCAAGTTTTTTTTCAACGTAAGGGAAAGTAAGGGCTAAAACGTAAAGCCTTTTCTTTCTAGAATCCATCATTTGTCCTTATTTTGGATCATATTTTTAACTTCTTTCTGATGAGCGTAAAAATAATCAAAAGCCGAATAAAGCGTATAGAGAGCAGCGAGCACTACTACATAAAAACTAATCGATCTGAAATCCTGGATTTCAAGATATCCGAGCGTATAGGGAATCATAAGAAGGACAATGATATAAATTGCAATAGCCTGAATAATCGCTTTAATTTTACCACTAGGTCTTGCAGCAAGAGCAATGCCTTTAAGAGCACAAATAGTTCTTAAAGTACTAATCATGAAATCGCGATAAATGAAGACAAAAACAAGTAAAAGAGGTAGTTGAACAGGGGCTAACGTAAAGGCTAAAAAGCATGAAATTCTAGCTATGCTATCTGCCATTGGATCAACAATTTTACCAAAGTCGCTAACTTGATGGTATTTTCTAGCAAAATAACCATCGAAAGCATCAGTAAGTTCTGAAAGAGTAAGAACACCTAGTAGAACATATGGCAGAGCAATCATTGAAATTCCAAGTCCAGCATGCCATAGATAAAGGATCAAAAAAAGAGGGCTCAATAGAATTCGGATAAAGGTAAGTGTGTTTGCGATAGTCAAATCGACCTCAGTATTTTATTTTTTTCCCCCACTGGTGTATCAAATCAAGGTTTTAAATTTCAAGAAAAGTTAGAAAAATATACAAAGAAGCTTTAAATCTATAAAAAAAAGCCCTCTGTTATGAGAAAAACACACATTTCCTTTGAAAACCCAATCTACTTTCCTCTTTTTGCTGCTATTTGTTGGATTGCTAGTCTCACTCTCATTAAGGGTTTAATTGGCAGAATTTCATTTACTCAACTTGTCTTTTTTTGGTTTATTTTCAAATCCGTTCTTAATTTTAAAGGCCCTTCTAAGCCTTCTTCTCTGTCGCTTAAAACCCCTCTTTTCTCAATCCATATTCTTCTAGGTTTTGTAACTCTTACATTCTATATTTCTCTTTTTGGAGCCCTATCTACGCTCCCCTTAACGAATCTTACAGCGATATATTTAACCTTCCCTTTGTTTATACCTTGGATTTTGCGTATTTGGATGGGTAAAAAGTTCAGTAAGAAGATTATTTTAGGGTTCGTCATCATCTCCATAGGCATCTTATTCAGTTTCAACTCAAAGTTCGGTTTGAATAATATTGCGGTATTCCTAGCAGTAATAGCTGCTTTTCTCAAGTCCATTCATTGGGTAGGGCATCGCCGTTTAGGGGCGTTTGAGCCTCCTTTTAGAACTTGGTTCTATGAAGCCTGCGTTTCTATTTGTGGCGCAGCCCTACTGCTCCTATCATCATGGAAGTCCTTTAAACTAGAATTGCTACTTCTTTTAGTTTTAGCTGTCTTCTTGGATTTTTTAGCTCAAAAGTCTCTAAATTCTCAGAAAAGTAAGGCCTTGCCCCTTTATTTCAAAGCTAATCTATTTAATTTAGCAATTTTTATGGGGTGCGCCTCCGATCTTATTTTTTTTCACTACTTCCCCCCATTTAAGCCTTTTTTATGTGCCATTTTGATCTATTTTGGAATTTTTCTTACTTTTTTTAAAAAAAATATTTTACCTAATCCCGTCTATCAACTATGACGAGGCTTAAGGACGATATGACTTTGAAAGAGGGCAAAATGAAAAATATCTTTACCGATCACCCGCATGCTATTGGAGAAACTTACTTCAAGCATGCTTTAGAAGCGCTATTTATAGCACTTATAATGACTTACACATCTGTAGCTATGGTCATTCATGCTGTTTTACCGTTTCTTTTTGTTAAAACAGCTAGAAAAACAGTTTACTACTTCCATGATCGCTTTCAAAAAAGGCTTGCTCCTCTTGAGGAAAAAGCTCAAGAGATTGAAAGCGATTCCCTGGTAGAAGTTCCTGAAGTTGAGTAGCTTCTTTTAAAGAAGCTAGTACCTACAACTCACTCGAAATATTGAGCTTAGAAAGAATAGTTCGCCTTATTTCGCCTATTGGGTTAATCTCTTTAAAATGATTAAACCCTGTAGGCTGATAAAGTGGACTATTTAACTTGCTCTGACGTTGCAGATTCTTTGAACTCTCAAGGTAACTTAAGTCTACCCTATACCCTTCCAACAATTCAAGTTGCAGCTACTAACTTAGGGGCCACTTTTGCATCCTATCCCTTTTTAGAAGCGATGATGAATGCCATTTCAGATGCCATTCAACAAAGAGATCCCAATATACGAACTAGATCCCCTTTAAATAATGTCAATGTGACTGAAGGCAGTAATGGGATTAATGCATATATTTCTGCCAAAACAGGGTTTGTTCAACCCTCATTACTATTATATACCCATCTACAAGTCAGCTGTTCATCCCGCGCTAACCTCTTCACTAAAAAAGGCTATCAACTTGCAGCTTCGTTGTTTTGGGCGGCTCCCGCTCTTTCAGACCCCTTTACTATTGATTTTAGAGTACTTACAGGTTCCAGAAAGCCTGCTGGTCAAATCAATTCAAAGGAAATGCTTCACGTTCACTGTCAAACAGATGGTCTTCCTAAACTGACCTGCACCTCAGCTCTGACAGAGGAAATGAGACAAATTTATTCAGAGAATAGTCTTTCGAAAACACCTAGGGAAGAAGAGTTTCGACTACTTGATAAAAGTGAAAAAGAAAGACCCATAGACCTTATTTTCATTAGGACTTTGATCGCAAACGTTCTTGACGATTTAAAAGACGAAAGCCCGGTTAAATCCTAAAATTTATTTTCATTAGATAGAACTTAAGCAGAGATCTCTGCCTTAAATTGTAAACAAATAATTTTAAAAAGACCGAAAAACTAAGTAAATTAAAAAAATATCAATTATTAAAAAATACTTGATTTTTTAACTAAAATGCGTTATGATAGATAAAGAGAAACGTTAATAAAACTTAGAAAAGGTTCTTAATATGATACCCGCACACATGCCACTAGAGCGCGCAGGCGATGCACTTTATCCTAATACAAGAGATATCACCCCTCCTACGCAAACTAGCTTGAACGAACCTCAAGACCTGTTACAAAGACCGACTCAACATCCCGCCCACTCTTCGCTAACTCAAAAAGTAAGTAAGTTTGTTTGGGCTTCAATAGGAACTTGCCTAACGTACAAGCTTTTAGATAAAGGTCTTGCTGATCTATTTTGCCTTGAAACTCTAACCCATGGAAGCGGCCCTAAGGGTTTTATTGGGATTAGTCTGAATGGAGCTGATCCAAGTTTTGGAGGAGGCAGTACAGGCTCAACAGCTAGCCTTAAGCACGGTGACTCATCACAATCTAACCTACTAAAAAATGCAAAAAACTACTTTTACCTCTTTAAGGATTCTGAACTTATTGAAGGCTCTCTTTCCCCTGTAGTAGCTTCTGCTTGTTCTGCACACAATATGCTTAGTTGCCTAGCTCTTCTCCCTCGCTCAACAGCTACCATCTTTGCGGCAAGAATGCATGCTATTGGCGGAGGAGTCTCTGCCTTTACTGATAACATAGATGAAAATGAAGTTAAAAAATTCATTGGAGGTTTATCGGGAGCTTTAACTCCGACACTCAAGTTTCGTTTTAAGCTAGAGGACGTTTTAGCAAAAACGGAACTGGAAAAATGTAGTTTCAAAAAAGAAACTCAAATCTCTATCAGAAGGCTATTAGGAGATTTTTTCAGTTTTTTCGGTTCATCACTCCAAGATTACTTTAACCCTCAAGATATCAAAGATGAATGTTGGATAGAAACAGACAGGGTTTTTGAAAATGATCCTGATTATCTCGATGTAGCCTACCGGACTCACCAAGCTATTCCAGCCAATCACATAGGGATTACGGGAAGTTTAACTCAAGGGCTAGATGAAAACACCCTGACAAGGATGTCAGACAATCCTATGAAAGCAATGACAGGTGTGTTTTTTCTAACTTTAGCGTTAGCTACAGGATATTTGACTTATAAAAATTACAATCGCATTCCAGTGCAAAAAGTAAGAGAACGTTTTTTGGATGTAGACTGGGTTGATAAAATCAATATCGTAGTTGCACAAAGCGCCTTAGCGGCCTTTTGGTTAACAACTGCAATGAGCATGATCTTTTTAAGCACACTCTAAAAGTAGATATATTTCAAAGATAAAAGCTAGGCCCCAACATTAAGTTGGAGCCTAGTTTTTTGTTTAGACTTTAAGCTTCTAAAACAGGCTCTTTAACAGCCTCTTTAGCTTCTAGCTTCTCTTTAAGAGAGGCTGGCTTAACTTGACCTAAGAAGGCCGGAAGATCTAGACCCGCCATTGAGGCTACATCATGCAAGGCTGGAAGAGATTTTACCATCCCACTAATGAAGTTAGAGGTCGTAGTTTTTCCATCAACATCTCCTTTCCCACTATCCCAAACCGTGATCTTATCAATCTTCAAGTTCTTGACCGCTTCGGCTTGTAGCGCTACAAGTTTCTCAAGCTTCTCAATAAGGAGCATCGTAGATGCTTGATCCGCTCTGTTTCCACAAGCTGCAACGAGCTGCCCATAACCTTGAGACTTGGACTTCAGTACATCTGCGATCCCTTGAGCTTCTGCCTTTTTAAGATTGATAAGCGCTTCGGCTTCTCCTTTAGAACGTAGAACTTGTTGTTGAGCCAAAGCTCCAGCATCAATTTCCATTTTACGTTTTGAAATTTCTCTTGGGATAATTTCTTCAACTTCTAATCTTTTAGTTTCAGCAATACTACGGGTAAGCTGAATCTCGATTTGAGCTTTTTGCTTAGCAATTTCACTAATCTGATACGCTTCAGCTTCTTTCTCTGCAAGAGCAGAGTTAGCCATTGCGACTTTAGCTTTAGCTAAATTCTCACCTTCAGTTCCTAGTGCTTGCAAAGAGGTCACTTGAATGCGTTTTTCTTTATCAGCTTCCGCTTTTCCAATTTCCCCTTGCTTATCTTGCTCAGCAACATCAATTTTAGCTTGGTTAATAGCTCTAGAAATTGATTTCTTACCTATACTCTCAATGTAATCAGACTCATCTGTAATATCTGTAATGTTTACATTGATAAGTGTAAGCCCAATTTTGTGAAGCTCAGGCTCAATGTTGTTTTTGATAGAGTCTAAGAAACGCTCTCTATCTTGGTTAATTTCTTCAATCCTTAAAGAAGCTACTGTCAATCTAAGTTGCCCTAAAATGATCTCAGTTGCCATCATTTCAATTTCTGTATTTTTAAGAGTCAAAATACGCACAGCTGCGTTATTCATTACTTCTGGATTCGTTCCTATAGCAACAGTAAAAGTACTCGGAACATTAATCCGAATATTTTGTTGAGAAAGAGCTCCTTTCAATGGAATATGAATTGTTCTTGGCGTCAACTCAAGATAGGAACTATCTTGAATAAGAGGCCAAACAAAAGTTCCACCACCGTGGTAACACTGAACCGTTTTTTCACCGGCAATACGTCCAAAAACAACTAAAATTTTGTTTGAGGGGCATCTCTTGTAGATGCGCGCTAAAAATAGAATAATGGAAAAGAGTGATACTATAAAAATCACAACTCCCATTGAGGCATAGTTTTCCATAAAAAGGATCTCCTTATTTTACCCGTCTTACGACAACAGTTCTGCTGTCAATTACTTTAATAATTTCTACCGATTGGAAGGAAGGAATTTCTCTATTGTCAATAGAAACTGCATCGAGTTCTCGACAAAAGTCATCGAGTGTAACTTGAATTACTCCCCTCTTATTTTCTGCAATTCTTTGATAAACTTTCCCCTGCTTCCCTACCGACTTTTGAATGTCGAATACAGTGCCGGTACTCATTAATTTTTTTGCACTCTTAAAGATCAGCCTAGTTGCCATAAAAAAGAGGCTCCCTGTACAAGTCGCCACAAATAAAGAGATCGGATCAGACATTAGGAATTGACGGGACGCAGCTAAACCTCCCCAACCAAACATCATCAAAAAACCGACCAAAGTATTTAAAGATAAAAATTGAAAAGCATCATCGCTTATATGATCTGCGACAGAGTCCATTGAGTCGGAGTCTAAAACCCCACCAAAACTCATCAAAATACGAATGACGTAAATAATGGAGCCAACCCATGCGCAGTATAAAAATAAGTTATCAAGAGTTAAAGAGGCAAACATAGGCAACCTAAGAGTAGAATTGAGGCGGGATTATAATCGCTGAGCACTTTAAAACCAACTCTTCAATAGAGAGCACAAAATGTCCTAAAAGGGTGCTTCAAAGATGCTATGCTTTTATCCCGTTATTTTTCTTAATATTAACCACTATACTCATAGGTATGAGGTATTTAAACTTAGATACTGCCCTAAGGACTATAAATCTTATTTCGCTAGCTATTAATGGTTTATGATTAAAACATTTACTTGACAAAGATTGATAAATCATGTAAAATAATATAACCAAACCATAGAGGATAGCAATATATGTCTACATCGCCACTAAGTAGATTTCCACTACATCTCACCGGATCTCCGGGATTTATAGAAGGTATGCTCAAGAACGTAGATCAGTATACCCCTAGCCCCGACTCTATTCCACCCCTTACTGTTCTGACTCTTGCAGCTCTACCAACTGATGAGACTCAAACCGGTGGGAGATTATCACTCAGAGAGTTTTTTCAATTAGGTTCAGATCTGAGAAACGCCGCTGAAAATCCACTCTCTGAAAATCAACTTTCTACACTAACTGAAGAACAGAGAGAGGTATATAGAAGCAATATCGAAAATCAAAAACCAGACCGCCAATTACAAAAAATCGCTTATGCTTACTTAAACACTAAGATACCTCGTTTCCCAAATTTAGATGAACTATTCCTTGACAATACGCCTATAGATAAGTGGTTCTTTACCAGTAATAATCCAAAAGATCATGAATATTTATTGCAATGCGGCTGCAATCCCAACGCAATAGTAATGGATGGAAGAAGCCTACTCAATAATGCCGCATATTATGGCTACACTGAAACAGTGCAAGCTCTAATTGATGCTAGAGCTGATCTTGAGTCCAGAGACAACTACGCCAGAAGCCCTCTCAATAATGCAGCAAGGTGGGGCTACACTGAAACAGTGCAAGCTCTAATTGATGCTGGAGTTGATCTTGAGTCCAAAGATATAGAAGGCAGGACCCCTCTCAATAACGCAGCATACTTTTGCCGTACTGATATAGCACAAGCTCTAATTGATGCTGGAGCTAAGCTTGATTCCAGAGATAAAAGCGGCAGAACGCCTCTCGATACTGCCACATAGAAGGGCCATACTGAAATAGCAAACCTTTTACAGACTCAAATCAAATTAGATACTGAAATCCAAATGGCTTATTTTATCAAGGGCCTAAAATACACAGCTATAGCTACAACAGCTATTTTCGAAGAATGCTTCAGAGATACCCTATCAAGCGGGTTAAGTGGATTCATAGAAAGCTGGACTTCTTCTTAATCTATCTGCTTTACATCTACCTTTTATTCTTTTAATATTTTGACCTTAATTTAAAAATAAGGTCCATTATGCTCATTTTAGCTTCTTCCTCTCCAAGACGAAAAGAAATCTTAGATTTTTTTTCTATTCCCTATAAACAAGCCAACCCTGATTTTGATGAGAGCTCTCTTCCTTTTAAGGGTGACCCTAAAGCTTTTGTCAAAAGGCTTTCCAAGGAGAAAGCGTTAAGTCTTGTTAAAACTCATCCTAAAGAAATTATTTTAGCTGCCGATACGCTTGTCTATTTTGAAGGTAAGGTTCTTGGAAAACCTAGAGACTTAGATGAAGCGTTTGAAATGCTTTGTAAGCTACAAGGAAAATGGCACGAGGTTTATACAGGTATTACAGTGATGAACCCCAATCATCAAATTACTGATGTTGAGGAGAGCCGTATTCTTTTTAAAGACTGTTCTGAAAGTGAAATCAAGAAATACATCGAGAGTATTTTTTGTTTAGATAAAGCCGGTTCTTATGCCATACAAGCAGCAGGTAACATTATGATCGAGAAAATGGAAGGCTGCTTTTATAATACTTGCGGATTACCCATAAATGCGTTAGAAAGATCTTTAAAAGTTTTAGGACTCAGTTTATGGAATTATCTAAAGTCTCCCTCTTAGCAATCTTCAGTTTGACTCTATTTTCAAGCTGCGCTACTCGCAACCCTGAAATGACTCAAGCGGATCAAATACTCTTTGAGCAGACACTCAAGACCTCTAATTCTGAAAACACAGGCCAAGAAGACCTCTCATATTACACGGTATTACCAAGAGATCTTAAAGAAGCGCTCACCTCTTATAACGAAATGTACCGTTTTGGAGGGATGCATGATTATGACTATCTGCAAGAGCTTGGCATCCGTTTTTTAGAGGAATCTAGAGCCGACTATGATCCTGAAGCTCAGCTTCTGAGTATTTACGGCGCCTCCATTGCAAAAAACCACAAGCTTCTTCCTGTTCTAGAAAGAGGCCTCCAAAGCGAACACCCTCAAGTTCAACTTGCCTCTATTCGTGCGCTTGCTGAATACCGTGATGATGACGCCGATCGTATTTTGGTAAAAGGACTGCGCTCTAACTATCTTGAAGTTTGTTTTGAAACGGTCTTTGTTTTAGCTGTTAACAAACATCCTGATGCGATGGGTTATATAGAAGCCTTGATGAATAAAGTGCCTGAGCAATTTCATTTTTTATTCCCCTCTCTTTATGCTATTTTAGATACTCCCCAATCCTCCAAAGCTTTGAAAAAGTTTTTTCAAAGCTCTGATTCTAATGTTCGAGTCGAAGCTATTTTATCAGCTGCTAGACTCAACCGGCATGACTTATTGCCTGACATCCGCTCTCTTTCTTCCCACCATGAAATTACAGAACAAGAAGCGTGTGCATTTACTCTTGGACAACTGCAAGATGAACACTCAAGCTCTACTTTAGAGCAGCTTGCTAATAGCCCATCTGCACATGTCGCTCTTTCAGCCTTAAATGCTCTTTATCGTCTTGGAAGACGTGATGTCGTCTCTCAAATTGAAGCTTATGCAGTCGATGGAAATATCTTTGCTATTTATATGCTAAGAGAGTGCCTGGGCGATGAAAAAATCTTAGAAGCCTTAAGCTACCATCCTCAAGAACAAGTGAGACTTAATGCCGCTCTTGCGCTTTTAAAAAGAAAAAATCCGCTTTGTTTAAGTGAGATTAGAAACCTTTTAATGCCCAATGACCCTCAACTACTTTTACTTCCAGCGGCCTCTCCCGGTAAAGCTCTTGCAGCTAAAAAATGGGTTTTAAACTCCCAAAGTTCTACGAGAACTAATCCCTACTTAAAAGAGTTTTCAATTCAAGCGAGAAAAGAAGTCTTAATGGAATGTTTAGAGCTTCCAGAAAGCCTATTTTTAACAATCGCCTCTGAAGTTGTAGACTCCCATCAAAATGATTTAATCCCCCATGTCATTACCTTAGTGCAGTCACTCAAAACATCAAATTCTGTCGCTCTTTTAAAAGAGTGGCAATCTAAAGTTGGCTACCCCTACGTCCGAGCTTGGAGTAATTTAGCCCTCTTTAATCTCGATCAAGAAGGTCCTTGGAAAGAAAATATTATCTCTTGGATAAAAAAACAAAAATATCATCCGATGATCCGTCTAAGACCTATTGTTCCTTGGAATAGAAAGACACAACACACACACTTTGATTTGACGCCTGAGGAGAAATCTCAACTTCTTATCGAATCTTATTTAGCTATCGCTTTAAGGCAAGAAGAAGGTGGCCTAGATGTCATCTTATCCCATTTAAATACTCAAAATTCAAAAAACAAGTACGCGCTAGCAGGGATTTTGATTAAAGCTACTGAGTAATCTTTTCTATCTTTTTAAGATTTTCTTCTGTTACAGTTCCCAAGAATAATTTTCAAATTTTTAGATTGACGTGCGTTTTTTCACTTATCTCTTTCTTATAAGCTTTTGCTGCTATTCTCTTTTTTCTAGTGAAGATCTCAAAGTAGACCTTCACTCTCCTACCTATGAAGATGGCGTTTTAACAACCGATCAAGGAGGAGTTATAGAGGGGTCTGATATCCGAATTCAGGCTCGAAAACTCCTCTATACTAAAAAAGAAGGACGATGGTTTGTAGAAGCGTGCGGTGACCTTTTAGTCCACTATAAAGGGCAACACTTTGTAGGCGAATCTTTAGAATACGACTTTGAAAAACAAAGTGGCGTTATTGAAAAAGGACGCACGCAACTAGGATATTGGTTTTTAGGGGGAGAGACAATCCACCTCAAATCTAAAGGGTCTTATGAAGTCAAAGGGATGTCTTTAACTACTTGTGAAAAAGAGAACAGCTTGTGGCAGCTTCGCCTTGGGCGAGCCTCCATTCAAGATGGAAATCTTTTAACCGCTCGCAATCTCCAAGTTCAGCTCTTTAAAATCCCTATTTTCTGGTTTCCATATTTCAGAGCTAAACTCTCTATGATCCAAAATGCAGTGGCTAAATATGAATTCATTACAGGCGGCACAGTTGGAGACCGCGTAAGCATGCGCTATCAAATTTATTCCTGGCGCCACACTAATGTCTTTTTACAAGGCGACTATTGGTTTACAAGAGGTCCCTCAGCTTCCTTGCAGTTTGACTATATAGCTCCTCGAAATTTCAATACGTTTCAAGCCAATAACTTCATCGCTTTTGATTACCACGGCGCGCATCCCTATGGAATCTTTCGCAGTCGTTTTGTAGGAGAGCTCAAATCTAAGTTCTTTGATCGCTTAGAAATCACGGGGCAATATGATAGGTTAAGTGACGACAACGTGCTTGAAACCTACTTTAATAGAGACTACTTTTTGCAAATTGGAAGACGGACGAAACTGCAAATTGGACTTACGGAAGAAAACTGGCTTGGGTTCCTTAGAACAGAAGTGCGCATTAACCCCTTCGATGTTGTAAGTCAAGAGTTGCCTCTTTTCTATTTCAACTTAAGACCTCTTGCTCTCTCTTCAACTCCTGTTATTGCCGACCTTTCCTTTAATGCCGGCTATCTCGATTTTGTCTATGGGAACATTCTTCCTAATTCTCCTAATAACTTCAGATCAGCCCGAGTTGAACTTTACCCTAAAGTTTATATACCTGTACACCTAGGCCCTCTATGCATCACCCCTAATGCTGAATATATTGGAATAGGGTATAGTCAAAGCCCTCTTGGCTACGCAGTATGGAACTCATTAACAAACCTGGGCGCTGAAGCTAAGATAAAGGCCACTAAACGATTTAGTCCTTCTCTTAAGCATATTGTAGAGCCCTATACTACCTACACTTTTTATAGCCGTCCAACGGTCTCTTTTAACGATCACTACTTCTTTAACATCCATGACTCTTATGTCAAATTGAATCAACTCAAGTGGGGGCTTAGAAATTTCCTTTACTATAAGCCAACTGAAAAGATCTATCTTCCTCTGTTTTTGGATGTTTACATGTATGGTTTTTTCAACAACACTACTATTGGCAGCTTTCTTCCTAAAATGTATGTTGAATTGTCTTCCCGATGGCCAAATATCTATGTGCAACTTTGGGGCGGCTACAACTTTCAACATCAACTTATAGATTCTGCGAATGCAAGAGTTGCCTATACCTATAATGAACGTTTTGCGATTAGCTTAGGTTTCAGACACCGGAGTCGATATGATTATAGAAAGGCCGATCATGACAATTTCTTTTTGGATGTCTTTAGATCACAAGCAGACTTACTCGCCTCGCCTCTCTCAGACAGACGAGATGTATTGCTCACATCTCTCTATGTAAGACCACACAAGCGAATTATCTTAGAATTTAAATCTAGAACAGGCTGGGATCGAGAAATCCTTCCCTATTACAATGAAGTCTTTTTCACGCTAACGCTTCTTTTACCTTGTAATTGGAAGTTTCACTTTACTCCAAGAAACACCGTAGTGGAAGGGTGGCGCTTCGACTTTAGATTCGAACTAGGAGATCCTTCTCCTATTGAAGCGCCTGCCCCCTTTATCTTTTGGTAAGATTACTTTTTTTTCTTCTTAGGACTACAGCAATCGCCCATAATGACTCTTTTAATGATCGCATCGATAGAAAATATTCCTGCTCCGAAGAAGAGAATAATTAAAGAGGCGAACAAGAAAGGAAACGCGGGTGCTGAGAAGAAATAAGATGGATCTCTAAAGAAGCTTAGTAATTGAGCTGGGTGAGCAGTAATGTAAGCACCAATCATGACAAGTGTAGTCAAAGCAGCCGCAATACGAGCTAGAAACCCGAAGAAAATTAAAATTCCACAAACAAGCTCAACAATCGTTACAATATAAGCCCAGCTCGTTGACATGCCAAATTGAGACATAAAATCAATGAAAGGAGCCATATTCGTTATTTTGTCGTATCCGCCGATGAAGAAAAGAAATCCCCAGTAAAGACGAATCACCAAAAGAAGTACTGATTGACATACGTTTGTGGTATAATACCAACATCTGAAAAAATTACTACCCATAAAAACCTTAATATTTTTATATTACCTAATGTTCATCTTTATATAAATAGAAGCTATTTATTGCACTCCTTTTAAAATAATTATTTTAAAAAAACATTAACCAACTAAAAACAAAAGCCATATGCCTTCACCCTCATTTCAAAACCCCTTATCTGAAGGATCCCGAAGCTCCAAGCCGATGGACCCTTGTGTTCTCGTTATCTTTGGTGTTACAGGAGATCTCACTTCTAGAAAGCTCATGCCTGCTCTTTACAACCTAGCAAAAGAAGGACAACTCCCTATGCATTTCTCCTGCGTCGGCTTTGCTAGGCGAGATAAAGATGACGCTCTTTTTAGAAAAGAGATGAGAGAAGCTGTTGAACAACACTCTCGCTCCCAACCTATAGACGAAGCCGTTTGGAGAAACTTTGAGTCCAAGCTTTTTTATCATCGCTCCGAATTCGATCAAGATGAGGGTTATAAAGCGCTTAATCAATCTCTAAAAGAATTAGACCACAAGTTCAATACTTTAGGCAATCGCATCTTTTACTTAGCAACTCAACCTAGTTTTTTCACTCCAATCATTGAAAAACTATCTGAGCATGAGCTCATCTATCCCTATATAGAAGAAGAAAAGCCTTGGTCTAGAGTCATTATAGAAAAACCCTTCGGGCACGACCACAAATCGGCAATTGAGCTACAGTCTCATATCTCTAAATATTTAAATGAAAAGCAGATCTACAGAATAGACCATTATTTAGGAAAAGAAACCGTCCAAAACATTTTAACCTTTAGATTTTCTAACCTCATTTTTGAAGCGATTTTGAATCACCGCTACGTCGACCACGTTCAGATCACCGTTTCTGAAGAAATTGGAATTGGCACAAGAGGGCGTTTCTGGGAAGAAACAGGTCTTTTAAGAGACATGATTCAAAGCCATTTAATTCAGCTTCTCTCTTTGATTGCGATGGAACCTCCTGTTAATTCAGATGCCGATTCTATTCGAAGTGAAAAGGTAAAAGTTTTAGAAGCTATTAGAGAAATCCCTCTAGATCAAATTGATGAGTACGTCATTCGAGGTCAGTACGACAAAGGATTTGTCCGGGGCTCAGAAGTTAAAGGCTATAGAGAGGAGGAGAATGTAGATCCGAACTCCTCAAGAGAAACCTTTGTTGCTATGCAGCTTTTTGTAGATAACTGGAGATGGGCGAAGGTCCCCTTCTACCTCCGAAGTGGAAAACGGCTTCCTAAAAGATGTACAGAGATTGCGATTGTTTTTCATCACGTCCCAGACATTCTTCATTCTCAAAAACAGATGAAATACGACCAAAATATTTTATCCATCAGAATACAGCCTAATGAAGGGATATCTCTCAACATGAACTGCAAAGTCCCCGGCATTTCTACAACTGTTCAACCGGTCAAAATGGACTTTAAGTATGGAACTCACTTTGGATTAACTCCCCCTGAAGCCTATGAACGCCTTATCTGCGATGCTATCCTAGGAGATTCTACACTCTTTGCTAGAGACGATGAAGTTCTCACATCCTGGAAACTTATCTCTCCTATTTTAGAACATTGGAATCAAAAGGAGTCAAATGACTTTCCTAATTACCAAGCAGGTAGCTGGGGTCCTAAAGAAGCTGATGAACTCCTTGCGAAAACAAATAGAACGTGGAGACTAATCTAACGTTGTGTCTACCTTCATTAAAGTCAATCCATCTGAGATTCAAAAAGAGTTAGATCGTCTAGAAGAAGCTCATAAAGAAAACAAGCAACAAAGAGCTTGCCTTTTCAATTTAATCCTCTATTCAATTAATCCCGATAGACTTCCCTACTTTCAAGAACTCGTTGATCAAATTTCAAAACAGTTCCCCTGCCGAATTATTGTAATTCAAGAAGATCCAGATAATCAATCTGGCTCTATCACGACTAGCCTAGCCGTTAAAGTTTTAGATGCAGGCTCAGACAAACAAATTATTTGTGAAGAAATTCATCTTGAAATTCCAGCTTCAATACTAGAGCAGTCCTACCCCTTAATTTTGCCCCATATAATTCCCGATCTCCCAATCTACCTGATTTGGGCAGGCGACCCAACTTCTAATCATCCCCTATTTACCCCTTTTCGAGAGCTTGCACATAGACTTATTTTTGAATCTGAGTGCACCGCTAATCTTTCAGATTTCTGCAAGAAGATTCAAATGAATATTTTGAATCAACATTGGGAAGTTGCCGATTTAAACTGGGTGAGATCTGAGAGTTGGAGAAAGGCGTTAAAAAGCATCTTTAACTCAGAAGATAGACTTGAAGAGCTTCTTCAAACAGAGAAAATAACGCTGCGTTTTTCAGAAGCTGAAGACACCTCTCTTTGCTATAACCACTTTCAAGTGCATTATCTCCATGGATGGCTTGCAGCTCAGCTCAAATGGGAGCCAGTTTCCTTTAAAGATCATGATTCTTATAAAACAATTCTTTACAAGCAGGGCTCAAATTCGATTGAGGTTGAGGTTCATAAGGAAAAAGAACCTTCTTCTAAAGAAGGCAACCAGATTACTTATGCGCAAATAAAAACTCGAAATAAAAAAATATTTACCTGTTCTTTAAACCCCAAAGAGGGAATGATCAAAATCGATATTTTGGATGAAAAAAATCCAAAAGAAGCCTATAATACTTACCTTATGCATGCTAAATGGGAACACACCCTTTCTAAAGAAATTTGTTACCAAGAAACCAGCGCGCATTATTGTAATACACTCTCTATTTTATCCAATATTGAAGGACTTTTATGACCTCGTACAATTTAGAAAAAAGCATTCAGAATTTTGATTCTAGAAGAGATTTAGCTCTTGCTGGTGACTATGAAGAAACTCTCACTTTTTGCGTTGAATACTGGATTAAGCTTGCAAGTGATGCCATTAAAAAGAAGGGTTTTTTCACAGTAGCATTATCTGGAGGAAGCACTCCAAAGGCTATTTTTAAAAAACTCATACAACCTGAAAATGCATCCCGTCTTGACTGGAATAAAATTTACTTTTTCTTTGGAGACGAGCGAAGCGTTCCACCTGAGAACAATGAAAGTAACTATAAAATGGTCATGGACACAGCACTTACTGTTTTAAAAGTCCCTGAAGAAAATATTTTCAGAATGGTCGCTGAATTAGATGGGGAGAAAAACGCAGAACATTACGCTATTTTAATCAGCGAGAAAGTCCCCGAAGCCTGTTTTGACCTTATTACCCTTGGAATGGGAGACGACGGTCACACAGCCTCGTTATTTCCTAACACTGAGGCTCTTTCTGTTGAAGATCTCTGGGTCACTTTAAATCACGTCCCTCAGAAAAAAACGACTCGCATGACATTCACTTATCCACTCATCAACCGCGCTCACAATATTTGCCTCTTCGTTCTAGGTACAGGCAAAAAAGAGAGAGTCGCTGCTGTTCTTCAAGGTGACGATCAACCTCTTAATTACCCTTCTCAAAGAATAGGGACAGAAAAAAACAAAGCGCTTTGGATTCTAGATCAAGATGCTGCAAAGGGGCTTAAACTATAGTGCTTGTTCTCGGTATTGAGTCTACATGTGATGAGACAGCCGTTTCACTAGTTGAATCGGGTACGAACGTTTTATCCAATGTTATCTATTCGCAAAGTGAAGACCACCAAGATTTTGGAGGGGTCATTCCTGAACTTGCTTGTCGCAAGCACCTCGATGTCATTATTCCTGTTTTAAAAGAAGCTTTAGAAAAAGCAGATCGAACACTTGAAGATGTAGATTTAATTGCTGCAGCTAGAGGCCCAGGACTCATGGGGGCTCTACTCATTGGATTAAACCTTGCAAAAGCTTTAAGTTTAGCTCTAGACAAACCTTTTATAGGGGTCAACCACTCAGAAGCCCACCTCTATGGCGCAATGATTCCGAATAATCCTACAGAGTTTCCAGCTCTTGGGGTTTTAATTTCTGGAGGACACACAGCCCTAGTCCATATCGAAGCTCTTAGAGAATACCGGGTTCTTGGAACTACTGTTGATGACGCTATTGGAGAAGCTTTTGACAAAGTAGCCTCTTTACTTGGGTACCCTTATCCAGGCGGCCCCTTTATTGAAAACTTAGCGGTCGACGGAGACCCTTATAAATATTCTTTTACTGCAGGTCGGGTTAAAAAGAATCCCTTAGACTTCTCCTTTAGCGGCCTCAAAACAAATGTTTTGTATACCGTAAAAGGTCAAAATCAAAAACAAAATGCGCACCCGCCTCTTACTGATCAACAAAAAAAAGATATCGCAGCTTCATTTCAAAGAGCGGCTTTTTCTGATGTGGTCAATAAAACTTTAATAGCTTTAGAGCAAGGTTCCTACCACGCTCTTATTTTAGGTGGAGGCGTTTCCGCTAGTAAAACACTTAAAAAAATGTTTGCAGAGGCTCTCCCTGATCTCCCTCAATTCTGGCCGCCTAAATCACTTGCAACAGACAATGCAGCTATGATTGCAGGGCTTGCCTACCACCAATATAAGAACCAACCAGACTCCCTGCATTTGAAGGCAACCCCAAGAATTCCAAATTTGATTTAATTGTCTTGAATGAAATTGTCAATATTCTCTATACTTTCGCTTTAAATTATTTTTGAGAAATACCATGGCAAGAGAAAATATTAAATTAAAGAGCGAAGAAAGCTCTGAATATTACTATACTACTAAAAACAAAAAAACGAAGCCTGAGCGAATGACTATCAAGAAATTTGATAAGAAACTTCGCAAGCACGTAATGTTTAAAGAAACAAAGTAATTTTAAAAAACTGCCTCCTTTCAGCGTGCATTGCGCGCGCATCAAACGCCTTTTCTTAGGAAAAGGCGTTTGCTTTCAATAGAGAGTTATATGTTTGAGTTTTCATTAATACGAAAGTACCTGCACCCTAGATGGAAGCAACTCTCTGTCTCAATAGTTTCGTTAGTTTCCATTCTCGTTATCACTCTAGTTGTTTGGTTAATTTTAGTTTTTTTATCTGTTACCAATGGCATGGAAAAAAAATGGACTGAAAAGTTAATTGCGCTAAGTGCACCTTTACAGATCCTTCCAACAGATGCTTACTATCAATCTGACTATTATCAACTCGACAGCATTTCCTACCTCTCTGATTATTCTTTCAAAACAATTGAAGAGAAGCAAATTTCAGATTTAAATTATGATCCCCTTGCAGATGAAGAGCCAAAAGGCATGTGGGTATCATCTGAGGGTAAAGATCTAGTAAAAGAGGTCTTTGAGTCTATAGGAAAATCAAAAGGAATAAGCCTTACTGCAAGTGACTTTGAAATGTCGGTCTCTAATGCTCGCTTTCGCCTTTTACGCTCATCTGATAGTTGTGATTTAGGACAAGGGGCCAATACGCAGAGTTTTTTAAATCAAATCGCATACCTCTCCTCCTTTGACTCCCGAAATTCAAGACTGCAAAAAATCATTCTAGAACCCTCTATGCAGGATCTTTCTAATATTTTTTCACTCTTAGGATCCTCAGGAAACAGCATCCAAGAAGATCAACCTGAAAAAGACCAACTTCTCTCACATAGTTTATTTCATAAACGACTTAACAGCTTCATGAGCCATGTCGAAATAACTCACTTAAAAGTGGGTGAACAAGGCTATTTATTCCACCGAGATTTTTTTCCTAAACATGGAAAGTTAAAAGCTCTTTTGACGAATTCAACCACTCTTTTAGTTCCTGAGAATGCCCTTAAGCTTGCCGAACTGAAAAAAAAATATGAAGCCGGCGGAATTCCTTCTGAGATTGTACAAATCGATCTCTCTAAAAATGTCGTCTTCAAAAAAGAGGGCCAATCCCCTTTATCTAGTTACTACCTCTCTTTAGACCAGAATATTCTATTGCCTGCCAAGCTGATCACCTCTTCAATTCGAAATGCAATTTATCCAGGGCATATAAAATTTTGTTTGGATGCTAAAATACAAAGCCTCTCTTTTACAGGAGAAATTCCATTTCACAACTTAGAGATAGGAAAAGCTAGTTGCACAACTTCATTCAATGAATTTCCAAAAGACTCCCCTTTCTGGGCTTATCACTTAGAATCAAAGAACCAGACACAACTCATCGTTCCTGAGGACACCGAAGCAGGCGAAGGTGTTCTGCTTCCCAAATCTTTTAGAGAGCAAGGAGTCTACTCTGGAGATCGAGGCTACCTGTCTTACCACACACAAACCACCTCATCTCTTCAAGAAATGCGCATTCCCATTTTTGTTGCCGGTTTTTATGACCCAGGCTTAATTCCCAATGGCGGAAAGATTATCTTAACCCCGAAAAAAATAATCTCTTCAATCAATGCAGCTATTAATGTTAAAGACTCTCTTATTGGCAATGGAGTGAACGTCTGGTTTGATAACATCAATCAAGCTGACCAAGTTAAAAAATACTTACAGGAAGAATTTAAAGAGCGCGGCATTGATGCTTTTTGGGAAGTTAAAACTTTTAGGGAATATGAATTCTCTAAAGACTTTATCGAACAGATATCATCAGATAAAACTATCTTTTCACTGATAGCTGTTTTAATAATTGTAGTTGCTTGCACCAACATTATTTCAATGCTCGTTCTTCTTGTGAATAATAAGAAAAGAGAAATTGGTATTTTAGAAGCGATGGGCGCTTCTAAAAAAAGTATTGCGATGATCTTTGGAGGATGTGGCCTTACGATTGGGATGCTCAGTAGTGTCTTAGGAACGCTTGCGGCTTATTTGACTTTAAAAAATATTCAATCCCTTATGAACATGATTAGTAGACTTCAGGGGCATCAAGCTTTTAATCCCGCTTTTTTTGGGGATGCACTTCCAACAGAACTTAATTTTGAAGCGTTCAAGTTTGTTATGATTGCGACGATTACCATGTCCCTTCTAGCAGGCCTAATCCCTGCTTTAAAAGCGATGCGTTTGAACACGACTGAAATATTGAAGAGTGATAACTAATGTTAAAAGCCACACACCTAAAAAAAACATTTCGCCACCCGACTACTTGCGAGATCCTCAAAGACATAAATCTAGAGGTTAAACCTGGTGAGACGATAGCTATCATGGGAACTTCAGGAGTAGGCAAAAGCACGCTTCTACACATTCTAGGAACTCTTGAAAAAGCAGATCAAGGTAAATTAGAAATTGCAGGCCACCCTATTGAAAAAAAACTCACTAAATTGCGCAACCAGCACATCGGTTTTATCTTTCAGTCCTTTTTCCTCCTCGACAATTTAACTGTTTTAGATAATGTACTGATGCCCGCTCGAATAGCACGTACATCCATACGAAAGAACTCTCCTGCCTATACAAGAGCAATCTATCTTCTTACAAGACTCGCTCTCATCGATAGAAAAGACCACCTCGCTAAAAACCTCTCTGGAGGAGAAAAGCAACGTGTTTGTATAGCAAGAGCTCTTTGTAATAGCCCCTCTCTCATCTTTGCAGATGAGCCTACCGGAAACCTTGACCAAAAGACATCAAGGTCCATCCAAAAGCTTCTTTTAGAAACTGTAAAAGAAGAAGGGAAATCCCTAATCACAGCAACTCACGATCCCGAATTTGCTAAACGATGTGACAGAGCCTACCAACTCAAGGAAGGCAAACTCTTTGCCTTAGACCTTTCATTTAAGTAGAGACATCTCAGCTGATCTTAATCCGTTAGCACCTCTTTTAGAGCAATAGATTCTAAGCAAAGCTCTAGAGAATTAGATCCTTGATAAGGCATTTGAGGAATTACCTGTATATACTCTTTAAAGTTTTCTCGAAGTCTATCTGAAGCTATTTTTTGCAGTTCAAAAGTAGAGAGTTCTTTTAAATCTTCAAGACCTGAGATCACTGATGAAAATGAATTTTTAATTTCTTCGTACGCTTTCCCCTCTAGATCTTTAGAAGTTAAACAATGCGTATTATAAAAGAGATCTTCTGAATGTCCTTTAGCTCCATAAAGAGCGCCTATTACAAAAGAAAGTCTCCAAAAACGCTTTTGATAATCCTCTGCGTAAAAATAGGTTATTTTTTTAGGACTTAGCGTTCCTTTTTCAAGTTCTTTAATGCAAGCAGCAGCTGTTACGGAGCTGAGCATAGCTGAGGTCATCCCAGTGGACAAAAGGGGATCAATAAAGACAGCTGAGTCGCCTACTAAAAAATAATTATCTCCGCCCCATTTAGTTGTTCTATAACTCCAGTCTTGTGTTTGCTGAACATTGGAGACGAGCATTCCTTTTTTAAGTAGATCTAAAAAAACCTCAGATTTTTTTAAAGAGTCCGCATAAAGTTCTTTTCGACTCTTTATCTTTTTCTGTTCATTGTAAAATTGCTGCGAAAGAACAACTCCAACGCTCCACGTTTTATCATGAAGAGGAATCCCCCAAATCCACCCATTAGGAATAGAACTTAATACAATAGGGTTTTCAATTTCCTTTGAATAGCCTTTTATATTTTGAAACCCTTTTAAAGAATGAGGTGAGTTTACTTTTAACCAGTAGCCCCAAAGGGCTACATTTTGAAAGGCTTCAAGCGGCTTTTGTGAGTTTAAATAACGTCTAGCTAAAAGAGCTGCTCGACCTGTTGCATCGATTAGGTAGTCACAGACTATCTCTTTTCTTTGACTATTGTTGAAAATGATCACAGAGCTTGCTCTATCATCAGTAAACACGACTTCTTCAACTTTAGTTTCTTCAAAAACTTCCACTCCACACTCACGTGCTCTTGTTAAAAGAAGGTGATCAAATTCTGAACGAATAACATGATAGGTGTATTGTCCAGTCTCTCCCCAGTTGATTAACCAACGCTCATTCCAATCAAAAAAAACACCTCCTTTACGTTTACATCCTAATGCCGCGACACGCTCTTCTAAATCTAGGAGTTGCAAAATATAAGGAAGCGAGAGTATTCCTGATTCACCAATATGATATCTCGGGTGGCGATCTTTCTCGAAAAGGGTCACTTTAAATCCAGCTTTTGCAAGAAGTATTGCCGCAGTTGATCCTGCAGGTCCACCTCCCATCACAACTACTTTTTTAGAAGTGTTCATAGGCTACAGTATAAAGTTAAGCATTAAACTCTCTATGCATGTAGAGAGTTTAATAGAGCGTTGAAAACCTATTCTAGAGGTTTCTAGAAGAGCTTCAAACTTCCTTAATGAAAAAGGAGCTTTGTTTTTTAAAGAGGTAAACCATTTTTCAATTTGAAGAAACAAAATATCAGACTCATGATTAAAAAAAAGCGTCTCATCAAAAGTTCTCTCTTTTTTAGAAAGAGTGCTTTCCAACTCTTCTAAAATGGATGAAGATGTTAAATGAAGATCATTGTATGAAAAATTAGGCCACTTTTTTAAAAGTGTTTCTAAAAGCTGCTCATGTTTTTTTTCTACACTACTCTCTTCTTCCTCTTCAAAAAAAACTTTTTGTAACCTTGAAGCTACCGTCGGCAGTATCTGATCAAGAGAAGGAGTTAGCAGAATAAAGTGAGTCGATGAGTTTGGTTCTTCAATAGTTTTTAAAAGAGCGTTCGCTGCAGCCTCTTGCATACGGTCAGCATATTTTAGAACAAAGAATTGAAGAGCGGCCTCATGAGGAAAAAACTGACTTTGAGTCGAGATCCATCTGATTTGCTCAATCGTGTAGACCGCTGATTTAGAAGAGGGATTTATAAGGGCAAAGTCAGGGTGATTCCCTGTTTGGATTTTATCTAGATTTTCTTCTGTTGATCCTTTTTGACGAAAAACTTCTAATACAAAGTCTGTCGCGCTTTGAACCATCTCCCCCATATTAGAGCCTACAAAAAGTAGAGCTTGAGGAATAGATTTCTGATCTAAATAACTTTTTAAAAGGGCTGCCGATTCTTGGGTCATCTATTTTACTTTTTTAAAATTGCTCTTACTGGACTCGCTTCAAACCCTATTAATTTTAAAGGGAGAGCTACGAGCTCATACACCCCTTGAGGGACATCTTTGAGATAAAGGCATTCTAAAACAGCCATTTTATATTTACTAGCACATTTCTGACTTAAGACATGTTGACAGTCTTTAAAGAGATCAATACCCGGAGTATCTATACCTACTAAAACAACTCCATTTTTATGAAGATGTTCTATTGTGCTCGGATCAAGTGCTGCATAATCTTCGACAAAAGGATGTAGTCTATCTGCCGTTGCTGTTTTAAAAAGAATACGGGAAGCTTCTAACTTAACAGGTAATTGATCAGGCATTATTTTCGCACCTTTTTCAACGTTAACTTCAATCACTTGACAAGGTCCGATAAACTTGGTCAGAGATTCCTCCCCTATCGAAAGCCCTTTAGGATCTGTCATTAAAGGACTGTTAGCATGGGATCCTAAGTGGGCAGTTGCTTCAAAGCTTGAGAGGTTCACAGAGTGCCCTTTTTCAAGTTTAAGCTTGGATTTTTGAGAAAGCGGAGTATCACTTGGCCAGACTGCATAGAGCCCATCTAAAGGGGGAGAGATGTCGTAAAGGTCTTGGTTCATAAAAAATCCGCAATTTAGTTTAAAATTGTACAGTATAGGTGAATAATGAAATTTTCGATAGAATTAAGAAATAATGAACTCAATCCAAACTCTTTCTAAACAACTAAAGCTTTAAGAAAGATTCTTTAGAATTGGACCCCAAGCCTTCTCAAAAACCTCTTTTTTAGACATAGTCGCATCAATTAAATGAATACGAGAAGGTTCTTCTTTAGCAAGAGTGTGGTAGCCCTGATGAACCTTTTGATGAAAAGAGAGTTTTAGGTCCTCTAGGCGGTCCCATTTTTTGTCCATTTTTTCAATACGTTTGAGGCCTTTAGAAGGGTCTAGATCGAGTATAAAGGTTAAATTAGGACTGAGTCCCTGACAAGCAAGGTTGCAGAGCTCTTGAGCCTTTTCTTTACCAACCCCTCTCGCTATCCCCTGATAAGCTATGGTAGAGTCGTTAAAGCGGTCGCAAAGGACAATGTGACCCTTGTCAAGGTGGGGCTGAATCACTTCTTGAATATGCTGAGCTCTTGAGGTCAAAAACAGAAGTAGTTCTGCCATAGAACTTATAGAGTGCTCTTTTTGATGGAGAAGGATCTCACGAATTTCCTCTCCAAGAGTGGTCCCTCCTGGCTCTCTAGTTTTAAAGACTTCAAAACCCTCTTTTTTTAAAGAGCTGTAAAGCCCCTTTATTAAAGTAGACTTTCCTGACCCCTCACCTCCTTCAAAGGAGATGAAGAGCGGTTTACTCTTTTGAGTCATTGGAATGCTCTTCACAGGATATAATAGCTTCTTCTGCATCTATTGTATCTTCTGCTGAAATTTTTTGTATCGCAGAGATCGTGTCACCTTCGCGTAAGTTAGCGAGTTTAACCCCTTGTGTTGCTCTTCCCATCACTCTTAGATCATTCATTCCAAAGCGTATTGTCTGACCATGTTTGGACATCATGAGAACACTTTCATCATTTTGAATGGAGAGAGCTCCGAGAACAAAACCGTTACGATCACTTGTAATAATGGATCGAACACCAACTCCACCTCTATTTGTTTTTCTAAAGTCATCAACATTTGAACGTTTTCCAAATCCTTTGTCACAAACAACCAGGATTTGTTCGTCTCCATTGACCACTTCACAGGCAATAACAGCATCTTCTTTAGACTTTAAGTTAATCCCTTTAACTCCTCTTGCTGTTCGTCCCATGGCTCTTACTTGATCTTCATCAAAACGAATAGCCATCCCTTGCTTAGTGAAAAGCATGACCTGCTGCTCATTAGTAACCAGGTGAGCATTCATAAGAGAATCATTTTCATCAATAGTGATGGCGTAGATCCCTTTACGTCTTGGGTTCGCATAAGCCTTAATTTCTGTTTTTTTAACAATTCCATTTACCGTAGATAAAAATACATAATGATCTTCTTTAGTAAAGTCAGATACTTTTAAAATGGTCGCAATTCTCTCGCCGGGTTTAATGTCTTCTAAAAGATTAATAAGAGGTCTTCCTTTAGACCGTCTTCCAGACTCTGGGATCTGCCAGACTTTGATCCAGTAGCAACGACCGAGCGTTGTAAAGACAAGTAGATAATCGTGTGTGTTTGCAATGTAGATGCTCTTTAAAGAATCATGCTCTTTTTTAAGATCAAATCCAATGACTCCACTACCGCCACGCCTTTGTTCCCTAAAAGTATCCATCGGCATCCGTTTAATGTAGTCATCTTGTGAAACGGTTAAGATGACCGGCTCGTTGGTGATCAAATCTTCAATATTAAGATCCCCTTCTGCCGCTATAATTTGAGTGCGTCTTGGAGTCTTATCTATAGTTCTCACTTGGTTAAGCTCATTACAAATGATTTCATTAACTCTTAATTCGCTTGCTAAAATCTCTTTAAAATCATTAATTCTCTCTAAAAGCTTTTGATATTCGTTATTGATTTTTTCTTGTTCAAGTCCTGTTAGCTGATAGAGTTTAAGATCTAGAACCGCGTTCGCTTGTCTTTCAGAGAGCTCATAAAATTCCATTAAAGCAGATCTAGCTTCGTCTCTTGAAGATTTAGAGCGAATAATTTTAACCACTTCATCTAAATGGTTAAGAGCTTTTAAATAACCTTCTAAAATATGGGCTCTATCTTCTGCTTTATTGAGTTCAAAGCGCGTTCTTCTACGAACAACTTCGATACGGTGATCGATCCAAGCTACAATAAACTGTTTGATATTCATGACTCTTGGAAGTCCCTTATCAAGGGCAAGCATAATCGCCCCAAAAGTTACTTGGAGGTCGGTGAATTTATAAAGTTGATTAATAATGACATCGGGGACTTCATTGCGCTTAAGCTCTATGAGTATTTGAAGACCCAACTTATCAGATTCATCTCGAATGTCACTTATTCCGGTGATGACTTTATTGTGAATTAAATTCGCTATTTGGGTGATTAACCTCGATTTATTCACATTGTAGGGAAGTTCTGTAATTACGATAGAGGAGCGATCTCCATCTTTTTCTACCACTTCAAGTTTAGCTCTTACTGTAAACTTGCCTCGACCTGTGTGGTAAGCCTCTTTTATCCCTCTATAGCCGCAGATAATTCCTCCTGTAGGAAAATCAGGACCCGGCATCTCTTGCATGATTTCATCAATCGAAAGATCGGGGTTTTCTATTACCATTTGAGTCACAGTAATCAGTTCCTGCAGATTTTGAGGAGGAATATTAGTCGCCATTCCAACTGCAATTCCAGAAGAGCCGTTACTCAGTAGATTAGGAAACTTTGAAGGAAAGACAACAGGCTCTAGTTTTGTTTCATCATAGTTCGGAACAAGATCTACTGTTTCTTTTTCCATGTCTTCCATTAAGAGAACAGAAGGTGCTGTTAAACGAGCTTCAGCATAACGCATTGCAGCTGGAGGATCTCCATCAACGGACCCGAAATTTCCCTGTCCATTGACTAGCATATAGCGCATGCACCAACTCTGAGCCATTCGCACAAGCGTTGGATAAATCACCATTTCACCGTGAGGGTGAAAGTCTCCAGAGGTATCCCCACATATTTTAGCACACTTACGGTGCTTTCCACCTGGTGATAAATTAAGAAGCCGCATGGCGTAGAGAATCCTTCTTTGAGAAGGTTTCAGTCCATCACGCACATCAGGAAGAGCCCTTGATATAATCACAGACATCGAGTAACGCAAGTAACTTTCTTTCATCTCATCTTCGACATTACGAGGAATGATATTTCCAATATTGTTAGGTAGCATAGAGCTCGCTTCTCCGTAAGGGTTTAGACATCAAGGTTTTTTACTGATAACGCATGATGTTCAATAAATTCTCTTCTAGGGGGCACTTCTTCGCCCATTAATTTTGCAAACATATGATCTGCTGCAATAGCATCCGGTAGAGTTACATGAAGCAGTGTTCTTTTTTCAGGATCCATTGTGGTTTCCCAAAGTTGATCTGGGTTCATTTCTCCCAAACCTTTGTAACGCTGAATAACCATCCCCTTTCTTCCATTTTCTCTTATGAAAGCGACGATTTCTTTAAGGGTAAAAACAGAAATTGTTTTTTCACTTCCATCACTTTGAAGTTCGCAATTCAGCTCACAAGGCGTTAGGTATTGAGACAAAGCAAAATCAAACTTTTTTAAGCGCTCTTCTATTGACTGAAAAAGCCCCTCTTTAAAAATTTCAGTAAAGGCTAGACGTTTCGGTTTGAAAATACGTAGATCATCTGTGATTTCGTCTTCAGGAATAGACTCTAACTTTTCTTCGTGCATTTTTTCTTGATGAACCTGATCAACTTTAGAGATTTCTTCTATCTCTGAATCTGAGTAAACAAATTGCGAACCTTTAGCCAGTTTCACTTGATACTTAGGAAAGAGTCCTTGATCATTTTGACTTTGCATAAACTCTTTAAAAGGAATTCCTTTTTTCTCTATCGAACTAATAAAGCTTTCTACATCTAATATAACATGGAGAAGATCTTTCATTTCAAGACGATCAAGAGTACGGTTCGTTTCAGTGAATCTAAGAACAAGATCACTTGTTCCGAGTTCTAAAAGATAGGCGTCCATCTCTTTTTCAGAATGAATATAGCGACCTACTTTCTTTCGAGTCACTTTATAAAGTGGAGGCTGCGCAATATAAACATATTTATTTTCAATTAAGGCGGGCATATGCCTAAAGAAAAAGGTGAGCAAAAGCGTTCTAATGTGAGAGCCATCGACATCAGCATCCGTCATGATAATAATGCGGTGATATCTAAGTTTTTCTATTTTAAAATTTTCCACCCCAACGCCGCATCCAAAAGCCGCAATAATATTTCCAACTTGTTCATTTTGGAGGACCTTTTCAAGTCTGGACTTTTCAACGTTTAATATTTTACCCCGTATAGGAAGAATCGCTTGATTCTTGCGATCTCTAGCACCTTTAGCGGACCCTCCAGCAGAGTCTCCTTCCACAATATAGATTTCACATTTTGAAGGGTCTCTTTCTTGACAATCCACGAGCTTTCCTGGAAGCCTAGCAGAGTCGAGCGCTGATTTTCTAATGGTGAGCTCTCGAGCCTTCTTTGCTGCTTCTCGAGCTTGCGCTGCAAGCGTTGCTTTCTCTACAATAATTTTAGAAATTGAGGGTTGCTCATTCAAAAAGACAGAGAGTTCTTCCCCTGTGATTTGTTGAACTACAGTTCCTACATCACTGTTTCCAAGTTTCTGTTTAGTCTGCCCTTCGAACTGAGGGTTCATAACTTTGACAGAAAGAACAGCTGTAAGCCCTTCTCTCATATCTTCACCAGAGAGTGATATTTTATCTGACTTTAGAAGGTTTTTACTCTTAATATATTGATTGAGCACTCTTGTCAAAGCGGTAGAGAATCCAGTTAGGTGACTTCCACCTTGTGCAGTTGGGATATTATTAACATAGGCGAAAACTGATTCTTTAAATCCTTTGTTCCATTGAAGAGCTACTTCAAATTCAATTGGACCATCATCCCCTTCTTTAGTTCCGGATATATAAATAGGATTTTCAAAAAGAGCTTCCTTTCCTTCATTGAGATATTGAACAAAAGAAGCAATTCCTCCTTCATAGTAAAAGAGCCCATCTTCTTTTGCAGAGTCACGTTCATCTTTTAGGGTGATGGTGATTCCTTTATTTAGAAAAGCAAGTTCTCTAAGACGTTTAGCGAGTATATCGAAATCAAATTCTTTCAGTGAGAAGATCGTATTATCTGCTAAAAAGGTAACTTTAGTTCCCCTTTTTTGCGTTTCTCCAAGTTCCATGAGAGCTTGAGTGGGTTTCCCTTTTGCAAAACGGAGCTCATATGTTTTACCTTGAGAGTAGACCTGAGCTATTAAGAGAGTTGAAAGAGCATTGACACATGAAACACCTACTCCATGAAGACCGCCTGATACTTTGTAAGCTCCCTTATCAAATTTACCACCTGCGTGTAAAATAGTCATGACGACTTCTAAAGCCGAAACATCTCGTCCTTGTTTGATAGATTCTTGTTCGTGTCGACCTGTTGGAATTCCTCGACCGTTATCTTCAACAGTAATTGAGTTGTCTTTATGAATGATCACATTTATTTCATTGCAGTAGCCAGCTAATGCTTCATCGATACTATTATCTACAACTTCGTAAACAAGGTGATGTAATCCGCCAGAATGAGTATCTCCAATGTACATACCCGGACGTTCGCGTACCGCTTGCAGTCCCTCTAAAACAGTAATAGAGCCTGCGCCATAAGTATTTTCTTTTGAAGCTTCATCTTCTGTGTTTTTTTCATTCATGAGTATAGGATCCTGTGTATTCAACTGAACGACTCCTAGTAAGTTATTTTAGCCGATTCGAAAACGAATGTCTTTAATATCAGTTTTAGGGAATTTTTCCTTTATCTTTTTTAATAAAATGCGTTTTTCTTTGTAAGTTAAGATACTCAAGAGAGTTGAGTTGGAAACTTTCACTTCTAAAATACCTTCAAACAAGCGATGAGCATTCGTCATCGGCGCTAATTCTTCGCCTATAATTTCAGGCCAAGCAAGTAAGACTAAATCGCATCTTTGATCACAAGCAGTCGTCACTTTTTTTAAAAAAGCGGTGCAAAGATTAGTAACTGATTTTGTAGTTGTGTGTGTTTTTTTTCGAAAGTACATGTGGCACTTGGTCTAAAAAATCCCCTAATTAAAGGGGATCTCGTGGATTATTTTCTGTCTCAAATTATACGTAAAAAAGATGTATAAAACAATGCGTTTTTTTAAAAAAAAAGGCGTTCTTTAGTCTTCTTTTGTTCTTCTTTTTTCACATATTTTTTTGACAGATCTGCGCCAGCCTTCAGCTGTTTGTGTGCGCTTTTTTTCCCCCTTTATAGGGTTTGTTGTTGACGAAGATTTCGTCATAACCTTTGAAGATTTCATCTTTGATAAGCCTCCTGATAAAGATTTAATTTCAAATGATTATTTTAATCAAGATAGGTAAGTAAAGTTATACTTAACGAATTTGGTATCTTTTTGGCTACAAAAAAATTAAAAAAAAGAGTTTACAGTCAGTTTTTGTGTAAAATAGTGATTAGAAGTCGTCTTGAGAGCCGATTAAATCTTTCAGGAAGGCCAAGATAAGGCGAACGCCCATCCCTGTGGCTTTTGTTGTATGATAGTCTCGCGCATCGCTTATATAGGCTGTTCCTGCGATATCAAGGTGAGCCCAGGGAGTTGATTTAACAAACTCTTGTAAAAAGAGGCCGGCTACAACCGCTGACGGATAACCTGAGCGTCCGCCTGTATTTCTGAGGTCCGCAATATTGGATCTCAATGCAACTTTATAATTTTCATAAAGAGGGAGCTCCCAGACCTTTTCTCCACTCGCATCGCCAGAGAGGCGTAGTTTTTTAGCTAGTTTCTTATTATTAGACATAAGACCTGTTATCTCGCTTCCAAGAGCTGCTATAACTCCTCCTGTAAGCGTTGCCAAGTCAATCATGCAACTCGGGTTCAAATGCTCCTCGGCATAAGCTAGGGCATCTGCTAAAACAAGCCTGCCTTCTGCATCTGTGCTTAGAATTTCAACGGTTTTACCTAAGTAACTTTCATATACATCACCGGGCTTATAGGCTGTATCACTGATTGCATTTTCACAAGCAGGTATTACACCGACTACATTTAGAGGTAAATCCAATCGCGCAGCAGCATGAAGAATACCTAAAACCGCGGCAGCCCCTCCCATGTCGCATTTCATATGTATAATAGAGCCTGATGAAGCTTTAAGCTGTAGGCCTCCCGTGTCATAAGTTATCCCCTTGCCAACAAGAACAGTGGCTTCTTTATCTTTAGGGTTTCCCTTATAATTCACCATAATGAGTGCAGGGTTTAAAGAAGTACCTCGATTAACAGCTAACATTAGTTTTAAATTTTCTTTTTCAAGTCTTTTTTTATCAAAGACAACAGTTGAAACTTTTTTAAACTTCTTAGCAAAACCTCGAGCTATTTCAGAGAGTTTATCGGCATTCATGACATCCGCATTTTCATTTACTAAATCTCTTGCTAAATTTACTCCCTCGCAAATACTCATTGTTTTTTCGAGTACACTCTTGTATGTGCTTTCAAGTCCTACTATTCGACAAGTGTCAAGCGGCTCTATTTTTTTGCTAGCAACCCCTTTTAATTTTGTGAAAAGATAGTTTGCAAGCAAGAGACCTTCGCAAACGCCCTGTAGCGTAGACTCTGGTGTCATTTTTTTTAATTCAGGAAAGATAATATTTGCTTTTTTCAAGCAACTTGCGTGACAGAATCGAGTTAGAGCGGCATAGGATTTTCTCAAAGACTCAACTGTAATTTGAGATTCTTTTCCAAGTCCTAATAAAACAAGCCTAGGTTCTTTTTGCTTCTCTGGATAGAGGAGAAAAAGCTCACCGAGCTTACCTTTAAAATCTCCGAGTTCAATTGCTTTTTTTGACTCATTTTGAAATGGAGATTTAATAGAGGCAACAACAGGTTTGCTGCCTCTAGTTTGGTAGAACGGCAAAACAAGTAGATGTGCAAAAGGTCTTCTATTTATATTTTGAACGTTCGTAATATGCATGCTTAAAAAGGTATCTCATCATCAACATTTGAAGGTGGCGAAGTCGCATTTGCTGCTTGAGCTGGAGCCTCTTGATTTTCAGCTTTATTGCTACCTTCTGAAGTGCCTCGTCCAAAAGGACTAAAGCGTAAAACATCAGCTACAATGTCTAATGAAATTTGAGGTTTACCTTCTTTATCGGTATAAATTTCAGGTTTGCCCATCTCTCCTATGACGATTAAAGGACTTCCTTTTTTTAGATAAGGAATCATTTTATCAAAACGATCTCCCCAGACGGTCACTCTCCACCAAAGGGTTACATCTTGCCCGCCTTTTCTAGAATGCGTAGCTAGTCTTAATGTTATTACTTTTTGTCCTGAAGCTGTGAATCGCTCTTCAGGATTAGCACCTAAATGCCCGGCAATTTGCAACCAATTCATATAGAAATCCCCTTGAGGTTTGTTAAGAATATTCTGATCTAATCAGAAATGGATACTATGCTTTATGGACGGTGAATATTTCAAGAAAAAGAAGTTGCAAGCTGCAGTTTTTTTAACTCGCTTGCAACATAAGTGACAAATTAAATCTTTATGATGTTTGTACCAGGAGATGGAGGCGGCAGATTTCCACCAGGAGTTATTCCAGAAGGACCTATTCCACCAGGACCACCTTGCCCAGGGCGAGGAATTTCAACTTCTTTACCTTCGAGAACAGCTTTAGCAATTTTACGCCATTTTTCAACAGTTTCCACATAAAGAGGAGCAAAAGCACGCAGAGCTTGCATTCCAGCATGCTCCATATCTAAAACACAGTGCATCAAAATAAGTTCTTCTTTAACAGCAACGCCGACTCCACCACCTGCCATTTGACCTCCAAGCATCGATCCTTCAAGCATTTTTTCATACAGTCTCAATCGAATTTTTGGGTCTTTAGGAAGTCCATCTATGATAGGTGAATAGACATAAAGTCTTTTTGAATTTGGTTCATAAGTCATATGCATTGAGAATTCATCATCGATCCCCAAAATACACGTATTATTTTCGTCGAACTGAAGACCTTCTAGTCCAAGTTCTTTTCCAAACTCAACCAAATTCTCTTTGGCGTTTTCTAGTGACATAATATACTTCCTTAGTGGCGCAATAAATTTAGTGGTCAGATTCTATCAAAAAAACTAATATATTTGCAATCAATTTTTGAAAAGGTATTATTTTAGAGAATGAGCATCGCATCACCATAAGAGAAAAACTTAAAGCCTTTCTGCACAGCAATCTCATAAGCTTTTTTAGCGAGGCTTTCCCCCATAAATGCCGAAATCAAAATAAAGAGCGTTGATTTAGGAAGATGGAAATTAGTCAGGAGATGTTCGACATATTTAAAGGTGTATCCAGGCTGAATGAAAATATCTGTTCGAGTACAAGAATCTTTTAATATTCCGTTTGCGCTAGCTGAGGACTCCAAGGCTCTTAAAGTTGTAGTCCCCACACAAATTCTACGGCCTCTTTTTTCATTGAGCCTTTTCAAGGTCTCTTTTGGAATTATAAAAGACTCCTCATGCATTTGATGATCGCTAAGTTTTTCGTGAAAGATCGGCTGAAAAGTACCAAGTCCCACATGAAGCGTTAACATCTCTTGATGAACCCCTTTTTCTTTCAGCTTTTGAAGAAGATTTGCTGTAAAATGCAGGCCAGCAGTTGGCGCTGCTATAGAGCCTCTATTTTGAGCATAAACGGTTTGATAAGTTACGCGATCATTAGGATCAGGTTTCTCTCTTTTTATGTAAGGTGGCAAAGGAATAATTCCGATTCGATCAAGTTCCTGCATCAAATTATCCGTTTCAAACTTGACGACTTTAGAGTTCTCAAAGTCTCGAATAACCAGTGCTTTTAAGTTTGAAGAGAATAAAAGTTTAGAACCCTCTTTTATTTTCTTTCCAGGTTTAGCTAGAACTTCCCAAGTGTTTTTTGAGAGTTCCTTTACAAGCAAAAGTTCAACCTTTACTCCGTTCTCTTTTTGTCCTATTAAACGAGCAGGAAAGACTTTCGTATCATTAAAAATGAGTGTGTCTTGCGGTTCTAAAAATGAAGAGAGATCTCTGAAGGTCACTTCAGAGATCTCTTCTGTTTTTCGATCAACAACCATCAGTCTAGATTCATCTCTTTGATCCCTTGGATACTGAGCAATCAAATCTGAGGGAAGATCAAAATCAAACTGTGATAAAAGCATAGTCTACTTTTTGATATCCATAAAAGTTATTTTAATGTCAGGGAAGAACGCTTCTAAGATTTCAGCTGCATTTCGGCCTCTTTTTGCCATTTCTTGGGCTGTAAAGAGACAAAGACCTGATCCTGATCCTTCTCCGTATCCGACAAACGAAAAGTTTTTATCTGAATATTGTACTGAAAAATCAGTACTTTTCAAGTTATTTTCGCCCAACATCGCTTGGAATTGCATGACATCTAGATCTAAAGAATCGTCTTGACTCTCAAATCGAATCCCATACACTTTTTCAGAGTCAGTATCTTTGTAAAGTTCATATTTTGAAACAGAGTCCCAACCGAGTTTTTTAGCTAATTCTTCTGTATGAATATGATAAGACCAACGTGAATTTGAACGACTAGCTAGAGCAAGAGGTGACTTAACTCCCTTATGAGAAGTAAAGCCTTCCTTTCTATAAATAAGATGATAAGGAGCTGTTTTTCCTGCGCAGTTTGCAGTATAGGTGGCATCAAAAAAACCTTCTTGAGTTCCATGCTGATCAGATTTCATCACTAGATGGTGGGTTAAAGAAACCGCTTCATCAACTCCATTACGTCTTGAACAAACGCAAGATCCTTGGTATCCAATTTCTCTTGCATCAAGATGCCAGAAAGCAGATTCATTGCGAGTTGAGTAAAAATAAGCTTGAGTTCTGGCTGCTATAGCAAGCGCTGCTAAAACTTCAGGATGTAGCTCGGTGTTAATTTTTGGATTGAGCATAGCACGTACAAAATCTTCTACAGGTAGAACATTAACAATACTCAAGGTGTTTCCTATTTGATAAACATAGATATCCCCTGAATACTGAATTCCATTTATCAGTATATATGTGTCTTCATTTTTTGGAACAAGAGCAAGTTGAAAAACTCCAGGAAACTGTTCTCCCCATGCGATCCCATCTAAAGTAGGTCGAAGCAAAAATTGTTTATTCACATAGCCTCGAGCAACTTTAGCCTTGTCTTTAGGATTATAGATTCGGTATCCACCCCGAACTTCTAAATTAGCCGCTTCAATATCTTGATAAAGCAAAACCTTAACTAATCCTAAATTAGAAGGTTGCTCTATTGTGACATGTCGACTAGGCAAGACACTTGCCTGAAGTGTAAAAACACTTCCAATTAACAAAAATAGACCTAGACAGGCTCGTAAACGCATAGTATACCTCTTAAACAACGTTATTTCTTTTTCTTTAAGTGTTCATAACCTAAAGGAGTAACTTCTCGTCCTCGAGAAGTTCTTTTAATAAAACCTTGCATGATTAAATAAGGTTCATAGACTTCTTCAAGAGTCGATGCTTCTTCCCCTATAGCCACAGCCAAAGTATTTAATCCTACCGGTCCACCGTTATAATGATCTATTATAATAAATAAAATCTTTTTATCCATTTCATCTAAACCCAAACCATCAATAGCGAGCATTTTCGATGCATTTTCGACTATTTGCACGTTAATAACTCCCGCCCCTTTAATTTGTGCAAAGTCTCTAACCCATCGAAATAAGTTGTTAGCAATACGGGGAGTTCCTCTTGATCTCTTAGCTATTTCTAAAGCTGCAGGGTCATCGATCTTTGTTTTTAAAATGGAGGCAGACCTTTTAATAATTTCTTTTAAAGTTTCAGGTTCATAAAAATCGAGTCTAAAATTAAGACCAAACCTTGAGCGCATAGGTGCAGTTAAAAGTCCTTGCTTAGTCGTAGCGCCAATGAGTGAAAAGGGATTAAGTTTCACTTGAACTGATCTTGCATGAGCGCCACTATCGATAATAAGATCTAAAGTAAAGTCTTCCATAGCTGGATAGAGATATTCTTCAACAGTTCTATTTAGTCTATGAATTTCATCAATAAATAAGATGTCCCCTATTTGTAAATTAGTTAAAATACCAGCTAAGTCACTTGGTTTTTCTAAAATAGGGCCAGAGGTCATCACGATATTAGCGCCCACTTCTTTGGCTACAATTGCAGCTAACGTCGTTTTTCCAAGTCCAGGAGGTCCACTAAAAAGAGCGTGACGCAGCACATCGTTTCTTTTTTTGGCAGCCTGAATGAAAACATCCAGACGTTCGAGAATACGAGACTGTCCTGAAAAATCTTTTAAATATTGAGGCCTAAGTGGCCCTTCATAGGTTTTATCTTCTTCAGAGAATGCGTTAAGGGGATTACTTTCTGAACTTTCCATGCTTTTAGTGTAAAAATTGTAGCAATAAATTGAGCTTTGTTTCTATCTTAGTCAAAGTTAACTAATAAAAGAAATCCAAAAAATTATTCGGAGACAAGTAATGGCAATTAAATCAGATCGTTGGATCAGGGAAATGGCCCTAAAGCATAAAATGATCGAACCTTTTATTGATCGCCAAGTAGCGACAAAGGATGTTATTGAAGAATTAACTCCTTCAAAAGCGGGTACGCAAGTCCTCGAAGCACCTAAGACTTCACAAAAAGCGATTTCTTTTGGCCTTTCATCTTATGGATATGACGTTCGTGTTTCAAATAAATTTAAAGTATTCACAAACGTTCACAATTCGATTGTAGATCCTAAAAATTTTCAGCCGAATTCATTTGTGGATATTGAAGCCGATGTCTGTATCGTTCCTCCCAATTCTTTTGCACTAGCTGTAAGTGTTGAATACTTTAGAATTCCTCGAAACGTTCTCACTATTTGTTTAGGAAAATCAACTTATGCACGTTGCGGAATTATTGTGAATGTCACACCTTTTGAACCTGAATGGGAAGGGTATGTGACTCTTGAAATTTCCAACACGACTCCCCTACCAGCAAAAATCTATGCTTTTGAGGGATTGGCTCAGGTGCTCTTCTTTGAATCTGATGAAGATTGTGAGGTCTCTTACGCCATGCGAAAAGGAAAGTACATGAAGCAAGAAGGAATTACGATTCCGAGCGTTTAAGAAGACAGGGTTATCGAGACCCCACCCTATTTCTTAATTAATTTTGATCTTAACAGGTTTTAATTTTTGCGCAAGTAAAAGGCCAAAAATAATTAGGCTTAGTCTTTTTTTGCTTTCTTGACAGAATCTTAATAACTATTTTAAAATCAAGTTCTTCTTCAGTAACAAAAATGGCGGCTATTCAAAATGTCTATCTTTATTTCAAGCGCTTACAGAGGTCTAAGAGATTTAACTTCAGGCGTTGTCCGTGAAGTAAAAAAAAGACCTAAAACAACATTTGCTGCAGTTTTAGGGCTTTCAACTTTTGGGTTTGTCTACCAATACCAACCTTCTTTTCCATTTAGGCACTCTTTTCCAAATATTTTAAAAGGATTTTCAGGAAATATTGAAATTGATGTTCAGGCGATACTCAATGGAAATAAGCGCTGCGCTGAAGGGGCAACAAAAGAGGATCTACGATGTAAAGAAGATCCATATGCTCCTGCAACTATAGGATATGAATCACGTTATGAAGATTTCAATCTCCCTGTTTTTTCATCATTGAAGCGAGCTATTGACTATGGCTCCATAGAAGTCCTTCAAAAAGCGGGTAACGAAGGCTTATTTTCTAAAATAGACTCTTTGACGCTAGACCTAATTACAGAATATACCGCTTTCGCAGGTTCCCCTGAAACTTTAAAAGAAATAATCCGTTTACATCCTACACCGACATCCATTTATCTACCTGCCCTTATGGAACATGGGCAATCACACATCAATCAAACTCTTACTGACTCTGGGCTTTTCTCTACCTTTGAAAAAGAAATCTCTGACCCAACTACTTACCTCCGTGGATACATCTCATATTCAGGTCCACTAGCTGCTTGGAATCGAGCAACTCTTTTAACTAGCCTAGTTCCCAAAAAACCTGATTATGTCGACAGATTTCTCGATCGATGTGCGTCTCTTGAGACAAGCATCACCACTCAACTTTATAGAGCAGATGCTTTAGCTCTCCTGAAAGCAAGTATTCAACATGGGCAAATCACTCTTACGGAGAAAATAGCCTCTACCTTTAAAGATCTTTCAGCAGCAGAGCTTTTTGAACTTACAAAAAGCCTTGAAGAAAAAGATTTAACTACAAATAGAGAGCTTTCCTACTTAAAGCTCAAAGAGACAGCAGCTTTCAATCAACTTTCACTTCTAGATATTGCCAAACTTCCCATTACAGCTTGGCGATCGAGCCAAATTGGCGACGCTTTAAGAACACGTTATAGCGAGTTAATGGAAGAACAAAAACCTTCTCTTTATAAAGCAGATTTCGAAGAGCTTTTGAGTCACTTAGGAGAGGAGCATACTTTAACGATTATAACGCAGCCTGAAGAAGATCCTCCTTCCTATTTCTTTTCTAATTGAGTGTGTTGAATCTTTTAAGCTATTTTTAAAAAAAAGAACTTGTTTTTATTTTTTAGTTGCTAGATCTTAAGAAAAGAAATAATTTAAAAGCTTTTACTTGCATTTAACCCCAGAAATTAGAGAATGAGGTCAGTGGGCAGGCAAAAAAGCTTTCTCCCATTTTGGTGTTTTATTAAATTAGGAAAAGAACGTGAAGGGAGCATCTCCGTCCATACATACTAGGAATAAACCATTAATAGCGAAACTCGTAGATGAGTTATTTATTCGTTCTTGGTGGGTTATTGTCTTTGTTGCCCTTACTTTTTGCATTTTCAATCCTATATTAAAACATTTAGAGTCAGGCGAAAATAAGCTACGTGATTCATTAAGCTCCCTTCAGCTCGAAAAGCAAGCGACCCTCAACCAAAAGCACCATTTAGAACTTCAGCTGGACAGCCAAGAGGACCCTTTTTGGGTGGAGATGATCTTAAAGAAGGAATTAGGTCTTGTCTCTGAGGGGCAAACAAAGGTACATTTTATAACTAATTAAAATCTATGGCCATCCTACTTCTCGTTATATTAACTCTTATTTCAGCTACTTTTTCAGCATCAGAGACTGCTCATTTTTCACTGTCACCGATGAAAATTCGTGATTACCATGAAGATTCTGATCCTAGAAAGCGTCTAATAGCTAATCTTTTGCGGTCTCCTTTAGAACTTCTAGTAACTATTTTGATGATCAACGTTCTAGTGAATATTCTCATTCAAGATACGGTTTCTCATATTTTTGGAACACAGTCGAGCTGGCTCTTAACTGTAGGTGTTCCTCTTATCATAACTTTGGTCTTTGGTGAAATAATTCCTAAAACTTTAGCTTTATCTAATAACGCCCGTTTTGCCTATTTTATAGCTCCTCTAATTGCAACAGCACGCACTTTATTAGGGCCTATTCGACGCGCGCTCACCATTTTTACGAGTCTTATGACTAAACTCATTTTCTTTTTTCTGAAGAAAGAGAAAGAAATCACAAAAGACGAACTCAAACACGCCTTAAAGGCGGGTAGAGAAAGAGGTGTCTTAAATACCCGTGAAGCAGCTTTGATGCAAGGTTACATCTACCTTTCCCATAAAGCGGTTAAAGATTTTAAAAGGCCTAGAGAGGAAATTATCTACTACGACCTTAAAGAACCGCTCTCTAAGCTCGAGCATATTTTAGTTGATCAGGAAGTTTCGAGACTGCCAGTAACTGAAGGAGGCGATTTAGAAAATATTAAAGGAATTATCAGCGTTCGTAATTACTTTTTGCAGAAGGAAAAACTTTCTAGTGCAGAAGACTTAATCCCCTTCTTAATGAAGCCCTATTTTGTCCCAGAATCGATGCCAGCTAAAAACTTATTAAGGTCTTTAGATAACAAAGGAAAGTCCATTGCTATGGTGGTCGATGAGTATGGCTCTATTTCAGGCCTAGTTACGCAAGAGGATTTGATTGAAGCTGTTGTTGGAGAAATTGCGGATCGTCGAGATGTTAAACAATGTTACACTTCAGCTGGAAAAGATGCCATTATTGCAAGTGGTAAGCTAGAGCTTACAGAATTTGAGGAAATATTTGGAATTCACCTCCAAAGTTCTGGAAACATGGTCACTATAAATGGATGGCTGATTGAGAAAATAGGAACGCTTCCTAAAACGGGTCACAAACTTACTGAAGAAGGCTTTTTCTTTCATATCCTTGCAACAGACCCCAACCGTATTCGCCGGATTTATATTCGAAAACTTAAAAAACCAAATAAGGGGTAATGTGAAGTCTCCAGTATTTTGGCTTGCAATCACTCTCTTATGCGTTTTAATACAGGCTTTCTTCGCCATGATGGAGATGGCAGCTGTATCCTACAACAAGGTTCGACTTCAGTATCATGTCTCGAAGGGTTCTAAACGAGCAAAATGGCTTGCAAGTCTCATTTCCAATCCTCCCAGGCTTTTTGGAACGGCTCTCTTTGGAGTTAACCTCGCCCTTCAAGTAGGTTCTGAGTGTTCTAGGAGGCTTTATTTAGCTCTTGGAATAAACCCCGATCTAGCCCCCATAACACAGGTTCTTCTTGTACTCATTTTTGCTGAACTTACTCCTCTTTTTGCAGCTAGAAAATATTCAGGTCAAGTCATCATGGCAGGTATTCCTATCCTCTATGCTCTCTCAAAAATTTTAATTCCTGTTACCTGGACGATAGGCCTCATTAGCCAATCCATTAATTACTTAGTTACAGGTTCTAAAGAAGTCCATTTAATGAGTATTACTCGAGATGAGCTGCAAAGAGCACTTGAAGAGCAAAGTCATGAAGTCAGACCTATAGGTGATGATCCAGACTTCAATCTTTTGGTTGGAAATATTTTAAAATTACAGAACAAAGAAGCTGCTCACTTGATGGTTCCTCTTCATCAGGTTCATATGGTATCGAGCACACATACTGGGGAAAAAATACGAGAAATGCTCGACAAGTCCTACCACCCTTTCTTGCCGGTCTACGAAAACCATCGCAACAACATTATTGGAATTATCGACACACGAGATTTAATAAAGTCAGATCTAAAAAAAGAAAGTAAATCTTTCATTGAACCCCCTTGGTTTGTTATTTTAGATGCCTCAGCAAGTGAAATCTTAAATCAGTTCAGACATAACGAACAGAAAGTTGCAGTTGTTCTAGACCATGAGGGACAAGCTCTTGGTATTTTAACTTTAGATCTGATCATTAAAGCTCTCTTTGGAGAAAGCATTGAAGAACCGCTTCCTATATTTGAAGGTAAAAAGACATCTTTATTAGATCGAACTCTTTCAGGAGAAGTGTTAATTAAAGATTTTAATCAACACTTCAATGCAGAAATTGAACTTCTAGGCTGCACTAATCTAGGAGAGCTTGTTCATCAAATTCTTGGCCATCACCCTGAGACTGGGGAACTTATTCGAGTTGGGCCCTTTGAAATGAAAATTGAAGAAGTTTCATTAGGTCACATTAAAAGCGTCCTAGTACGCTCTATTATATAGAAAATTAAATTCAATATTAGTTAACTTAATTTTAACTATTAAATTAAAATGACGAATTAACTATAATAGTAGCTATTAAGAAAAATAACTTTACAACAAGCGCTCATTTAGAGTATTGTTTTAAAACACTTTTTTGTAGGACTTTTAATAGATGTTGATCAAAGCTCTTCATTCTCTCAATCATTATCTCACTTTAGGCGTGATCTTTCCTGCTCTCATCTTTCTAGGTCTTTACCTAACCCTGCGCTTAAGGGCTATACAATTCACTAAGCTTAAACTAGGTTTTACTCACCTCTTTAAAAAAGATCCCGATAGTGAAGGAAACATCTCTAACTTTGAAGCGGTGTCCGCTGTTTTAGCGGGTAATCTTGGAACAGGCAATATCTCTGGAATGGCGATTGCTTTAACTCTTGGAGGACCTGGTGCTTTAGTTTGGATGTGGGTAATGGCAACACTTGGAACAGTGATTAAGTTTGCGGGTTGTTTTCTAGGACTTAAGTACCGTGAGAAAAACAAAAATGGAGAGTATGTAGGAGGACCTATGTACTATTTATCAAAGGGTCTTGGATTAAAAAAAGTAGCTATAGGCTTTTCTTTAGCTGCTATTTTAACCTCTTTAACGGTTGGAAACTTAGTTCAAGTAAACTCTATGTTTCTTCCTCTTAAAAAAACTGGAATCCCGCCTCATTTCTTGGTCTCTTTACTTGTAATCTTAACAGGTATATTACTCCTAGGTGGACTTAAGAGAATTGCAAAAGTGATGGGAACACTAGTTCCTTTTATGACCGGTATCTATTTACTCACTGCTCTAACTATTCTGGGTTTACATGTATCAGCACTTCCAGGTGCACTTATTTTGATGTTTAAGGCTGCTGTTTCTCCAACAGCCCTCGTCGGCGGAACTTTAGGTTATGGAGTCGTTCATGCCATTACCAGTGGTTTTGATCGAGGTATTTTCGCAACCGATGCAGGTTGTGGAATAGCTCCTATTTTACAATCTGGAGCTCGTTGTAAAAAGCCTATTATGGAAGGAATTGTAGGAATGATCGCACCCTTTATTGTGATGGTCATTTGCACGGTTACAGCTCTCGTTCTCATTGTCACCAATGCGATGAGTCTTTCATTAGAAAAAAGCACCAATATGTGCACCTGGGCCTTCCATCATGGACTTGGCCATCCAGCGGGTGAATATATTGTTGTTTTCTCTCTGATTCTCTTTGCATTCACCACGATTATCACTTGGGCTTACTGTGGAGAAAAGGCCATTGAATTTCTAGGTTCGACCAAAGCGATTAAGGCTTTTAAGATTCTATTTTTGGCGATTCTTCCTATTGGTGCTTACTGTCAAATAGAAATTGTCTGGCTCTTAGCAGACCTTTCTATCGCCATGATGTTGATTACGAATTTAGTGGGTGTTTTCGGTCTTTCTAAAGAAGTCATTAAAGAGGCTAATGAAGAGTTTGGTCCGGCAAAAGAGATCGCCCCACAGCTAGCTGATAAGTAGTCTTTAAGTCCTTAGGACTCGCCTCTCATTTCATTCACCGTTTCAACGATCAGATCTATTGCTCTATCAATTTCCTCTCTTGTCGTCATCCGGCTTAGAGCAAAGCGAAGAGAAGCGTCTACCCTTTCTTTACCAAGTCCCATTTCAGTTAACACTCTTGACGGAGCAACCGCTCCAGACGTACATGCAGAGCCGTGACTGCACGCAAGACCCTTAAGATCTAAACTCATAAGCAGACCTTCGCCATCGACTCCTTCAAAGGCTAAACAAGAGGTGTTACAAATGCGCTCTCCCTTTCCATTAACAAGTACTCCTTTCAATTGCTTTTGAAGTTCAGCCTCGAAGTGATTGCGTAATTCTTCCATCCGCTTAGTCTCTTTTGGAAGTAATTCATCTAAAAGCTCAATAGCTTTTGAAAGACCCAAGATCCCTGAGAGGTTATGTGTTCCAGCACGTCGTCCCTCTTCTTGTCCCCCTCCAATAATTAAAGGGCTCAGTTCATAATCAGAAGAAAGATAAGTAAAGCCAACTCCTTTAGGTCCGTGCAGCTTGTGAGCGCTAAAACTCATTGCTGTAATGCCCTCGAAGATTTTAAATGGTTCCTTTCCAAGTAGGGCCACTCCATCTACAATAAGAGGAACTGAATAAGCCTTTGCAAGATCAGCAAAGCCTTTTAGATCGGTCTTCACACCGGTTTCATTATTGACCGCCATGACAATAATCAAACCTGTGTTCTCATCGAGTTCTTTTTTAAGATCTTCTAGTTGAGGAGCTCCCCTCTCATCGATAGGTAAGAAAGAGACTTTCCCTCCCTGTTCCTTGTACTTTAAGACATTCTTTAGAATAGAGCTGTGTTCCACCCTGGTTGTAATCACTTTCTTTGGAAAAATGTTCTCAAAAAAACCTTTTAGAAGATAGTTGTTGGATTCAGACCCTCCTGAAGAAAACAGAATTTCTTCAGGCTCTACTCCTAAAGAAGTCGCCATCACACGGCGAGCTCTCGTGAGTTCATTTCTAGCCTCTTGGCCAAAAGAGTGAACAGATGATGGGTTTCTAGGGATTTGGCACAGGTCAAAGCACATAGCTTCAAAAACAGCTGGATCTAAAGCGGTTGTAGCATTGTTATCGAGGTAAATTCTAGTATCCATGAGTGTTTCCTTATAGAGTCTTAAGGCCAATTGTAGAGGATTTAGGGTTTTCATTTAACCCCTAATTTTTAACTATAACTTAATATACATTTATTTAAAATTCTAACTTTATTATCAGGGAATAATTTATAATATCTTAATAATAATAAAATATAATCATTGAAAAACTAGTAAACTAAGGAGAAAGGATATGACTAAAGTTGCACCTTATACAACCCCCTCATTTAAAGCCACAGATGCTGTAGAGAGTAACAGTAAAACCGAAGATAAGATGGATTATAGCTCTCTATCAAAGGCATGGAACGCTGAAATACCCTCTGATATGTCAATACCTACCGCAGCTCTAACTTCTCTTGCGGCCACTACGATGGCGATCCTCCCCATTTCAGCGCCCCTCATAACAGTACTAGTTTTTCCTGAAGAGTGTGGAGCAGGTCTTTCAGCGTCTTGGAAATGGTTTCCCGTTGCAACAGTAATAGGCTCTGTAAGTTATTTATATCCTGCAATCAAGCGTTCAATGTACTGCAAAGAACTAGGAAGAGAATTCTGTATGGACGTGCGAGAGCTCACTTATCGTACTGTGCGTGTTCTAGACACGGGAGTTCGCAAGTCTTTCAACTACCTTACAAGCTAGGTTGAAACAGGCGCTAGACTCATCAAAAGAATATTGACTCCATTAAAAGTAGCATGGAGTCCAATAGAAGCGTAGATAGATTGTTGTCTGAAATAAACATAGCCTAAAAAGAGAGCTAGAGTAAAGAGAGAAGGGATAATTTCTAAATTGCCCCATCCTTGCGAAAATGAAAAGTGAAAGCATGAAAAAATGACTGCAGTTATAACTATAGCTACGATTCTTCCTAAATGACGGGCAATCCAATTTTGTAAAAAACCTCTGAATATAAGCTCTTCAATAACAGGTACAATAATGATGATAAAAAAACTTGTAAATCCAAAGAGAACAGGGTTCTCCATGGTAGACCTTAAGAAACGAACAGCTACTTGATCATGCCCAGATAAGCCAAAGTAAGTGATCAAAATACTAAAAGCTTGACTTACTGCTAAAACAAGGGGAAAGCTAATTATAAAGGTGAGGATTCCCATTCCAACGTTCCGTACATTTTTTGAAAAACCTTCAAAAGATCTAGGACCTAAAACACTCTGTCTAGCTTCTCTATTGATTGCTGAAACATAACTCCAAAAAGCGATGAATAAAATTGCCATGATGATCAAATTGATCCAAGCTTTTACAGCATCAGTCTCTAAAGAGAGCTCTTGTTTGAGACCCATGGGAAAGGTCTTTAAGATTTGTATCAGGATAAAAGGGACTACAATAGAGACCCCGAAATAGATAAAAAAGGCTGTAAGGACTTTAATTAAAGTCACTCTGATGCTTTTACAATCTAGTAACGGTAATCTGAAATAGTGCTTATGCCAAGCAATAAAGCAGGTTATGAGAGATAAAAGAAGTGCAATTAGAAAAATACCTAAATGCTCTTCTAGAACTTGCTGGAAGGTTGGGTCCATAAAATATTACTTAGAAATGGTGATGTAATTTTCAATTTGCGAGGCCAACTCTTTTTCTAATTTTCCATGAGCTTTGCCATAGACACTTGCCTTATAGGAATCACCTCCCCACACAACTTTATGATAGTCTATATTATTTTCTACTCTAGGGATTGAATGCCTGCTCTGAAGAATCTGTTGTAGTAAGACTTTAGGCTCTTCTCCTCTTAGGTCATACACTCGTACTCGTGCTTGAATAACAAGGGATTTAGAAGGAAGCTCTTTAGGGCCATTTGTAGACACTTCTCGATGTTCAAGAAGTTCCATGAAAATAACAAATTCATTTTGAGCTTTAAAATGTTTAAGGTCCTCTTGATTAAGTGTAATGAGATCCTTTGAATTGAGTTTAGCTTTCAGTTCAGATGAGAGTTGGGCTGGATTTAAATAAACTTGAGCGCGATTAATAATCCGTCTTTGTATTTCAGCTGTAATTTCTTGTGCTATATCCCAAGAGACTTGAGGTGTTTCTACATGATTAATTAGAGGGATGAGGGCAGCAATTGGCTTTTGTTTTGCATTTTCGTGATAGCGAAAAGATTGTATCTTCCCATGCTTGGAGCAACAACTAGAAAGAGATAAGACAAAAACAATAAGTGTGCAAAGTTTTAAAAGAGTTAGCTTCATGAAATTATAAGTTCTCCAAACAGTATGATACAAATTTGGAAGATAGCAAAAAAAAATCTTTCTTTGCTAGAAAAATAGATCTTTTAAGGAAATTAAAAGTGATTAGGAGTGGTCTCTAATAAAACCATGGGACCTTCTTTTGAAGAAAGCGTTAAAAGTTCATATTTAGGCGGAACAATAAAAGTTTGCCCTTGCGAAACAACATCGTTGAAAGAGGAGCTTTCTAAAAAGAGGTTTCCTTTCAAAACAAAAAATGCTCTAAAAACAGAGGAAGGGTCCAAACGCACTGGTGAACTTGCTTCCCATTTAAAAAAATTAAAATAAGGGCAACTCAAAAGCCTTGAGTGGGTCACTCCTTCAGATGCATAAATCGTTTGAGGTTCTTGAGCTATTGGTATTTTTTGATCTTGAAGCATCACTTTCAAAGCTTTGTCTATGTGTAGAGGTCTTGAATTTCCCTCATGGTCTACTCGTCCCCAATCGTAAAGGCGATAGGTCGTATCTGAATTTTGTTGTACCTCGTAGATCAAGCATCCCTTGCCAATCGAATGCAAAAGTCCACCTGGAATATAAAAAGTCTGCCCCTCTTTAACTGACACATGATGCATATGCGTTTCTAAACAGTTACTCTCTATAGCTTCTCTGATTTCAGGGTCTGATAATCTGCTTTTAAGTCCTAAATAGATTTGAGCACCCTCTTCTGCATGAAGAACATGCCACATTTCAGACTTGGCTTCTCCTCCAAATAGGGAGGCATTTTGATCATTTGGATGCACCTGAATACTCAATGATTTTTGAGCATCGATTAATTTGATAAGAAGAGGAAACTCTAAAAAGGTCTCTTTTAAGGATTTTCCTTTCAAGGGTCCATTTGAGATAAAGCTCATTCCGTCTTCTCGAACTGAGGCTTCCCAGGATTCAGCGGTCCTCTCTTCTGCAACACTTCTGTTAAAGGTTTCGACAATACGGCAGCCACCCCAAAGGTAATGCTTATAGGCAGGTTCTAGAATAAAGGGATAGTTTTGAATCATACATTTAGAGAATTAAATTGACCTAAAGAATCATATTAGATAAGGAAGAAATATTAAAGCAAAATAAATTAGATTCTTTTAAAGATTTTTTAACGGGAAAGTTAAAGATGGTTGAGTTTGCAGGGATTATTTCAAAAAACTCTCTTAAGGGTATGCCAGAAGAGATTGAGCAGATGCTTTCTGTTATGAGTCTACCTGAGACAGATCAAAAAAACTTCCTTTCAGAAAATCAAAATACTGCCTTTGGCCAAACAGCTCTCCCAATTGAAAGTGAATTCAATAAAAACTATATTATTGGAGTTCAAGGAGAAATTAATAACTTTTCTGAAATTAAGCAAAAACTTATTGATAAAGGACAAATTGTTGAGAATGAAGATCCATCAAATCTTCTTATTTTAGCCTATCAAACTTGGGGACCTACCTTTTTAAGTTTATTAAATGGTGGTTTTATTCTGTTTATTTATGACCGAAAACAAAAAACGCTATTGATCGGTCGAGATAAAATTGGTTCTCATCGTATCTACTGGGGCCGCTTTTCCAATACATTTGTTTTTGCAAGCCTTTTAAAGGGTCTCTTAGCCTCACGATTTGTCCCTCAACACCCTTGTTTAGAATCGATTGCTTCTTACTTCTACTTGGGTTACTTTCCTCAGGACAAGACCCCTATTGTAAATGTGAACTGCCTTTTACCCGGCTACTATTTGATCGTAGATTCTGATATTAATATTATCTTAAATAAATATTGGTCTTTTCAAGACTCTGGCAAAGTTGAAGATGACACTAATTTAGATGAAGTTTCTGAACGATTAGACCACTTACTTACGCAAGCTATTCAAAAAAGCAATCCTAAAAATGAAGAGATGACCTCTTATTTGCATGGGGATCTTGGATCCGCTTCTTTGGCACATTACATGAGAAAGATAAATCCTGAAAAGGGACTTTGCTTCTCAAATGATTTTGAGGGTCAAGCAAACACTTATATGCCCTATGTCGAACGCGTTTCAAATAGTTTTAAACTTCCTTTTGAAAAAGAAGAGGTTAAATTTTCTGACATATTTAATGATTTGAGCCAAATTGTTTGGCACTTAGATGAACCTATTGCAGACCCTTCAAGTGTTCTTATATGGAATATGGCAAAGCATCTTAAAGGGCGTACAAAGAACCTCTATACTTCTTTAGGATGCAGTGAATTTCTAGGTATTCATTTAGGAAATACTTCACTTTCTTACAAACCTTTATTCCTATGGTTTTTAAAACTCTCAAAGCCCCTTTTTACCCAAGTTGGAATCCCTCTTCTATCAAAAATTAATAAACGAGCGGCATTCTCCACTCTTCGTTTTTTTCAAAAGGATTTTTGGGCAACTGAATATATGGAGCAGAATGCTCTCTATAACTCAAGTGCTTTGAAAAAGGTTGCTCCTGATCTCTATAAGCGATTTGATTTAGGGATTTATATTCATCAAACTTATCAATATCTCAAATACATCCATTCTCAAAAATTTGATATCGCAGATTATTCTTTTTATGATGCTGAAACCACACTTTGCAACTACTCACTTATTCAGTATCAAAATATTTTATTATCGCAGGGTATTGATCTTCACTGTCCTTTTTTAGATGAAGATGTCTTTCATTTTCTGATTCACACTCCAGAAGTTTTTAAGTCAGATGGAAAAATTCCTGCCCTTCCTTTGCAAAAAATACTACAAGGAAACCTTCCTCAAGATGATTTAAACTATGAATATCAAAAAGGATCATATACTCTAGATAACTGGGTTCAAAATCCAGAACTCGAAGAGGTTTATCAATTCTTGTTTAACGGCACTTTATGTGAATCGGGTATTATTTCAGAGAAAGGACTTCGAGACACCTTTCAACGGAGGAATCTCAATTCTAAAACATTTGAGAAGCTTTGGTCTATTTTAATTCTCGAGGTTTGGTTCAAACTCTTTATTAATCGACCCGTTTACACTTATCCTGAAAAAGGCTCCCTAATAGACCCCTCTAAAAAGCCTTAACGTCTTCTAGTTTGGGGTAAATTAGAGCATCTTCTTGATTTTCAGAAAACTGACTCTCTTTAATGCATTCAACCCAAAGAGCATCTGAAGAATCACACAGTTCACTTTTTGAGGAATAGCGCACCATTAAGAGTTGGTTATCTTTACTCTTCAAGATTTTAATCCACTCATGCTGTGCATTTTTGTAGGGAAAATTGACCCACCATTCAAAATACATTGATTTTAGATCTTGATAGTGCACTTCATAGTGTAACAGATCTTTCGGCTCAATATTTTCTTCAAGAGTAGAAAAAAACTTGTCAAAAACAGCTTTAAGTTCAAAATCCTTTTCAAACTGATAAGCTTGAGTTGTAAAAGATTGAGAGCTGTCTTCGAGACTCTCACCTTTAGGTACCCAATCTATAATTTGTTCTCTGTCTTCTGTTATTTCAGACTTTTGATCCCAATAGCTTATAAAGTCAGACGAATGAGGAATCGCTAAAGAATAATCAAGAGTCTCCTGAGAATAAAGACAAGTACTAACAAACAAAGAAAAGATTATGAAGAAAGAATATGTTTTCATTTTACCACCTAAATTTAAAATGGCATCTATAGTAGCCAATAGTTGCATATTGAGTAAAATAAAAAAGATTAGATTCCATTAAGCGTTATAAATAAGATATTTTTAAAATCCCCCCTTGAACCTTTTTCTCATTTGATATAAAATGGATTCTTATAAACCGGGGACCTTATAAGATAGGGACTTCTGAACCAGGTCAGGACCGGAAGGTAGCAGCCTTAAGGAATGCTTTTTATGTTCTAAGATCATCTCCGGTTTATTTTTTTTAAGAGAGAACCTCTGGTTTATTGTCTAGCATCCACTCTCGAAAACCTTCTTCAAAATCCTTAAGCTTCTCGCCTAAAATGTGATCGGCATTTTTAAACTGTTTAGCGCCTTCAAAGACCAATTTTAGAAATTGATCTCCGAGTGCGCCTGAATTTAAACCCTCTTTATACCCATATTTGTTAGCAAGCTCGACCCATTTCATCGCTCTATTAAGGGTAGGGAGTGATGGAGCAATCGATGAAAATAGATTTTCTTTTTGATTAGTTCTCTCTTGAGCTTTTGACGCTTCCCACTGCACCCTGAGTTCTTCAAGAGTAAGTGTTTTAGGGTTTTCAAAAACATGTGGAGATCGCCTTTTGATTTTATCAACCCCCTCTTGCACGATATGATCAAACTCAAGACTATGTTCTTTAATAGCGAGGGCTAGGAGAAAAGAGACGGTAAAGAGGAGATCTCCAAGTTCTTCTTTTACTTTATGACTTTTACCGGCTCTTTGAGCATCTAAAACTTCATATGCCTCTTCTATCACGTAGTGACAGATCGACGTAATATCTTGATCTTTAACCCAGGGACACCCTTGAGTACCCATAAGAGCTTCTAAAATTTTGAAATATGCTTGCATCGAAAAAATCACCATTTACCTATTCATAATAGAAGAAATTATAGGTAAATGATGAGATTATTTGAACCTCTTTTCGAGGTTTTGATAACTACTAAAAACTTTTAACAATTTTCAGCGTCTTACTTACACTGTTTCGCTGGTGCTTTATTGCAGCAAGTGTTTTTAGCATGGCCACACTTTTGCTTACTACAGCATTTAGATTTACAGCAATTTGATTTTCCACCTGTCCAGTTTTGACAACCAGTAGCAGTAGCAGCTAAAGTAAGTGTAGCTATGATAAGAGCTAATTTTTTCATGATATTCTCCTTAACGAGTAGTTTTTTGTGAAAATGGTCCCTATTCCTATTAATATGGATCTTTACCTAGATTTAAAGTGAAAACTAATTTATTTCAAGAAATATTTTTATTCTACCATTTTTCAGGCCCAACTTGAGGAGATCCCGGCGTTGTTGATTTAATCAGGATCGGCCGATTCAGACAAATAAATATTTAAGAAAATAAGCGTATAAATGAAAATGGACTCCTGATAACGATAACAAGGAGTCCAAAGATGAGCTACGT
>Ga0075119_1000023_pt1 | contig 85029 bp, 129 predicted proteins | sample AntAceMetag02UK9_FD_69791 | JGI IMG/M metagenome (GOLD analysis project Ga0075119, IMG submission 69791) | Saline lake microbial communities from Ace Lake, Antarctica - Antarctic Ace Lake Metagenome 02UK9 | ecosystem: Environmental > Aquatic > Non-marine Saline and Alkaline > Saline | place... | reverse complement strand
TCAAAACAGTTGATTCCGGAGATAAATTCTGTTATACTAGTTTGATGTTAGATATCTTATCTGTTATACCAGGCAAACACAAACAAACTTCAAGTGGATGGGTTTCATTCAATGCAGTCTGTTGCCAGCATAATGGAGAAAGGGCAGATAAAAGAAAGCGAGGCGGTATAAAGCCCGATGGCGAAAACTGGAGTTATCACTGTTTCAATTGTGGATACAAGGCAAGTTTTAAACTGGGCAGAACACTGTCATTTAAAACTCGTAAGCTGTTGGCTTGGATGGGTGTTGATCAGAACACAATTTCAACACTTAACTTAGAAAGTTTAAGACATAAAGATATTGGTCAGCTAGCAGAAGATAGAACACAAACTAAACTTACCAAAGTAACATTTAACACATTAGAGTTACCTAAGGAATTAAGACTAATAGAAGAATCAGATCAACCATATGTTGAATATCTAGAGTCTAGAGCAGTTGATCCAGGTGACTATCCTTATATGATAAGTCCAGACCAAAAAGGTAGACAAGCAGAGCGTATTGTTATACCATATACATATGATGGAGTAATAGTTGGCTGGTCAGCTAGATACTTAGATGATAGACAACCAAAGTTTATCAATGAACAGCAACAGGGCTATGTGTTTGGAACTGACTTACAACAAGATCATTGGACACAGGCAATAGTAGTTGAAGGTATATTTGATGCACTTAGTCTGAATTGTTTAGCAGTATTACATAATGATATTAATGCAAAGCAAGCACAACTGATTACCAGCTTGCGTAAAGAAATAACAGTAGTACCAGACCAAGACGAGGCAGGATTAAAACTTGTTGAACGAGCAGTAGAATTAGGGTGGGCAGTAAGTATGCCTGAATGGCACGAAGGTGTTAAAGATGTAAATGATGCAGTAAAACGTTATGGCAGATTAGGAACTCTGATAACTATTATGAATAACAGAGAAACTAGTAAGATTAAAATTGAACTTATGAGGAAGAAACTTGTTAAAAGAATACGGAATTGACATACAAAGATTATTTCTTGAAATGATGTTGCAAGATGCACAGAGTTATACTCGTATACAAAATATCTTTAATCCAGAAAATTTTGATCGTAGTCTAATAGAATGTGCAAAGTTTATTAAAGACCACGCAGACAAACATAACACTATGCCTGACATGAAGCAGGTATCTGCTGTTACTAAAATTCAATTGTCACCAATACCTGAAGCCAAAGACGGACACTTTGATTGGTTCTTAGAAGAGTTTGAAAAGTTTACACGTAGACAAGAATTAGAACGTGCAATTCTAAAATCGGCTGACTTATTAGAAAAAGGTGACTACGATCCTGTAGAGAAACTAATCAAAGATGCAGTACAGATATCATTAACAAAAGATATGGGCACAGATTACTTCTTAGATCCTAAGGCCAGACTAATGGAAATTAAGTCTAGTAACGGGCAAGTATCAACAGGCTGGCCAATGTTAGATAGATTGTTGTATGGCGGATTTAACAGAGGTGAACTACAGATATGGGCAGGAGGCTCCGGCTCAGGTAAAAGTTTGTTTATGCAGAACATGGCAGTAAACTGGGCAATGCTGGGTATGAACGGCTGTTATCTAACACTAGAGTTAAGTGAAGGCTTGTGTGCTATGCGTATGGATTCAATGATGACTAACACTGCATCAAAAGAAATATTTAGAGATATTGACAATGTTGAAATGAAAGTTAAACTTGCAGGTAAAAAAGCAGGACACTTGCGTATTAAATATATGCCAGCACAGTCAACAGTAAATGACATCAGAGCATACATGAAAGAACTTGAAATACAAACTGGTAAAAAGCCAGACTTTCTTTGTGTTGACTACTTAGATTTGTTGATGCCGGTGAGTGCTAAAGTGTCGCCAAATGATTTGTTTGTTAAAGACAAGTATGTGTCAGAAGAATTGCGTAACCTAGCAAAAGAACTAGACATTATATTTGTTACAGCATCGCAGTTGAATAGGGGTGCAGTGGAAGAAGTAGAGTTTGATCACAGTCACATTGCAGGTGGGTTGAGTAAAATTAATACTGCTGATAATGTGTTTGGTATTTTTACAAGTCGTGCAATGCGAGAACGTGGCAGATATCAAATACAGTTAATGAAGACTAGATCAAGTTCGGGTGTTGGACAAAAAGTAGATTTAGAATTTAATGTAGATACATTGCGTATCACAGATCTGGGTGAAGAAGGGCAGAGTGATTACAATAGACCATCACCGAGCGGCAGTAAAATTATGGACTCAGTTAAATCTACTAGCACAGTGTCTGATGGAGCAACAGAATCTAAAAAAGAAGACGGTAAAGTAACAGCTGACATACAAAGTAGCAAATTAAAAAGTCTACTAAGTCAGATTAAAACCCAATGAAGATCTACACATTTGGCGATGGATTTGCATCAGGACATATATGGCCTGAATGGCCTCAACTCTTAGATGCACTCACTGGCTCCGTAGAAAACTACGGACACATTGGAGCTGGTAATGAGTTTATCTTTAATTGTGCAATCAAAGCGGCCGTTAAGGCAAAATCGGATGATATATTTTTAGTTCAATGGGCTCAGTCTAATAGATTTGATAAACTATTAGAAGATGAGTATTCAACAACTATTAAACAAGCTGATCCAATATATAAGGATATAGAAGCAACAGTGTTTGGTCAAACTTGGTGGAGTTCAAGTGCATCTAAACTAGAAATAATTAAAAGTTATCATCGATTAGTTGGACCAACCCAGTCTCAAAATAGATCTAAATTATTTGCTATATCCTTATCACACACGTTAAAATCTTTAGGGATTAAACATCTATACTTTTCAACTTATGCTGTTGACTTTTTAGACAAAGACACAGAAGTATTACCTTGGGTTGACACCGATGGTATGGAATCGTATTCTCAAAAATTTTCTAATAGAGGCGATGAAGTGCAACCAAAACCCATTATTCATTTAACCTATCTTAAAGAAAAAATATTACCTAAATTAAATATTAAACTAGATCAAAAGATAGTTGATCTTGTCGATGGCATTGAATTTATTGCTTATGATCCTGACAGAGAAGAGAAATGGAAAGACTCATTATTAAAGATATGCAATGTATAATCTAGTATGTTTCCCTCATTATACCTGTGGCGGAATGTTATGCGACATATTAAACGATTCGTTTTCAGTGGTTAGTATATATAACGGAGGAATAGCAAGCCTCCACCACGACGCTGGCAAGATAGGAGATACTGAATCAATTTTTGAAGAATTCGATCAGAAAAAACTGTTTACTAAATTAGAAAAGTGGGGTAAGCCTGAATGGATAGGTACACATTGTTGGTTAGGAAACACACCGTTAGAATCTGTTAACAGTATTATTAATATTACTACATCAACGTATAAGAGTAGACTCTATAGGTGGATCAGAGCAGTTAACCATTATTATATTCCCAGTGACCCTTGGCTAGCAGAGACAGGCAACGATCAGGGGTATAGAGATAAAGCTAAAGAAACAGCTAAAAATTATCTTAAACCATTTAGGCCAATTAAACTAGATAAGGTAATTAACTTAGAATTCTCTGACATTGTAGAGATGAAACCAGAATTCATTAGTGTTATACAAAAATATAATTACAAGCAATCAATTAACCGATGGCAAGAACAGAACTCATTCTTGTATAATCAAAACCTTTTAAGAAGTTTCGAAGCTGAGGTATTTCATGAGGCAGAACATGAAATAAATCTTAAAGAATATTATGTTTATGAAGTTGATAAATATACAAACTAGAGAGAATAATAAACCATGCAAAAAAAGACTAGAAGTATATTAGACGAACTAAATGACTTGCACATTCCAAAAGATAAAACACATCTTGTTGAAAGCCGTGCCAGTAATATTATCCAGTCAGCAATTAATCTGTTTGAACAGATTGATATGGCATACGACAGAGACCAAGCAGACGACCTTCAACGTAAGTTCGTTAACGCTATTAAAACTAGAGATCCAAAAAAGTTTTATAGGTCAGTGAGACGTAAAGATGAAGATTAATGAAATTACAGAAGCAGGCATACTAGACCGACTTGTTAAAGGTACCAAAGCGGCTGTACAAGGGTACACACAATCTAAGGACACTCGTGTAAACGCTCAGGCAATAGCACAAATGTCGCAAGTGGCCGCAAGAGCTTGGGGCAAGATGAAACAAAATTTAGAACGTATCAATGATTACAACCCCCTAACAAAACAACAAGAGACACAACAGTTAACTAAATGGATAGACGATAATCTATTAGGATCTTATCAATTAAAAAGCACCGGCGGTGACTTTCAGGGAATAGTTGCTAACCTAGTAAACAAGATCACTAGTGATCCAAAACAAACAGAACAATCATTTAGCACAATATTAACTAATGCAAGCAAGTTAGCATTAGATCCAGAATCGGAACCATCACGTGCACCGCAAGCGGGCCAATTGGCAGGAGCTAACACTGCTCCATTTAAAGTTGTGGGGGATATTGCCACAGCAGGTAACATGGAATTGAATCTTAAAGATCCGCAACAACGAGAAATATACGATAGAATCAGAGATGAAGTTGCTAAAGGCGACATAAAAGCATGATAATACTTGAGGGTGGAAACGTATTCAAAGACGAAACCGGAACACCTTTAACTCAAAGGATTAATCTTGCGGATGTCAAACCAACAGTACAACAGTTAGAAAAACTTACTGGACTGTCTCTATTAGATAATATGTTAGGTAGTACAGGAAACACTGCGACCAGTGGAGACTTAGATCTAGCAGTTGATGTTACAAAAATTACAAAAGACCAATTAATACAGTCATTGAAGGCAAAGGGCGTTGACGATAAAGATATCGCTAAGTCGGGCGACAGTGTGCATTACAAAGCACCTATAAAAGGTGATCCAACAAATGGTTACGTGCAGACAGACTTTATGTTTGGTAATCCACAATGGCAGAAGTTTAGTTTAAATGTTGTTGGTAACAGCGAATTCAAAGGTGTACATAGACATATACTATTAGCAAGCATTGCTAAAGCAAGAGGCCTCAAGTGGAGTTACAAGTACGGACTTGTAGTTAGAGAATCTAATAAAGTGTTGTCAACAGACCCAGACGAAATTGCTAGAATATTAATTGGTGGTACACGAAAAGATCTAGGATCAGTTGAGACTATTATAGCCAGAGCTAAACAAGATCCAGAATATGAAAAACTAGTAGCTGATGCTAAAGAAACATTTGAAAGAGATGGATTAGTGTTAGAAGATGCCAACGATGCAAACTTTATGGCACGCCTTAGAGATCGTATTGTTAATCAAGGTATGGAAGTTATCATTGAAGGTGCTCGTATAGAACATCCTGAAGATATGATATTTGATGGTGCTAGTCAAGGTGCACTTAAGGCCATTGCTACTTTAAGATCATTACCTAAGCAAGCCGCCGACATTACAATTAAATGGGACGGCAAGCCTGCAATAATATTTGGACGTAATCCTCAAGGACAGTTTGTGTTAACAGACAAGTCAGGATTTACTGCTAAAGGCTACAACGGTCTAGCAACAAGTCTTGAACAATTAGAAAAGATAATGCAACAACGTAGTGGCGAACGAGGTGACCTTGTTAACATGTATAAAACTATATGGCCTGCACTAGAAGCACAAACACCAAAAGGTATGAAAGGTTATCTTATGGGCGACTTGCTATATGTAGGTACACCAACTGAAAGCAACGGTAAGTATACCTTTACTCCAAACACAGTTTCTTATGCAATAGATAAAAGAACAGACCTAGGTGATCAAATAGGTAACAGCATAGCCGCATTGGCAGTACACACATTTAAAAGAAGTCCTGAAGATGCAGGACAACCATTCAGCGATATTGCACAACTAGGACAAGGACAGGTATTAATACTAGGTCCTAAAATGTCACAAACACCAACTGTTGATGTGCCAGAAGCACAACTAAGTGAACTTGAATCAACAATAAGAAAGAACTCAGATAAAATTGATGTGTTGTTTAATCCAGCAAGCCTACGTGAGTACCAACTTGCTAACTTACCAGCACTAATGAAACAGTACGGTAATGCTAAAGTACGACAAGGTAACTTTAGTAATATGGCAGAAGGCTTTTTAGAGTTTGCATCAACTAAAGTAACTCCACAAAAATTAGAAAGACTAACTAAGTTTTGCACAGACAATGCTCGTGCATTAGAACTAGTGTTTACATTGTTTAGAATGATAGGTGCTATTAAAACTAAAATTGTTAGACAACTAGACGGTGCTAGTTCAGGTATAGAAGCAAGCATAGATGGCGAACCAGGACATGAAGGATATGTTACTAGCGGTATTAAACTTGTAGATAGATTAAGATTTTCAAAATCAAACTTTGCAAAGAACATACAATAATGGAATTTATTAAAGATATTACAGAAGCAAGAATGTATCGTAGACTAGGTCAACTAGCAGGCAAAAATGTCAGCGAGTTAGCTAGCCAAACATTCACACACCTATTGATGTTAAGATCATTATATGATCTAGATAAACCTAAAGCAGTTAAGTATGCTAAAGAAATAGTAAACAATTTAAACTTTAATGGCTTCAGAGCAAGTATGCCTGATTTATATAACATGCTGGTCATGATTATAGAACAACACAAATATGCCGACAAGCTGTTTAACAATTGGGAAATAACTGTTCCTGAAATGCGTATTAAACGAGTAATTAGATCTATGTCTCAAGGAGATTTAGATTCAAACGACTTTGCCCAACTAATGTTAATTCTACAACGCAAGTTTCCAAACCTAGACGGTGATCAAATGCGTATGCGTAGAATGGTGCAAAATACTACAAAATCCACATCATCAGACCGCAAATGGATGCAAAAACGCCTCTTACAGATGTCGAGAAGAGTAGTTAATTCAGACTTACACCAGCTATATCAACAGGTTAGCGGAGTAAAACTAGACACATAATTTTGGTAATTTCAGCTAAATAAGTGCAGGGAAGAAACAAATTCCCATTTATTAGGAGAAATACAAAATGGCAACATTAACAAGATCACATCCAGTAGCAACAAGTAACAATACTGAATCAATAGGTAACCTACAATTTTTAACAGTAGATTATGTAGCAACAGCGGCTTCAACAGGCCCTGAAGGTGCACAGGCGGCTGTACTTAAAGCAGTTGCGGCAACAGCAACAATTGTAGCCGTCGGCCCAATGTTAGACACAAACTCACAACAAACATTTGCTGTTGAAGCAATTAGTGGTGACAACGTGGTTGCGTCAACATTGCAAACAGCAATTCGTGCATTAGGCACAGTTGACTCAGTTGATCTAAGTAATGCAACAGCTACACTTACACTATTAGGTATCTTAACAGCGGCAGTAGTTTAAATAATACAGTAAGAATTTAGAAACCCTGCTTTTTAAGTGGGGTTTTTATTGGCTAAAACTAGCTATATCAACTAGTTACCGCTATCACCCAGGTTAAATAATTTTGGTATTTTGAGCTAAATAAGTGCAGGGAAGAAACAAATTCCCATTTATTAGGAGAAATACAAAATGGCAACAGTAACAAGAACACATCCAGTAACAACAGAATATGACGTGGAATTTAACGGAAACTTACAATTTTTCACAGTTACATATCCATCTGACGTAAGTGGTAAAACAGGACCTGAATCAACACAAGCGGCTGTTCATAGAACAATCGGCGATATTGCAACAGTTATTGCAGTTGGTGCTTTAGGTAACTCAAGTACTGAACAAACATTTGCAGTTGAAGGAATTGGCGGCGATATAGTTGTAAAAGCGGCACTTGACACAGCATTTGATGCATTAGGTACAGTAGACTCAATTAACTGTGCTAACGTTACAGTAACACTAAAGCCTTTATACATAGCAGTTTAAGTATAATACTTTTGAAAAACCCTGCTTTTTTAAGTGGGGTTTTTTATTGGCTTAAATATCATTATGAATCCAAAACAAGAAGACTGGATATACGAAAGTCCTGATCGTGGACAAACGGTCTATCGCAGGAAGATTGGTGATAAACATTTTGAAAGACAGTTAGTAAATCTTCGGGCACCTAAGAAACAATTTTATTCTGATGTCATGTGGTCATATAGGTCAGAATGGGACGAACTAGCCAGTAAACATCCTGTTATCAAAGAGTACCTAGACAAACTAATAACCACAGTAAAGTTGATTGAAGAATGATAGTGTGTTGGACATTAGCTGATATTACTTCTACAAGGTACACTCGCAGGCCTAGTAGTATCGTAGACACTAAAAAACGTAATCAGCAACGCAACTACGAAACATTTTTACAGTTGATATCAATGCGTAATCAACCCACTATTGTAATTGAACCTACAATGATTGATGATAGAGATATTATTGTGATGCCATTTGGTAAAACATATCTTCAGGACTTAGGATTTAAATATAATGTATGGATGTTTGCATTTGAATGCGAACAAGAAAGTGTATTTGCAAACACAAGTAGTCTACTTGGTATACTGTTAGACGACTTTAACGGAGTTCCTATCATAACAGGCCTAGACGAAAATGCCAAAATATCTAATACAATCAATACGATAGGTGAAAAGTGTAATACCTTTTTCCTACACCAAAACCAATAGAAGTGATAAATAAACGCAAAGCATCACAGAACAAACACATACACTAGGCACATTTTAGGCTCATTACAAACACACTAGATTCAGTGATAAAAACCTATTGATGGAATTTATAAAATGAGTGCTGTAAAAATTGAAAAAGAAAACCTAGAAGCCCACGTGGAATTGTGTGCAGAGAGGTATAACGCATTGGAAGACAAACTCGACGACGTTGAGAGAAAGGTTAGTTCACTAGAACTAGTTGTCAATGAGATCAAACAAATGATCACATATAACAATAATACACGACAAAAACAATTAATCAAATATAGTTTAACTATAATTGGATCTTTGGTCATATTAGTAGGATGGATGGTGGTACACTTTATGGTGCCATACATTTTCACAACCATATAACTATGTCTGCGGCGAGCCCAACATTTAAGAAATTTAATGCCCTCGCCAAGCAGAGCATTGCATCAGTATCTAAAAACATAATTGTAAAAAAGAAAGACACCTACGAGGTATTTGGTAAGTATCGCATACGTAAACAGGAAGATGGGTTTGTTGTTTATAATAAAGATCAAAGAGTTAACACTTTTCTTTCGTCACGTAATGCACTTAGCTATTGTATATTTGAAAAATACTTTAAGTATGAAGATTCTAAATTACTAGAAAGATTAGATGGCCGACTACAGTCAAAATTGTTTGACATTGAAGTAGCACACCATATTTTAACTACATCTCAAGACAGCTTTAAGAAATTTAACGCATTGGCTAGAGTTGAGTTATATATAGATGACACAAAAAATATTAAAGAACAAATCAATGAAGTAGTCAACAAGGCTAAATACTTCCAACAAAGGGAATTAGACAATGAAGTTAACAGACATACAACCAAAAACAGACGCTAAATTTATTAGCCGAGTGATCAACAGCTACTTTGCGTCAAAGGTAGATGTCCCTGCATTGAAAGAAAGTAATGCTCGCACAATGCTCACTAAAGTTAAAAAGTTAATTAAAGAAACTAAAGGTACATCTAAGTTCCATACCAGTGAGAAAAGCCCAGCTTATCTCCAACTGCTTATGATGGAACAAGCATTAAGTGCTCAATTGATAGAGTATGGTGCCACCCACAGCGGCAATCAAGGCGGAACTGCATATACTAATCCTACATCATCAGTAATGGCTAACATTAAACCTGAAGATGAAGAAGAAGATGACGTAGAAGAAGCATGTGGATCTAAGCATAAAAAGAAAACAGAAGGTGCTTACGGTAAGAAGAAAAAAATGAAAGAAGCTAAACTAACAGAATCTGAAGTTGAAACAGCACAAGTTGTTTTAGCGGCACAGGACATGGTAGACAAGATTGCAGGCTGGATGGAAGATGTTGCAGATATGCAATACAAAGATTTACCTGGATTAGTTGAAATGATGCGTAACGAAGTTGGTGTTAATGAAGCACAATCATTCTTAGATGCACAAACAGCAACATTAACAACATTACTAGGATCATTGGAACAAGCAAAAACAGAAGCAACAGCGGCTATGGCTCCCTTAACAGGCGAACAAGCAGTTGACCCAAGCGAATTTAGTGGTGAACCAGATCTAGATGCAGGCGTTGATAATGATACTCCACCAGAATTAGATGCAGACAGCGATGGTGATATTACTGAACCAGATCTAGAACCAGACTTAGGCAGAGAAAGAAGATAAATGAAACTGTTTGAGGTTAACGGGCAGGCGTTAGAACTGGCCTCACTGATACAATACCTAATAGGTAAAAGCGACGAGCTAAAAACTAAACCCCAAATTAAAACAGACACATTCATTAACATGGCAAGACAGGCAGGTGTAAACGTATCACTTGGCAACTTACAGGCACTTTCAACTCAAACTCCTTTAAAAAACATGATCACAAATATTAATCAAGACACAATTGAATTTGGCATAGCAAACGATTTAAAAATGCCCGTAGACAAAGCAAGAGATGTTGTTAAAAAAATGGCAAAAAGATCATTAAGCAAAAGAATTTAGATAACTATTAATATGCTCCACAAAAGCCCATTCTCTAGCCAGACTGGGCTTTTTTTACCACTCAGGGTTGACACAAGCACATAAATAGCGTAGTATACTAATTATAGTATGCAAGGAGTAATATATGGCTTATTCAGATAAAGTATTAGATCATTATGAAAATCCTAGGAACGTAGGTTCTATGGATAAGAACGACCCATCAGTAGGTACTGGCATGGTAGGTGCACCTGCGTGTGGTGACGTTATGAAATTACAGATACAAGTAAAAGATGGAGTAATAACAGATGCGAAGTTCAAAACTTACGGATGCGGTTCGGCAATCGCGAGTTCAAGCCTTGTCACAGAAATGCTCAAAGGCAAAACAGTTGAACAAGCACAAGCAATCCAAAATATGGAAATTGTTGAAGAGCTTGCTCTTCCGCCTGTAAAGATACATTGCTCAGTGCTAGCAGAAGATGCTATTAAAAGTGCTCTAGCAGACTATAGAAAAAAGCAAGAAACAGCGTAGTATGGCTGAGCTAATAGAAACACCTTGCGTTGCAATATGCAGAACAGAAAATGGGGTGTGCATTGGGTGTGGACGGACTGTAGAAGAAGTAACTAAATGGCTTGATTATACAGATCACGAGCGTAAAAGTGTAATGGAAAGATTAGAAAAGGAAACACATGATCTCTTTAACTAAAAAAGCCGCAGGGCGGGCTAGTAAATATATATCCAATAGAGCAAGCACTCTTGGTTTACGCATCGGCGTAAAAACTACAGGCTGTTCAGGCATGGCCTATGTATTAGAGTTTGTTGACACTATAGAAGAAGAATTTGACGAAGTGTTTGAAGATCATGGTGTTAAGTTAGTAGTCAATAAGAAAGATCTAGTGTACCTTAGCGGTCTACAATTAGATTATCAAAAGAAAGGACTCAATGAAGGCTTTGAGTTCATCAATCCAAACGTTAAAGCTGAATGTGGTTGTGGAGAAAGTTTCACAGTTTAGTTGACTTCTGTTAGGTGACCATATATACTAATAGTATGCTTATTGACCATTCCATTTATTTTTCATTTTAACTAAATATAGTAGTAACGGAGACTTCGCCATGTACTATGTTTATCTATTAAAAAATCCAAAAACTAACATTCCATTTTACGCTGGAAAAGGCAAAGGTAAAAGAGCCCAATATCATATTTTACAAAATCAACGAGGCAAAAATACTGAAAATCCATACAAAGATCATGTTATAAGACAACTATTAAACGAAGGGCTTACACCCACAATTGAGTATATTTTTTGGAGTGAAAATGAAGAAATTGCCTATGAGTATGAAAAAGAAACAATAAAAAAGTATAGAAGAAAAAGATATGATATTGATGGTTTGCTAACTAACTTATGCGAAGATAATCGCCCACCGCATAATGAATATTCCGATGAACGAAGACAATTATATAAGTCAAGAATGATAGGTAATCAAATAAACAAAGGAAGAATTCAATCTCAAGAAGAAAAAGATAGACGTGCTCAGTCACTTAAAGAAGCATATAGTAGTGGTAAAAGACAAGTAACTGAAAAAATGAGAGAAACAACTAAAAAAACTCATTTGGGTAAACAAGTAAGTAACGCCACTAGACAAAAACAATCAGTATCTGCTAAACTAAGTAAAGCCTGGCGAAAAGGAAAGACCAATGAAGAAATTTTTGGAATAGAGAAAGCTAAAGAAATAAGAGAGAAAAAAAGTAAATATTTACCACCTAATAGGAAACCAATTACTATAAACGACAATACATATCAATCGATTAGGCATGCATCAAAAGAATTGAATATATCAGAATACAAGGTACAAAAACTCTATGGCAATATTAGCAAACAAATATAATTATATTCCTCTTAGCAGAGCTACTGATGCTACAGGTAAAAGACTGTATCAAACCCCTAATGGAGAAAAATTAGTTTCGGTCACAACAATCCTAGACAAAACAAAATCAGCAGAAAAAACAAAAGCTCTAGCCAATTGGCGTAAGAGTATTGGCGAAGCAAAAGCGACAGAAATAGTAACAGAAGCCGCTAACCGTGGAACACGCATGCACACCTACTTGGAAAAATATGTGCTAGGTGAGGAACTAAAGGAGTCAGTATCAAATCCATATGCTCAGCAGAGTTTAGATATGGCCAAGATAGTTGTTGAAGAGGGCTTATGCAATGTAGATGAGTATTGGGGAACTGAAGTTGCTTTATACTTTCCGAAAATATATGCAGGTACAACTGACCTAGTTGGTGTACATAAAGGTGAAGCCGCAATACTCGACTTTAAACAAACCAACAAGCCTAAGAAGCGTGAATGGATTGAAGATTACTTTATGCAACTAGTGGCCTACGCCGAAGCACACAACGAAGTATATGGTACAGACATACGTAAAGGCGTTGTGTTAATGTGTTCAAAGGACTATAAATATCAAGAGTTCATAACAGAAGGTGTGGAGTGGGATATGTGGAAACAAAAATGGTGGGACCGCGTAGAACAATACTATAAAGAACAACGATGATTGATTTTCTATTTTTTCTAATAGTAAAGCACATAATATGCGACCTTGGTCTGCAAAGCCAATTTCTCTGGGGTAAGACACATAATAAACAACATTACTTTGGTTGTCATTTACACTATTTCCATCATGGGTTAGGCACTTTACTAGTTGCATTATTTTTTGTTAGTCCTCTTCTAGCATTAGCTCTGGCACTTGTTGATTATGTAGCACATTGGAATATTGATTTTTGTAAACACAGAATTAACAACGCCTTAGGTAGTACACGTAAAGATAAATTGTTTTGGTGGATAAATTCAGTTGATCAGGGCTTACACATGTTAACTTATTATCTTCTTGTTCTCTATGTCTAATAAAACTGATATTTTAATTTGTTCGTTACCTACATTGTTTGTAGATAGGTTACCTGGAGCACCTGCATTAATTAAATCAGCATGCAAAGAAGCAGGCTTCACAGCTCAAACTATAGACTTATCATTAGATTTTTATATAAACGAATCTGTAAGAAACTTAGAACAGTTTAATAAATTATCTTCGGTTTTTCGGCCATCAGAAGAACCAAGCGAGAGTGCTATAGCCGCAAAAGACAAATGGCTAAAAAGAGCCATTGGGTATATTAAAGATTCAAACTGCCCTGTTGTTGGGCTGAGTGTGTTTACATTTTTTCAACACAGAGCCGCATATTTTCTAGCTAAAGAAATACGTAAACAACTGCCCAACGTTAAAATATTAGTAGGAGGACTGGGCCTGAATATCAATTGTACTAGTTTATCTAATCTGATAAAAATTAATAGATTAGATATTTTAAATCCTTTTCATGTATTTTTAAAGATCAACAAATTAGTTGATCACGTTATCTTAGGAGTCGACGGGTTAGATGATATTATTAAATATTTGGAATTAGAACTTGGTGTTAATGCGATTAATGGTGTTATTAAAGAAGAAATTGCACTGAAAAAAAATCAATATGCATCTCCGGTTCCAGATTACGATGACTATCTAATAAATGAATATATGTGGCCAGACGGCAAATCCTTACCAGTCACTGGTAGTAAAGGATGTGTAAGAGCTTGTACATTCTGCGACGTACCTGGGCAGTTTGGTAGATTTCGTATGCGTACCGGAGTAGATATAGGGAATGAAATAGTTCAATTAGCAACGAGGCACGGAATACGAAAATTTGAATTTACTGACAGTCTGGTCAATGGTAGCCTTAAGGTATTTAAAGAATGGATGGAGGTTGTTGCAGATTACAACAATCAACAACCTATTGAAAATAGAATAACCTGGTTTGGTCAATATATTTGTAGACCGCAAAGTCAAATACCCGAGGATCTCTATAGTCTAATGAGCCAATCGGGTGTAGTAAATTTAGTAATAGGTGTCGAAAGCGGTAGTAATGCGATCCTAAAAGATATGAAGAAAAAAATGACTGTTGAAGATGTGTTTGATGAATTAGATATGTTTGAAAAATATAACATTAAGGCACATTTTTTAATGTTTTCAGGATTTTATACTGAGACCCGAGATAGGTTCATTGAGACTATAGAATTTTTAATTAAGTGTCAACGATATGTAGCAACTGGCATCGTTGCAAAGTTTTCAATCGGAGCACCTCTATACATTAACAACGACACATACTTACATGATCATGCAGAAGATTTAGGACTGGTTATAGATCCATTCAACGACTTTAATTGGACTACTAAAGAAGATCCATCCAATGATCTTATTCAACGAACATACAATAGATTGATACAGCAAGAATTAATGGATGTGTTGGGGTATCATGCATCTAGTCAACATGTTTCTACAATGTATCAACTTGATGTAATGTTATCTCAAATAGAAAACGAATTAGAGGAAAGGTTAAATGAATATGCTAAGACCTGAGTTATTAGTTAATTTACCAAAAGAAACGTTAGATCAGTGCCAATTCAGTCGATTTGAATTACTACTGACATTAACAGGTTGTCCTTGTCAAGGAAGATACCCGTTGGTTGATGTTCTATTAGATGACACAGTGATCTTTACAGGTCATGTCGATAGAGAACGATTGCATTTTAATAGACAGGTAATAGATGTTGACTCAATCATATTATCCATACGCTATAAAGGAAAAACAAATAGAGACACAACAGTTGATAATAACGGAAACATTACTGAAAACCAGTGCGTCCATATTGCGGGTGCTGTAATTAACGGAGTTGATTTAATAAAAACAAACATCATCTACGGATTAGGCAACTATACGTTTGTATTAGATTCTGAGAAAGAAAAGTACTACCGTGAGCACAACCTTAGTATAGAACCAAATCATAGTTTAGAAATGGGAGAAAATGGAGAATGGAACATTAAACTGCCGGTTCCTGTACTTACCGGATTGTGCAACCTTGTAGCATACGAAGAAGAGGCAGAAAAATGGCAACGAAGAAAGCTATTAGATGGCATGTATAAAAAAATTAAAAACATACGTAAACTTGAAAAGAAAATAAACGAGTTGAATACGAATAAATAGTAACATAACAACGGAATATAAAAGATGGCTACAGTACAAATTTCACGCATACAACATAGACAAGGTCTAGCAGAAAACTTACCTCAATTGGCAGGAGGAGAGTTTGGCTGGAGTGTAGATACTAGACAATTATATATTGGGAACGGCACACTAGCAAATGGTGCACCAGTAGTTGGTAACACAGAAATACTAACTGCCTTTTCAGATATTGTTACACTAGCAGACACATATACATTTAAAGGTGAGTCAGCTGGATACACAGTTAAAACAGGAGAGTTAACAAGCACTCCGGTAACACGTACACTACAAGGTAAGTTAGATGATTTTGTATCAGTTAAGGACTTTGGTGCAGTGGGTGACGGTGTTGCAAATGACACAGCCGCAATCAACAGAGCATTGTATGAACTGTTTTGTCGTGAACTAAATGCAGAAGTACGTAGAAGTTTATATTTTCCAGCTGGTAATTACATAATCAATGACACATTATTAATTCCGCCTTACGCTAAAATATGGGGCGAAGGTATGAACTCAACAGTGATCAAACTAGATGTTGATCCGTCATCAACTATTCCAAGCTATCTTGCTAGAACAACAGACAGCTTACAACAAACAGGTATCAACATTGGTACTAACTCAGCAGTAACACCCAGGAATGTTGAAATTTCTGCAATAACCTTAGAAGCAATGGAAATTACAGATATATTCCTAGTGGAATCAATTGATCAAATGTATTTTGATTCAGTTGGCTTTAAGGGGCCTCTAACAAGTTCTGATTTAAATGTAGCTACAGATGATGCTAGCTGTGTTAGAACTAACGGAACAAGTGCAAACATTCCGCGTTCTGTGACATTTGATAAATGTGCATTTACTAATATGACATACGCATTTAAAATTAATGAACGTTGCCAGGGTTGGTCAGTAAGTAATTCAAAATTTGAAACATTATACAATGGTATTGTGTTAGGTGATGCACTAGTAGACGGCGGCCCTAAAGGCTTTAGAACAGTACACAACTTCTTTAATCAAATTTATGGTTCAGCAATTGTGTATGATCTAGTTAGCACTTGTGCTACTGCTCATAATATTTTCTTAGACGACTGCGGTAAACAATTTGGTGCAAGTCCGCAAGTTCCAGTAATTGATTTCAATACTGACAATAACATATCAATTGGTGACATGTTTGAACGTAGCGATGCAGACAGTTTAACATATGCAAGAATTGATGTAGGAACAACTACTTCGATTGCATTAGATAATACCAAACAAATCCAGTTAGGTAGTTTTGTTCGTGAAAGTGGTAAAACTGCTACACTCACAGATAACACAGCAGTTGCCGCATCAGTATTTACAGTGGATACATCAAACATAACAGCTTGGTCAATGGACTATACCATTACGAGAGGCACAAATATAAGACACGGTTCAATGAAAGTACGTAATACTAGTACTCCTCTTGTTGATGATGAGTATGTTGAAGATGCTTCAACTGGTGTTACACTATCAGTAGCAAATACCTCAGGCACAACATATGCTTTACAATATGTAACAACCAGTACAGGTGCTAACGCTACTATAACTTACAGCTTAACTCAGTTAGGCTAGTATGTGGCCCGTGGGCTATGAAGAACGTCTCCAATCCTGGGTCCAACTCAGAGAAGATTGCAAAAACAAACCAATAGCAGAACAACTTAACCAAATAGCTGGATGGTGGGGACATGCTCCTCGAGTAAGAAACGTAGTACACTGGCATGACCAAGAAAACTGGCCATCTCCTTGGGAACTTTTGGCAGATAATTCCTATGATGAGCTTGCTATTGCATTAGGAATGTCATATACTACATTAATGCTAGACAGTATAAATACCACCGTCGAGTTAGCCCAAGCAAAGGACAGTACAGCAGGTGACTTTTATATAGTCCTGGTCGATGATCGGAAATATATACTTAATTATGACCCGTGGTTAGCAGTAAATAGCGAACAAACAGATTTTACAATATTAAATACAGTTGAACAAGATCAACTATTAAAAAAAATAGGATAGAGATGGCAGAGATTATAGTTACTAAAAGAGATGGTAGTAAAGAACCGTTAAACATTGAAAAACTACACAAGGTTGTATTATGGTCCTGTGAGGGCATTACAGGCGTGTCGGCTAGTGAAGTTGAAATTAAAAGTCACTTACAATTTTATAACGGTATCAAAACATCAGACATTCAAGAAACAGTAATTAAATCTGCCGCTGATTTAATTACAGAAGACACCCCGAACTATCAACATGTAGCTGGTAGATTAATCAGTTATCATATACGTAAAGATGTGTATGGTAGTTTTGAACCGTGGCACGTTACTAAACTAATCAAACAAAATATCGAACTTGGTTTATATGATCCTCATCTCTTAGAAGATTATACTGAAGATGATTGGGAGCAAATTAATTCATACATTAAACATAATCGTGACGAGTCATTGACTTATGTAGCCATGGAACAGTTTCGCGGCAAATACCTAGTACAAAATAGAGTTACAAATGAGATATACGAAAGCCCACAAATGACATATATGTTGATTGCGGCTACATTATTCTCAAGCTATGGCAAGAGTACTAGACTGCAATACGTTAAAGATTATTATGACGCAATATCAACTCATCAGATAAGTTTACCTACTCCTGTAATGGCAGGTGTAAGAACTAGTCAACGACAGTTTAGTTCATGTGTACTAATTGAAACAGATGACAGCTTAGATTCAATTAACGCTACAGCCTCAAGTATTGTTAGATACGTATCGCAAAAAGCAGGTATTGGAATCAACGCTGGTCGCATCCGTGCTATTAAAAGTCCTATTAGAAAAGGTGATGCTTACCATACAGGTGTTATTCCATTCTTTAAACTATTCCAAGCGGCAACACGATCATGCTCACAAGGTGGCGTAAGAAATGGTGCGGCAACAGTGTACTATCCAATATGGCACCTAGAAGCTGAAGACTTGCTAGTACTTAAAAATAATAAAGGCACTGAAGACAATCGTGTCAGGCACATGGATTATGGTGTACAGTTTAACAAATTAATGTACGAGAGATTATTAAGTGGTGGAGATATAACTTTATTCTCACCGCATGATGTCCCTGGCATGTATGATGCGTTCTTTCAAGACCAAGACAGATTTAAAGAGCTATACGAAACAGCAGAACGTAATACAAAAATTCGTAAGAAAACATTAAAAGCAGTTGATCTGTTTAGTGCATTTATACAAGAGCGTAAAGATACAGGTAGAATATATCTACAGAATGTTGATCATGCTAACACACACGGGTCGTTTGATCCAAAAGTAGCACCAATTAAACAAAGTAACTTGTGTTGTGAGATTGATTTACCTACTAAACCATTAAATGATCTAAATGATCCAAATGGCGAGATAGCGTTGTGTACACTAAGTGCTATTAATTGGGGTGCATTCAGATCACCCGAAGAGATGGAAAAGGCGTGCGGGCTTGCTGTGCGAGGATTAGACGCCCTTTTAACCTATCAGAACTATCCTGTGATAGCGGCAAGAATGAGTACAGAGAATAGACGCCCCCTTGGTGTTGGTATTATTAATCTTGCTTATTGGTTAGCCAAGAATGACTTTACATATACTAACCCTAGCTGTTTACCAGAATTAGATCGTTGGGCACAGCACTGGTCATACTACTTGATTAAAGCGTCAGCAGATCTAGCAGAAGAATATGGTGCGTGTCCTAAATCAAACGAAACTAAGTATCATCATGGTATACTGCCAGTTGATACTTATAAACGAGATGTTGATGAGCTAGTGCCACATAAAGATCAGGTGGATTGGAAAGGGTTACGTGAGCAACTTAAGAAAACAGGTATACGAAACTCAACCCTAATGGCACTAATGCCAGCAGAAACATCTGCACAAATTAGTAACTCAACAAACGGTGTGGAACCTCCACGTAGCTACATTAGTATTAAACAAAGCAAACACGGCGCATTAACACAAGTAGTACCTGAATTTAGAAGATTAAAGAACAAGTATGAGCTGTTGTGGGATCAGAAGAGTCCACTAGGCTATCTAAAAATAATGGCAGTTCTCCAGAAGTATATTGATCAAGGTATCTCGGTAAATACTTCTTATAACCCAGAGCATTATGAGGATGACAAGATTCCAATGAGTGAGCTATTACAACATGTTATTATGTTTTATAAATATGGTGGAAAACAGTTATACTACAATAATACATATGATGGACAGGGTGAGATTGACATTGACAGAGATATTCAAGACAGTGTTGAATCTAATCAAAGTAGTGAACTTGCAGACGATGACGACTGCGACAGTTGTACAATTTAAATAATAATAAAAAAGATAAAATCTACTATGAGCGTTTTAAACATCAAGAATAACCATCTTAAAAGCCTAGCGTTTCTTGACAAACAAGGTGGCCCAGGCATACAGAGATACGACACCCTAAAGTATAAACAATTTGATAAACTAACTGACACACAGTTAGGTTTTTTTTGGCGCCCTGAAGAAGTTGATGTCATGCGTGACTCAAAAGACTTTAAAGATCTAACTCCAAATGAACAGCACATCTTTACAAGTAATCTAAAACGACAAATACTATTAGATTCAGTCCAAGGCCGCTCACCTAACTTAGCTTTATTACCTCTTGTTAGTTTACCAGAGATTGAAGGATGGATTGAGACTTGGGCATTTAACGAAACTATTCATTCTCGTAGCTACACACATATTATTCGTAACGTGTTTTCGGACCCATCGAAAGTATTCGACGAGATGATGGACATTGAAGAGATTGTTAATTGTGGAACTGAAGTTACCAAATATTATGACGACCTAATAGAACACGGGTCATGGTATAAACTATTAGGTGAAGGTGAACATACAGTAAACGGTAAGAAGATAATTGTTGATCGTTACGAACTTAAAAAGAAACTGTGGTTGTGTATTAACTCAGTTAACGCTCTTGAAGGAATACGTTTCTATGTGTCGTTTGCTTGTTCATGGGCATTTGCTGAACTTAAAAAAATGGAAGGCAATGCTAAAATTATTAAACTAATTGCACGTGATGAAAACGTACACCTAGCATCAACTCAGCATCTGTTAAAAATGCTACCACAAGACGACAAAGATTATATTAAAATTAAAAAAGAATGCGAAGCAGAAGTAGTTGAAATATTTAGAACAGCAGTTGAGCAAGAAGAAGCATGGGCAAGATACTTGTTTAAAGATGGTTCAATGATTGGACTTAACGAACAGCTATTAAGAGACTATGTTGAGTGGATTGCTAACAAGCGTATGTCTTCAATAGGTCTTCCTCAGATTTATAAAGGTGGTAGTAATCCTCTTCCGTGGACACAAAAATGGATAGCAGGCGGGACTGTACAAGTAGCACCACAAGAAACAGAAATATCATCATACACAATTGGTGCAGTTAAACAAGATGTATCTGAAGATACATTTAAAGGATTTAGTTTATAATGTTAACCGTGTATTCAAAAACAAATTGTCCTTTCTGCGATCAAGCAAAGGCATTTTTAGAACGTAAAGGTATAGAACATCGTGTAGTTAAGATTGATGAAAACGCTGAAGCACGTGACTTTTTATTAGCACAGGGATTTAGGTCGGTGCCTCAAATCTTTACAGAGACAGAATTATTCGTAGAAGGTGGGTATCAAGGGCTAATTAAGTTAACAGAAGACGAATTAACCACTAAACTAGGATAATAATGGAAATTTCAAAAGATACGATATACACATTCAAATTAAACTCAGGCGAAGAAATGGTAACAAAGGTGTTAGATGTTAAAGACACTCATTACGTCATTGAACAACCTGTATCAATAGCCCCAGGGCAAAATGGCATGCAAATGATCCCAAGTGCATTTACTATGGAATTACAAAAACCAGCGAGACTAAATATTAATGCAATCACAATGGTGTTTGAAACTAATCCAGAAGTACAAGCTAGCTACAAAACAGCAACATCAGGGATAGTTACACCACCAGAAAAGAAAATTTTAACAGGATAACAATATGCCAGGAGTAGTACGTAAAGGCGACATCAATGGAGCAGGTGGCGTTGCTACCGGAGCAAGTTCTAATGTCTTTGTTAATGGCAGAGGTGTTGTATATCCAGGTAGCCCAGTAACCCCACATCCTTGTTGCGGTTCCCCTGGGTGCGACATGCACTGTGTGGCTGTGGTAATAGGTCCAGGAAGTTCAACAGTATTAGTCAATGGTAAAAGAGTCATCAGACAAGGTGATTCAGATAGTTGCGGTCACTCTAGAGCTACTTCTAGTTCTGATGTGATCTGTGGGTAATTAGATATGGCATGCGGAGGAGCACTTACAGGTATGCTAATGACAGCAGGCGCTAGCTTGCTGAATGGTGCAGGATCAGGTTTAGTAAAAAGTTTAGGCATTAGTAATGCTATCACAAAAACAACTACAAGTTTCCCAGGATTTGGCACGATAACAGAAGCTATATCAGCCGCAGGTGGTGCAGGCGGCACTGGTTTAATCACTATGGGAGGATTAACATTTCCAGGCGTAGGCAATGCTGTGCCCAGTAGTTTTCTAAGCGACCTAGGTAGTACATTTGGTATGACTGATCTAATTAACTCCACAGCAGATGCGATAATGGGTGCTGACCTAGGTGTCTTTACTCAACATTTTAATGCCGCTGATGGTCTAGTTGCTGGATCAAATGGATTTATAACTGCCCTGAAATCATTTGCTGGTGAAACATTCTCACAATATACGCAGGATAGTTTAATGACAGGTGCATTAGCAACTGCCAACAAAGCTCTGCCATCATTTGCTACTGACATGCTTAACGTAGGTAATATTATAGACCTAGGCAATCTAAACAATTTAGGAAATCCTCTCAGTCTAGTTAAAAATCTAAGTCAACAAGCAGGCGGACTTGCTGTTCTAAATAAAAGTTTATTAAATGCAGGTATTGATCCCAACTCACTTAACACCCTAATTAATTCAACTGACGTTGGAGCATTAACTGGTTCTAGTCTAGGTGATGCACTAGGAACAGGCGGTCTGGTAGAGTTTGCAGGTACGAGAAACGCTCAAGACCTATTAAGTGGCGGAAGTACTAATTATGCAACACTAGGATCTGCACCGGCTAGCACAGGATTAATGAGTGCTGTATATAATGCAATGGCTAACGTTAAAGGAGATGACTTAGCAACAGTACAATCTATATTAGGAAGTAACGTATCAGGCTTAACTACTATGCAAGATATGTTAGACCCTACTAAGATAATGCCAAACAGTTTTCCTAGTTTAACTTCAATTCCAAGTGCAGGATATGAAGCAGGACAAAATCAACAGGCATCCGCCGCAAGTTCATTGAGCAAGGTTTACGTATAATGGCAACACTAAACGAAAAATTTAACGGATTAGGTAACACGCTGTACACTGCGTTACCAGAAGATATTGCAGATGCTAACAAAGCATTAGCAAGAGCTCTAGGTCAAATTAAAAATGTATTTCAGCTATCAACAGCTCAAGTAGGCCAAGTGGCCGCAATACTTGAAACTACTAAAGGGTTAAATTTAATTAGTGGAACTGGCGGATTAGATCAAGATGTTATTGATTTTTATACTGACAATATAGCAACAGGTAGTGGACAGAATGGAGAACTACTATTAACTGACGTGATTGGCACAGCCGCAGGATGGGTACATGAAGATGAGCTCAATGCAGAAGCTGAGAGATTGGCAATTCTCAATGGGTTAGGGGAGTTTGACGATTTGCAAGCACATCCAGCTCCGCAAGAATTTGACAATGCTGGTAATGGTTTGTACACAGTGTTATGGTATCATTGGACACGGAACGCTTATTACACTCCCATAGTTAATCCATTGGTTCTTGATGCCGAAGGTAACCCAACAATAATCCCACAATGGACATTGCCTCCAGGTATAACGCTAACTGCCAGTAAAGCTGGTGTGTATTCAAGTAAACTTGCATTAAGTGACGCTGTTGTTGAACTGTGTAATACTGAAATACAACGAATAGCTAACTCGTATCCATTGCAAGCAGGACAGAGTGTTACTGCATATACAAATATGGGTAATCAAATGGTACGAGAAAAAACAAATCAAGCGTCTGCAGGAATAGTTCCGGCTGACACGCAGACAGGAGTAAAAACAACAGTCCAAGGGTTAGTTAGTAACTTACATAGCATAGGGCAAGATACCAGCTTAGGCGGTAGTGCGTATGTGTTAGAAAAACTTGCTGATACCCGTATCAAAGGCGGACAAGCAGTGATAGCAAGTATGCGAGAAGGTAGGAATATTCAGAGATTAGCAGAAGCAGGCATACCTACAGACTTATTTGCAAATTCACAGCCCAAAACATCCGAACAAGCCACATTGCTTACATCAACATACACTGTTGATGAAGCAAAAGCTGATGCACCTCAATAAACCATTGACAATGATTATACAGACTGTATAATTAGTTTATGAAATACTTTTCTTACGCACTAACTGCAAATGAATTTACCATGATGGATATATGTCCTGAAGCAGTTCGTTTTGGACCTAGCACATTGTACAGTCACGAATTACGCTTTGCAGAAACAGCAGACATCATTCAATCTATTAAATCAACAGTTGAAGGTATATTATGGGAAATACCCGAAGAGTATATAGACATGATCACTACTATAGAACGACACGAATCTAAGAAACAAGTTTTAGTATCCTACGGAAAAGAAACAATCAGAGCATGGACTTCAAAAAGAGAAGTGTATATTCCACCAAGTGTTCCTACATGGGAATATTGGGAGCAGATTGAAGATGCATATGATCAACAAGGATTGCCAGTTTTGCAAATAATAAATGCAATAGACCAAATTGAAAAATATTATGATACAGGATTTAAACTTTAATTGAATAAAGAACTACATGATAACTTATTAGGACTAGGTAATAATTATACTGGTGGTATGTTATCTCCTGACCGTAAATCGTTTTATGTAAACATACCTAAGAATGCTACATTATTTATCAACCAATGGCTATTAGAAAACAATTGGAAATTCTCAGAGCATAATGATCAAGTTAGTGAAGTAGTTGTAGTACTCCGTGATCCAATAGAACGTTTTGTGTCAGGATTCGCCCAATATATACAAGGTAGTATTTTATTCCCAACATTTGGTAATCTTGGTCCAAGTCTAACTATAGAAAAACTAACTGAGTATTGGCCTATGGTTGAACGCTTTATGGGAGATCAGGTAGTATGGTTCGATGACCACACTTGGTTTCAAAATTATTACGTTAAAGATGTAATGCCTGATATTCCTCGTCAATATTTCTGGATAGACGATCAGTTAAACAATAATCTTAAACAGGCGTACGATCTAAATGACCCTAGTCAAAAAGTTCTGTCAGATACAAATGCTAGTCGAGGAATAGGATTAGAAATACAACAATTAATTAGAAATAGTTTGCTCAATCCAACAATATTAGATCAAATCAAACGAGTGTTACAACCAGATTATGATCTTATAAGTCAGGCTCAGTTGACCAAATAATTAAAAGGTGTTATAATAGTAACACTTTAAAGCAGTAAATAGTAGAACGGAAAAGGAGAATAGTTGATGCAGTTAACAACGAAGGTACTATACGCAACACTAGTTATATTAGCGTTAATGTTTATACACAGTGCAAAGGTTTCACAAGACGCTGAACGAGCAGGAGTCGTTGCTGAACTTAAAGCTCAGCAACAAGAGATACATCAGAGAGAAAATGAAGAGCTAATAGCTCAGTTAGAACGAGAAGAGCGTTGGATGAAAGAGATAGGCTGTCTTGCCCGTAATGTATATTACGAAAGCCGTGGTGAAAGTCTACAAGGGCAAAAGGCAGTAGCTCTGGTAACACTTAATCGTGCTGAAAGCCCAATGTTCCCTAACACAATATGTGGCGTTGTTAACGAACGCAAAAAGGTAGCAAAGCGGGGAGTAGTATGCCAATTCTCGTGGCGTTGTGAAAGTCACACAAATCCTAAAAAGCATATCAAACAATCACACGAAAGTTATCAAGCCGCTATAACTGCTATACTAGATTATGACAGTTTAACACAAACATTAGTTACAGCAGATACATTGTTTTTCCACGCCGCCCATGTAAGACCGTTTTGGCGTAAAGTTAAACAACGCCTAGCTCGTATTGATAATCATATATTCTACAGACAGAAACCGGGAGACCATCGTCGATAGTTGTTGTTAAAAAACAGCAGAAAAATAACAACAACCAAAATTGTTGTTAAAAAACAAGATAAAATTAACAACAAATACCTCTAGAAATAGGGGTATTTTTTTGGCTAAAATGGTTGACCATTAAATCGTTATTTGCTATACTTACTTGTAAGTTAGAAAAGCAGTTAATTAATTAGGGGTAATTAAAATGACATATGCAACTGAAAAACCAACATTAAGAAAACTAATAGAAAAATATAACTCTACTGCACTAAAATTGAACTACAAAGGCGAACCAATTAGAGGTGGCTCTGTAACAGAAGGCGACTGGGAACGTGACGGTGTTGCTATATTAAGTAACAAAGAATATATCAAAGGACCTAAAGGAGAAATTCGTTGGGTATCAAATAATTCTGTTCCTCCAACAGACATCTTAGAAATGGCTGTAGTTGACGGTACAATCACAATGGAAGAACTTTTCATCAGCGGCGAGCAAAAAGATATTGACACTACAAGACACTTTGCTCAGTATGCGGCTATGCGTGAAAAACGTGGTTACTCAGATGAAGAAAGAGCTGAGATGAAGGCGGCGTTTGGTGACGAAGAAGTTGTTGATGTTATCACTGGTCAACAGGTAGCTATATAATGGAATATTTCTTTTTAGCATTTGTGGGCTTGGTATTAATAGTATCTTTGGCAACACACGGAATATTTGGTACATTATTGATTATGGGTGTTGGTTACGGCATCGGTTGGTATTTTTGGGGTGAAGGTGCTGGAGTTATAATTGCAGGCCTCTTAGTTTTTATGTCATTAACTGCAGGCGACAGTACTAATTTTAGAGTATCAAAAACTAATTGGACTCCAGAGCTTCAAAAGAAAAATGGATTTAAAGAATGGTTTGACATTGACATTAATAAGAAATAATAATGAATAGACCAACTACAGGCACTGAGGTAACAGTAACTACAGAAAGCCGTATGCGAAGTGTGTACGGTGACTATGGTTACCATGAGCTTACAGGAACTGTGCTAGCTAGTCCTAAATGGTTGAAGCCAAATGAGTTTGCTGTTAGTAATCCTGCTCATCCAAATGGCTTTTCAGTTATTACATTAAGTAATGTGGTAGACATTAGAGATGCCAACGGTCGTGAACTTAAATTTACTACAGACAGTTCAGTGAAAGTTTGGTCAGTTGCAGGTAGCAAAGGTAACAAGTATACTGTAACAAGAGAAGATGGCGAGTATAGATGCACATGTCCAGGCTTCTTTTATAGAAAAAATTGTAGACACATAACGGAATGTACATAGGACTTAAAATGCAACCATGGGACATAATACAACTGCTTGAAGCAGACAACAGTCGACTAGCGAAAGAGAAAATACTTCGTGACGAAGCTGGCTGTGGTAATAATGAATTCTTTACTGGCGTTCGACTAGCCCTTGATCCACTCACTACATTTGGTATTAAAAAAGTAGCACAATCAGTCACGAGTGGACCTGGGCTAGAGTGGACCATGTTCAAACTAGCAGTAGATGGATTTACGTCTAGAGAAGTTACAGGTAATGCCGCACAGCTAGTGTTAGATACAATGATGCAAACAGCAACTCAAGAACAATGGAACAATTGGTATCGTAGGATATTAATTAAAGATTTGCGTTGTGGCGTGAGTGAGAAGACTGTGAATAACGTATGCAAGAAAGATTACCCCTCATACGTTATTCCGGTCTTCACTTGCCAATTGGCACACGATGGTGCTAATCATGAAAAGAAAGTTGTAGGTAAAAAGCAATTAGAAGTTAAGCTAGATGGTGTTAGGGTTATTGCTATCCTACACAAGGACAAGCGTCCAGAAGTATTCAGTCGTAATGGTAAACAGTTTCATAATTTTGAACACATTGTAGATCAGTTAGCTCATGTTGTTCAGACTTATGGCATCGGAACAGATATGATATTAGATGGTGAAGTTATGAGCAGTTCATTTCAAGACTTGATGAAACAAGTCCACCGTAAAACTAATGTCCAATCTGCCGATGCTACACTACATTGTTTTGATATGATCACCTTACAAGAGTTTCAACAAGGCGGGTCATTAGTTCCACAGTATGTCAGATCAGGACTAGTTAAAGAGTTTATTGACAAGCATCAAGAGGAATTGCCTAACGTGGCAGTATTGGATTGGATTGATGTTGACTTGGATACCCCTGAAGGACAAGACACGCTTAAACAGGTCAACAAGCAGGCTATAGACGGCGGATACGAGGGCATAATGATTAAAGATCCTAAAGCAGGGTACGAATGTAAGCGTAGTCATGCTTGGTTAAAAATGAAACCGTTTATTGAAGTAACACTAGAAGTTGTAGATCTAGAAGAGGGCACTGGTCGTAATGAAGGTCGGTTAGGAGCATTCATTTGTAAAGGAGAAGATGATGGACATATTATTAGCGTTAATTGCGGTAGTGGCTTTACTGATAGCGAGCGTGATAGTTTTTGGACAACTCGTAACGACATTATGGGAAGACTGGTCGAAGTCAGGGCGGACGCGATCACGCAAAACCAGGATCAAACGTACTCGTTAAGGTTTCCTAGATTTAAAGGATTCCGGGGATTTGAACCAGGTGAGAAGTTATGATACAAGAATTCTTAATGGAACTAATTAACATTGCTCGTGCCAGTGAAATTCCTCAGTATACGGAATATTGGTTATGGCCAACATTTGTTATAGGTAACGTTCTAATGTTCGTTCCTAGCTTTAATTGGCCTAGTCTACCAAAAGAAACAAACGAAGAATGGTATGCGAGAATGTGTAAACAAAGAGATGAACAACCATGGTGGAGTGTATCATGAGTAGACCACAAAAGCCTAAAGGTTGGCAAGGAAGATTAAAAAGAAGGTCAGCAGGCCATTACGCCTTATTCAAGGATGATTTACCTTTTGGACACAAGGTTGAGGAAGACAAAACTAAAGTAATTGATCGTAAACGTAAGCATAAATCAAAGGGTATTGACAATGACTAACTTTGACAAAACTCAAATACTCTACAATAATAAATTATTGAAATTTCTCAATGAGCTCGACGACCTTCCTAATCAGATTGACCAATGTCATGTGTATCAATCAGATGCAGGTATATATGATCAATTTAATCGTATTCGCGGCCGGCTGGGAGATAAGATAATATCTGATTCAGATTGTGTTCTTTTTTCCTGCATTGGTGAAAATTTTGAATTTAGTCAGGGTTTTGACAATCTTATTGGAAAGAAAGTTTTGCTTATATCGCCACGCATTCTAGCACAGGAACAAGATAAATTCAACAAGTTGGGCTGGAAAAACATATACTTTCCTGAAACCTATGCTATATATCCAAAGGTTATGCCTAAAATAGATTTAAACTTAGACCGAACGTTTGATAAGATATTCTTAAGTTTAAACAATAGAGCTCAATGGCCTAGACAGGCCTTATATCATTTCATTATGAAATTTGAATTATCTAACAAATTTTATTTTAGTTATCATATGGAAGATCGATGGAATATAGGAAAAGAACTCCTTTGGAAACAGACCAATGATATAGTAGGAACAAATACTTGGTTCAATGAAGGCTTAGATTTTAATTTGTTATTTGACCGTTTACCTGTAACTTTGGATAACTTTTTAGGAAATGATTGGTCGCCTGGCAACTTAGAATATTTCAACTCTAGCTTTTGCTCAGTTGTTGCAGAAACATATATTGGTGAGAACCAAGATCCATTCTTAACTGAAAAAACCTTCAAACCACTAGCCTACGGTCACCCAATGTTGATCCATAGTAGTCAAGGTGCTTTATCTAGGTTAAGGGAGTTAGGGTTTGAAACATTTAGTTCTATCTTAGACGAAAGTTATGATCTGATAGAGTCTCCTCAGGAAAGATTTGAAGAATTACTTAGACAAATATTAGAATTATCAAACAAAAGTAACAATGAACTATCTTTAATGTTTGAAAAAATTAAACCTGTTTTAAGACACAACTATTATAGATTTTGGAATGGGTTGCCTGAAGAGTACGATGTTAAAATTAAAGATATCAAAGAAGAGATCAAAGATTACTTTGGAGTTGACAACTAAATGGACACCGTGTATAATTGTTCAGTATGTAGCACAGATTTTGATGAATACAACGAAGGTGGTACAGTAGGTAACTTTGGCATGTTACCAGTAGCTTTTTGCCCTACATGTTTAGCTTGTATGTGTGATATGGCAGATCAAATGAGAGATCCGGAGGAAATAGAATAATGGATATAGCAAAAGCAGTTGAAAATATGTACGCAATAGCAAGAGCAGTTAACAAAGCAGGTGACGGTTATTTAGCACACGAAATATTTGACGTAGCTGATCGCCTTAATAAGAAAACAGGAACCATATTAACAGATAGTGATATGTCTGATATAAGGAGAGCAACCTAATGTTAATCATCAAATCTCTTAAACACACTTTAATTGGGAAAAGAGTACCTGATAAATTTAATGGAGAAGCAGGTAGATATGTTGAATACCTACTTGGTCTAGATGGTTTTCTTGTATCTGAAAGAGGTGTTGACTTGTATCTCCACAATCAGGGGATTGAAGTAAAAACTCGAGACATAGATTCTACTAGTCCGCACACACTCGGGACAATGACAACCGCCGCCATCATACAGACACCATATGAGTACAGTCCTATGTTTGATAAATTTCAAAAACAGTTTAGAGTAAAAACTCAAAACAATGTAATTATTAGTGCTGAAGTTTATGATTTTAGTATTCCTCATATACAAGAAAAGATTAAAGAAGGGTATGAAAACGGTCGCAAACAAATAGCCGACGGCAATACCTACTCCTATATTCAAGGAAACAAATGGTGTTATTGGGAAGAAGCAAACTCCAATAGCAATAGCTATCAGTTAAGATTTACAAATTCTAGTATAGAAAAATTAGAACAAATGACTAAATCAACTTACAATAAACTTTTTGAGGAAGATCGCTTATATGTTAACTAAAACTTATGATGTAGTCTACTGGGGCGAAAGCGGTAAGAAAGAAATTATCAACTCTTTTCCAACCATGGAAGAAGCTCAACAGGTATTCTTTAAATGTACAGAAGGTGATAAAGAAGCCCAAATTAATTCTAGCTACGACATTGAAGAAGGATATGTCGGAGTACCTGGATACTAATATGAGTATGCACATGGAAGGTCCAGCACTAACTACAACCAGGACTAAAAAATACAAACTTAATTTAACTAAATCTAAACGTGCTGAGTTAGAAATGGATATGTTTCACTACAATAAAAAACAAAAACGTAATGGAGTATCTAAAGTTACATTTGAGGAATACCTAGACTTTAGATGTGGGCGTATAGTTAAGAAACGATTACACCCTAGTGAGCAAGGCACATTAAGAGCTGACTATTTAGAGCTACCGCCGCATAGACAAAATGATGTAAGGATACCGAGCAGAGACAGTGGTGCAGGTATTGCTGTTAAACGAGAAGTTACTTACTATACAGGTGAGAACATGCTAGGCATCGGGCAACTTCACAAGTCAAATTCAGTGCCTGTATTCCGTCAGCAAGATGCTGAGGATCAAGCCAAGATGAGGAGAGGATAATATGAGAACCATAATTTATGCGTTGCTGACATTAAGTGTATTAGGTCTGTTCTGTTGGTCATTGGCAGAAAATGTTAGTGCTGAAGAATCAACCAGGGTCAACATGGAAAGGTTTAATAGAACTACATTGTTTTACCAAGAAGGAATAAAGCAATACATGAGCAATAGTAAGTTCCAAGGGTGTGGGTATATACGATTAGCATTACAAGAGAGTCGATGGATAGGTGATAACGGACAAACTGAATTACAAATAAGGCCCATGTATGAAAAACTTTGTTATTCTGGTAAGTAGTCTTATCTCATTATCTGCGTATGCTGGCGGGTATGGGTTTGATCCAAATTTAGTAAATGCTCAGAACGAATACCTAATTGCAAAATACTATTTTGCTGAAGGTGATGATCACTCTAAATATAGAGGATGCTATCATTTAAATTCAGCTCATAAATTTGCTAGATTTGCAGAAACAGATCATGGTACAGCAATGGGGAAGATATTAATATTAAAAAAGAAATATAATTGTAAATTTACTGAGGACTTTCAAAAATGAGTGATATAAAGGTACACTGTACAGATAAGGGAAAGGACGTTGACGGATTTATTCTAAATCACAGACATAAAATGTTTATGGAAGTTGCTATCAATACAGTCAAAGTTAAATTTCAATATGTTCCGCAATTTGATCAGTATGTCGGTAATATGGCCGGACTTGAATGGATAGTTAAAGGCTCGGACGTACCGGACGAGTATGACGAATATAAAAGGTAGCATAATACTTTTAGTGTTTCTATTAAATGGTTGCAGTTTAATATTAGGACAATTTGGTTTTGGCGGGACGGTAGGAACAGCTGGTGAAAGCTCAGTTATTGTGGATCTACTGCAATCTTTTGAAACTGCAAAGACAGCTGGTGATATAGGTAGTTATGCTACCACAAAAAAGACATTAACTGATCATGTGATTAGCAAGTACACAGGCAAAGACTGCAGAACGTTCAATATCTTAGAGGACAAAGAACTTTGTGAAGAAGTAAATGCAGTTGACGAGTGGGGTGTTAAATTGCCTAAAAGATACACTGGATTCACATGCGGAACTAAAGAATATTCAGATTGGCCCTGTATGGATGCAGAAGGGTGCATAGTTAAATGAAACAATATCAATCGTGGCCGTCAGATTGGGAAGAATGTAGAGTTACATATAATATGGAGAAAATTGACGATGAGTAAACAGGAACTAAAAGAGAATGATGCTCACATATATAGTGCTTGGAGAAAGCATGAAGCCTACCAAGTTCCTGTGACTGAAGAAGGTGAATATAAAGCTATGCAAAGATTTGAATCTTTTAAAGCAGGATGGTTACAAGCTGAACAAAGAATGAAGGAAAAAAATAAGGAGAAATGATATGAATAAATTACTAACTATTCCAAAAGAAAAGCACATTCATAGAATGAAAAATGGTAGCTTATATAAAATGCCTTTAAACCAAGAGGAAATAACAAGGTTAATAAAATATCATGAATCAGATTTAATTGGACTCATTCGTGCGGTTGAAAAAGTGCATGGTGTCGTATGACTTGGAACTATAGAATAATAGAGCATTACTCACCTGAGCCAGGCGAAACATATTATGTATTAACTGAAGTCTTCTATGACAAAAAGGGTAAGCTAATGGCTTACTCTGATGATAATACTATTCTTGGTGATGACAAAGAAGAAATTATAAGAGTATTGGAAATGATGCTTGCAGATGCTAAAAAAGACCAACCCATATTAACACCAAAAGATTTTGAATAACAGTGTACTTCAATGAAAAAATATGTTACATGGCCGCCACCAGAATGGGAAGAATGCAGAGTCAGTTGGGGAACTATGTTGGATAAAAATGGTCACGATCCAAACCTTATTTTAGATTGGGTCGACGCTACGCCAGGCGGGTTGTATCATTTGCATGGATATGGTGAGATAGAAGGATTTGCATTCCGTTTTAAACGTCCAAAAGATGCAACACATTTTAGATTAATTTGGTACTAGAGGAAATATTATGACTGATATAACTACACGCTGGACAGTTAAAGGTGAAGAATCAAACATAGACGAGATGGCACTTGCTAAAATGTTGTATGGTGCATTAAAAGAATCACTTAAAGATAGTGACTTGTACTATAGAGGAATAAGTCCCGACTACTATTATCTCACTGATAAAGGCAAGGATACAGTAGTAGCATTCATTGAACAGATGGCCCCTTTAATACTAAAAGCAGATGAAGATCATATACGTAAAAGAGCTAAAACAATGACTTTTGACAAACTTTCTGAGGATACTGAGCAGTCTTTATAAACATATATTTTAAATACCAGCTCAAAAACAGTTAAATAAGTGACTATGCAAAAAACACTAGCAGACAAATTAATACCCTGGCTAACCTTACTATCTGGATTGGCTATATCAGCGGTTGCTGTATGGTATTCAGTAGCAGGCCTTGTAGCTATATTCGCCGCATCAGCCACAGCCATTATTATAATGGGTGTTGTATTAGAAGTAGGTAAATTAGTTACTGCGGTATACTTGCACCGCTATTGGAACTATGCAGTAGGGTGGCTTAAGATATACCTAGCAATAGCAGTTATATTTTTAATGTTTATTACCAGCATGGGTATCTTTGGATTCCTATCAAAAGCACATATTGAACAAACATCAATGAGTGGCGAGCAAGTTGCAATGATTGATACTATCAACGAGAAGGTTACTCGTTCAGAAGCTAAAGTTGATCGATGGCAAGAAGAAATAGATCGCTTACTTAAAACAGGATCCAGCGGTACTGGTAGCGTACTATTACAAACAGATCAAGATGCCCTTAAGGACCTAAGGGGACAAATAAAAGAAGAAAAAGATGTTGTGCGTAAAGAAGCTGACAAGCGTATCAGTGTTGCAGAAAACAGACGAGACAAGGAAGTTGATGCGGCCAAACCATTAATAGAAGGTTGGGGCGGTGAAGCAGACTATGAGAAAGCGGTTGAAAAAGCTAAGAACGTTGAACGTAACGAATCAAGACTTGCTCGGACCGATCGCGATAAGAAATTAAAGGCTATTGATAAGAAGTACGGCAGAGAGATTGTTACATTACAAAAACGTATTAATGTAGCTAGGAAAGGAACTACTACAAAAGCCGGCACTGCTGATAAACGTATCAAAGAATTAGAAAAGAACATTGATGCTGAACAAGTAAAAATGGATAGTGTACGTGAAGATAAAATGGTTTATGAAAAAGAATATCGTAAGCTAGAAGCAGAAGTTGGCCCTATCAAATACATAGCGGCATTTATATACGGTGATAATCCGGATAAGAATATTTTAGAAGAAGCTGTTACTTGGGTTATCATTATGATTATAATTGTATTTGATCCGTTGGCCGTCGGTCTATTAATTGCCAGTCAGAACGCATTTCAATGGAACCGAATTGGACATAATAAACCATCATCAACTGAACCCATTGATACAAAAGAGAAAACGGTGTCTGTGTTGAATCATGGTAAGACTAAAGTAATTGAAAGAGTTTATGAAGTAGAAGCAGATGTAGATGACACCACACCAGAAGATATAGAAGCACTTGAAAAACAAGTAAAAGACAAATTGGAGAAATAGTATTATGGCAAAACCACAAGATGCATTAGATAGTATATGGGAAAAGTATAGAACATCATTGACTGCTTTAGCAGATGCAATAGATGAAAATGAAGCATTGAAAGCAGATGCTGATATTGACTTTACTACACCATCAGACATAGCAGAACTCGAAAAACGTGTTGAAGCAAAATTGGTTAATGGAATCAACGAGTAAAGCACAACTAACTGATATATGGCAGAAGTATAAGACTGCTTTAACGAGGTTGGACTGGGCTCTTGACGAACTAGCGAAGAGGCCCACAGTTGTTCAACAACCTCAGGTTGCTCAACTTACACCAGCTTACCCAGTACCAAACCCAACAGATTCAACTGAGTTTTCAATAGAATCAACTCCTGTTGATATACGTGACCGAAAGCCAGATGACATCCATAAACTGTTTATTGATGGTAACTTACCTAAAGAATATAACGATCTTATAATATTACAAGAACGTGACGGTTATATAATTAGTCACGCAAAAACAGTCAGAGGTGACAGTGCACCTAAATTGCACCAACCAAAGAGCTTAGAATCTCAATACCCAGGAATCTTAAAAAAAATAACACCTCAGGCTGATAATAAAGAACCAGTTAAAGCCAATGCTAGCTTTGGCTCAAAGTACCCGCTAACTCCTAACAAAGGAGATGTGTTCTTAAGGGTAGACCAACTGCCAACTAAGTTGTTCAAATTTAACGGAATTAAGTGGATTGAGCTTGACAAAGATAGAAGCTCAAGTTATACTTATAATAATGAATATATTAAGTATCTGACTGCAATGATAGATAATGGTCAGTACGACACAGAACTACTTAGTGAAAGTGAACGTGCGGCAATTGATGATTTTTTAAAGGATTAATATGGGATGGAAAAAACATGTGCCTAATAGGCCAGGACATTTGCAAATAGGCTTAAAGGCAATACTTGATGAAGGATGGACTCTCTTAGATGGTGATACTAAACCAGCGAAAGCATTAATAAAAGGGTGCAGAACTGCTACTAATGATGATATCAGCAAACTTAGTATAACAACCTATCAAAATGGTCAATTACAAGACGCCCTTAGTTATGTCAAAAACTTTGATTGTGCTATTGACGGCGGCGCCAATTACGGATTTATGTCATATCATTTAAATCATTTTAAACAAACACACGCATTTGAAATGTATCCTCCGGTTAGAGAGTGTTTAGAAAAAAATGTTAAACATTTTGGATTAACAAACGTGATAGTGCATCCATATGGACTAGGTGAAACGGCTAAAAATGTAGCGATGAGATCTAAAACAACATTTGGAAATCACATACACCCTAATGGTGAAGAAGGTGACGGCTCAATGCAAATTATTCCAATTGATAGTTTAAATTTAACAGCCTGCGACTTTATTAAGTTAGATTGTGAAGGGTACGAGCCATTTATTATTCAAGGTGCAATCAATACAATAAGTAAATTTAAGCCAGTATTACTTATGGAACATGGGGTTAAAAATAATTTAAGTGAGAAATATTATAAAGTTAAATCAAAAGATGATCACATTAATTTATTAATAGATATGGGATACAAAATACTTAAACAATTTAAGAAAGATATCATTATGGGACCAACATGGCTGTAGACGAAAAAATTAAACAATGTAGTTTCTGCGGCAAAACAAAAGAACAAGCTAAGAAACTAATTGTTGGCGATGCGGCTGGAATCTGCAACGAGTGTGTAACCTTCTGCGGAGAATTACTTGGGCAAGATCTTGAGGAATTTATAAAAACTGAATTAGATCTTAATCCTATTAAAATTAAAGAACACCTTGACAAGCATGTTATAGGTCAAGATAATGCTAAAGTAATGATCAGTGTAGCTGTTGCTAATCATTATAAACGTATTGATAAACAATCCCCAATAGAGATTGACAAAGCTAATGTATTATTATTAGGACCTACTGGGTGTGGTAAAACTATGCTAGCTAAAAGCATAGCAAGATATCTAGATGTCCCGTTTGCTATTGCAGATGCAACAAGTTTAACAGAAGCAGGTTATGTTGGAGATGATGCTGAGACTATGATTTCTAGACTGCTACATGCCGCAGGTGGGGACATTAAAAAAGCAGAACGTGGTATTGTTTTCATTGACGAAATAGATAAAATTACTCGTAAAAGTGAAAGCACATCAATTACAAGAGACGTGAGTGGCGAAGGAGTACAACAGGCTCTATTAAAAATAATAGAAGGTACTATATGTCGAGTTAACTTAACTGGTAATCGTAAACACCCAAGCGGTGATGTTGCAGAAGTAGATACGTCAAATATTTTGTTTATTGCAGGTGGAGCATTTGTAGGACTAGACACCCTTGTCAGGAATAGGATTAGCAATACTGGAATAGGGTTTGGATCTACACTAACAGACAATAAAGAAGAAACAGATCTTAACGAAGTGTCACCACCGGACTTACTCAAGTACGGATTAATTCCAGAGCTTGTGGGTCGATTTACTAATGTAGTTGCTCTTAAAGAATTAACTGAAGATCAATTAGTAAAAATAATGACGGACGTTAAAAATAATTTAGTGGCCCAATACAAGTATTTGTTCAGTTTAGATGATGTTAAGCTAGACATTAAGCAAGATGCTGTTCGAACTATTGCTCAACGCACACAGACGCTTAAAACAGGTGCTAGAGGCCTACATACAGAACTTGAACGCACACTATTACCACACATGTATAATATATCTCTCTACAAAGAGCAAGGTATAAAAACGGTGATGATAGATGAGCAACAGGTAAATAAACCAAAGCTATTAACTAAAGAGGAATAACATTGACCAAGGTATATCTAAGCGACAGAGACACAGTTGAACGTGCATTACGTAAATTAAAAAAGAAACTGTTAACATCAGATCTTATGAACGAGTTACGTGATCGCCAGCATTACATTAAACCAACTACTCAACGTAAACTTAAAAAAGCGGCTGCCATTAAACGATGGAAACGCGAACTAGCAAGCCAAACACTTCCTAAGAAACTTTACTAAGTCTTAGCTTAATAGCAATTAAACCAAAATATATTTACATTATAGAGGTTTTCGTGTATAAATACTATATGCGTTGCCAGAACATGGGACGTATGATTTTTTAACTTGCTTTAATTTAAGGAGATATATCATGACTAGATTAACAACTCTAGACCTACAACCATTCTACAAAAATTCTATTGGCATTGATCGTTTATTCGATAATATGATCAACAGACTTGACCATTCAACAAGTGCAACAACTAACTATCCACCATATAACATTGTTAAGATTGATGACGACAACTACAGAATTGAAGTTGCTGTCGCAGGCTTTACCAAAGGTGAGATTGATATACAATCACATGACAGTCAATTAATCATAACAGGTAATAAAGAAGAACTCGAACCAGACGGTAGCAACTACCTACATCAAGGTATTAGCAATCGTAAGTTTTTGAGAACGTTTGCACTTAGTGACTATGTGGAGGTATCATCAGCAGAAGTCAAAAACGGTATTCTTACAATTAACTTGGAACGACATGTTCCGGAGTCAATGAAACCAAAGACTATTGATATAAAATATAAATCATAGTATAATTTATGTAAATACAAACAGCACGGGGGACACTATGTTCCCCACGTTGTTATTATAAAATAAAATAAAGGATTACAATGGCACAGACACAAGTTAGAAATAAAGCTAAACCAGACGTTGCAGTTAAAGAGCCTCCAATGTATAAAGTTATCTACGTCAATGACGAAGAAACATCAATGGAGTTTGTTGTGACTAGTCTTGTTGAATACTTTGATTATACTGTGCAATTAGCTAACGAAAAAACTAAAGAAGTACACGAAGCCGGTGCGGCCGCTGTAGCAGTTTTACCTTATGAAATAGCTGAACAAAAAGGTATTGAAGTTACAATGAGTGCCAGAACAAATGGCTATCCTTTAATGATTAAGATAGAACCAACCGGTTAAAGGTCAACAATAATTTGTTTAGGATTGTACGGTAGTTTGTCCCATGCATCTTCCATATTACGTCTTGGGTTTGAAACAAATCTAATTCCGTCGAACACTTCATCTACAGGATTCTCGTAGTGCCCAAAGCACCAGGTATCTATTAATCCCTTGGTATCAGCAAGTACGCATTGATTTAATAAACTGTTACCTAATAAATTAAATCTAACACTTTCTTTAGTTGCAGTATCGTGTATAAGTTGAGGAAGTGGCACAGTATTAGTTATTATTACTATTTTTTCTACTTCGTCAATGGCTTGTAATTTTTCTATACTAGCATTTAGATAGCGAACATCACTGTATGCTAACGCATATATATTAGCTATTTCATTTGGGTTACATTGCCAATCTTCTTTTAGTAATTGCTCTGACTGATCACCGTCTATCATTGGGTCAAAGTCATAAGTCCACCATCCATTACATGCTAGAAATGCTACTCCGTTAGCAATTGCAACATTGTCTTGTAGAAAGATAACATTGCTCATTCTACTAATTTGTTGTTTAAGTTCTTTATAACTCCCATTGAAATCGTCTAACTGATTTCGGTGATCTAAACTGCCATCTATATAGAATACAGTCTTGTATTGTTTACCAAGATGTTCAAGTGTTTCTAATAATACATTGCGGTCTCTAGAAATATTGCCTGCAACCACACAATATAGACTAGTCGGTTGACCTTCCCAGTCTAAATCGTATATAATGTTTAAGTCACTTATTAAGTCGAATGTAATTTGCATTATAAGTAATTATGCTAGGAGGCGACCATGAATATAGTATTAGAAAACCAAGTAACAAATGAGCTAAGAGATAAGTTTATGCTAGTAGAACTAGACAGTTTTCAGCACGAACCTGATGGTGTAGCTGTACAAAGTTATGCTGTGATTACCAAAGATGAAATTAATATTCAGGAAATACAGAATGTTAAGGAATATATAGATCTACATAATAATCTAATGAAAAATTACAGAGTAAAAAACTGGAAATTTTGCGAAGATGCTATAGAACATTTAACAGGAAAGTTTAGAGGCGAGCTCGATAGCTTCTACACTGTTCTAACCGAAAGAATCAACACACTCAAAGACATAACTTTAGCCGAAGAGTGGACTCCCCACATCCAGCAGTATTAACTGCACTAATTTCTAACTACTTTCCAGATAAATATGTGTGGGGAGTAGTATATGAAAACATTAGTATGCCTGCTATTGGCTGTAAATTTTACAGTTCTAGCACAACCACTTAAAGATTTTACATTCAAAAGTCCAGCCTTTAATGGCAATGGCTACTCCGCACACGTCTTAACAATAGAAAACCAAGAATTTAGTCGTAGAAAAGCACTGGCTGACAAGATTGAATCTGAATTAAAAGATGCCGAGCGTGAGAAATCAGGATCTAACATTGCTAAGTTTATGAGTAACTTAGAATCTAGAATATACGCACAAATATCACAGGATTTAGCTACAGCAATGTTTAAAGACGACGAATCAAGTCCAACAAGTGGTACCTTAAACTTTGAAGGTAATATTATTAATTGGAGTAGGACATCAGACATTATTAGTTTAGGTGTTACAGACATAGTTGGAACAACAACGAGTATTGAGATACCTTTGGGCGACTTTACATTTTAAGAATGAGAAATTTATTATTATTATTGGCTTGCATTATTACACTCTCTGGTTGTGCTACTGGGCAGACTATGAAAGGGTCGTATGACGTACCAATATTAGTAGAGAAAAGTACTGCTAAAGAATTTGATACTATACCACCCCCTGCATTAGGTAAGGTAGTTGTAGCAGTATACTCGTTTACTGACAAGACAGGACAAAGACGTCCAAGTGATACACAGTCAAGTTTTAGTACAGCAGTTACGCAAGGGTCAGATGCTTTTTTAATTAAAGCACTCGGTGATGTAGGACAAGGAAGATGGTTCACAGTAGTTGAACGTGGAGGACTGCAAAGCCTAACACAAGAAAGACAAATTATTAGACAAATGCGTGAAGCCTATGATGGCACTGACGCAAAGAAATTAATGCCAATGAAGTTTGCTGGTATGTTGATAGAAGGAGCCATAACAGGTTACGACACAAACTCAAGAAGTGGCGGCATGGGAATGAGAGTATTAGGTATTGGACCACAAACACAATTCAGTGAAGACATAATCACTGTAAGTTTGCGAGCAATAAGTGTTAACACTGGTGAAGTGATTGCCGCAGTTAATGTGCAGAAAACAATTTACTCTACAGCAGATAGTATGGCTATCTTAAAGTTCTTTGATTCTGATACACAGATTTTTGAATTTGAAGCTGGCATTACACTAAATGAGCCAGCAACATTAGCAGTTAAAACTACGCTTGAAGCGGCAGTAGTTGAGTTAATTAAAGAAGGTGAGCGTAAAGATATTTGGGACTACGGTGAATATCCAGAGCCAGTAGTTATAGAGCCTACAATTGTTGAAGTAATTAAAGAAGTTGAAGTAATTAAAGAAGTGATTATTGAATTGCTTACGATACGTAAAGAGGAGCCTATAACTTCAGAAATTATTATAGATAACACAGATGAACTACCGCCAATACAGGAAGAAGTAGAAGTAATCGACGAACCGGTGCTCCAGGAGATTGCACCAAAAGATGAACTGTCCGTAAGTGATTTACCAGACTTACAGAGCAGTAGTGCTGAATATAAGAAATTTATAGATGCACATGAAAATAATAAGATCTAACGATCAAGGAAGGGAAAATGAACTTTATTAAATTATTTGGAATATTCTTACTTACATTGTCAATGGCACATGCCGCTGACAATAGCATCTATATTGACCAAATTGGTAGTAGCTCTACTATTAATATTAAACAAGATGGATCAGGTAACAAAGTTTACGGAGTAGGCGATTCTGAAGGAACGCCAGCCAACTTTGCAGGTTCATCACAAACTATTGATATTAGACAAGTGGGCGGTAGTAACTTATTAGGTATTGACCTGAACACCACAGTTGCATCTGGTGTTGGTGTTGACCTCAAATACTACATCACCGGTTCAAACTCCGTAGCAAGTATTGATATCAATGGAGACGGCTTAGGCACAGCGGCTAACAACACCATTGACATTCAACAAACTGGTAATTATAATGATTTAATCTTTGACCTACTAGGGTCAGGAAGTACAATTAATGCGTCAATGACAGGCGGTACTTTAAACGATCTTACTTTTGATATTGATGCTGATAGTTTAACTGTAGATGTTGCTGTTAGTGGAGGTGGTTCTAACACAGTTACATTAGAACTTGGTTCAGACAGTTCAGACATAGATATTACAAGTGTTGGTGCTAGTAATGTAATTAATTCTACACAAACTGGTGTAGGTGTATTTGACTTAGATATCAATGCACAGAGCAGTAGTAACACTATTACAACTATACAACGAGATGTTGGTAATAGCGGAACAGATATTAGCATTACGTCAGCTGGTGCCACTAACACAGTATCAACTAGCCAAATTGGCTCATCAGGTGCGTTAACTGGAAATGAAATTGATTTAGATATTGCAGGAGCAAGTAATAACGTAACAATTAATCAATCAGGTGGGTTAGACAATGATTCAAACATTGATATAACTGGTAGTAGTAACACCTGGACAATCAACCAGGAAGAATAAAAGAATGCTTAAAGATGACGTCGTTATTATACATAGATTTCAAGGTAGCAGGAAGTTATCGTTTAAAGGTTGGCTCAAAATAGAGCATAATATAGACATTAACAAGATGTCTTTTGAAGACCATGTTAAGTATCAGAAGTTATGGATAAAAACTCCCCACTATTCTGGATAATACCAATACTCCTTATAATGCCAATGTTAGCCTGGGGTGGTATTGGCACAATTTCTGCTCAACAGCACGATGTAGGGAGCATTACTCGTAATAAAGAAGTACTTAAAGCTGACCTTAATGCAACAATAGAAATGCTTGATGCATTAAGAACTACTCAGGGCACTCTAGAAATAACCTTTGAAGATGACACTATAGTGCAATTGACCGAAAGTGCCAGAATGACTGTTGATGATTTTGTTTATGATCCAAAGAACAAAGACGCAGGCAAATTAGCAATTAGAATAGCGGCAGGCACTGCTAGGTATGCATCAGGACAAATTGCTAAAGATAGACCTCAAGCAGTTAAGATTAAAACTCCAACTGCGACAATATCAGTTCGTGGTACAGACTTTACAGCAACAGTAGATGAGATTGGTGCTACTACAATTATCCTATTACCTAGTTGTCCTTTTGGATGGGTATCTATAGAAGCAGATTGTAAAACAGGTGCCATTGATGTTGAAAGCATGGGTGGCATTGTACATATGGATAAACCATTTCAGGCTACTCGTGTTCCTAACCTAGATACTAAACCAACTCCTCCAGTTATTGTTGATTTAACAGAAGAAATGATTAAGAACATTCTTATTACTGGTCCACCAAAAGAGATTGAAACAGAAGAAGTTGGCCAGACTAATATATCTGCATTAGATGATAATACTCTTGATCAAGAACTGTTAGAAAATGAATTAGATAAAGCAGATGAAAAATTGTATGTAAACAAACTTAACGAAAACTTGTTAGAGAGAGACTTCCTGGTTAACGTGCTAGACATTTTAAACATGCAGTTAGCAATGGCGCAAGCAAGAACACTATCTGTCTCAGACAAAAATGAACTACTGCCTGATTTTATTCCTGATCAAGGTGTAACGTATACCACTGACGGTATAACAATTGAATTGTGCATGGACACAACAGGTAGTGACAAGAGCTGTATTACAGTTCCCGATAATCAAGAAACTACTATACGACAGATACAAGGTGCAGTTGACATAACTAACAGAGTAATTGATAATGGTACTACTATAATTACTACGGATCAAAACTAATGACTAGAGCAATCACACTTGCATTTTTGTTGTTAATTATATCGCATTTTTTCATAACAAAAGCAGAAGCCGCAACTGGTTTAACTTACTCAACGTGGTATTGTGGCAGTTCCTGGCCTTGTGCTACAAGTGGCACTGTATTATCCAGCGGCACTATCTCATCTGGAGATGTTAATTATAATTGGGGTAGTGGCACTGTATTAGATTCAGGAAGAAGTGATTATGTAGTAGTTAAAATTGAAGGATATTTTGTAATGCCAGGAACAACTGGCACAAGTTATTCAGTTACATTTACTAATCAAGATGATGACGGGTCTAGAACTATAATTGGTGGAACAACAGTTGTTGAAGATTGGTCCGGACTCCATCCTGCCGCTGATAGAAGTGGCACAATTACGCTAGTTGGTGGAACAACATATTCATATTATAGAATAATGTCTGAATGGGGCGGAGGTGCTGTGTTAAGGCAATTTTGGTCCATAGATGGTGCAACCAGAACTTACATGAACTTTGCAGACGACTTTACAACAACATCAGGTCCTGTAACATCAACTACAACAGGTACGAGTGGTGGCATAAGTTCTAGTCAATCAACTACAATATCAACAGCAAGAACCAGAGCAACAGCGGCAAGTGCAGGAACTAACCCAGATAATTCTGTTTACATAGATCAAGCTGGTGACAGTAATACTGTAGAGATTCTACAAGATGGTACATCAGGTAATCATGTACGAGGCATAGGGGTCGACAATTCATCTTTAGTGGGCGACACCAATGTCATTGACATCAAACAAGGTGCTGGTACAGGAAGTGCCGGAATTAATTTAATTGAGTTAATGGTTGCCGGTGATAGAAACGAACTAACACTATTTCAAGATAGAAATAATGATGGAACAGCAGATTCAGATCCGTCTGGTGATCACATTATTAAGTTAGATGTTGATGGTGATGACAACGCAGTCCAAATAATACAACACTCTAATTCAGGAGGAGTAAGTGGACATTTTGCTGATATTGAGCTAACCGGTAACAGTAACCTAATAGATGTTAATCAATCTGATACCAATGGAAGTACTTTATTCTCAAACATCAATGGAAACAGCAATACATTAGATGTTATACAAAAGGGTAATGGTTCGCAATTTGCAGATATAACATTAACCGGAAACGGACACACCGTTGATTTAACACAACAAGGTGCCGGCGATCATAATGCAACAATTGATTTAACATTTGGTTCTGCGGCAAGTTCACTAACGTTAGATCAAGCTGGTTCAACAGACAAGAGTTATTCATTAGAGCAAACATGCTACACTGTAGGAGGGTGTTCAGCCACCGTTACGCAGTATGACTAAATCCATCACTGCCTGTAGGAAAGAATAAATAGTACTAGCAACGCCAACAATCTGTTGACGTCGGTTAAAAATGACGCTTGAAGTAGTTTACTTCTTTACTAGTGTGTTACGCCTAGAACGCCTACCGTGTGCAGAATTCTCTGCTAGCCAAAATAATACTTGACAATACAAACTACATTAACTATAATAGTTAATTATGGATACTATATTATTATGACTAAAAAAACTTTACACACTTTTTATGCTTTAGCATATCTATTAATAACAGTCGGAGTAATAACACTTGCTACCCCTTCTTGGAATATAACAGCAGTATTGATTGCTATACCAATACTATATGCAATATTTGAAACTAAATTTTTCACCAATGACAGCAAAGTAAAATGGGCTCAAGCCATAGCATATATTGGTAGTATAGCAACATTAACATTTTTGTTTGATTGGACAATGTTATTATTAGGAATAGTTGCTGGCTGGATATTATTTGGAGTTGGAGTTAGTGTATGTTTACACAAATGGTCGTCTCATAGAACATTTGTACCTAAAAACAAATTCTGGAAAACAGTTATTTTGTTCTTTGGAACATTATGCACACTAGGTAGTACTATTGGCTGGGCCGCTGGACACAGAGAGCATCATAGATTTACTGATAAGTCTGGAGACCCACATCGACCTGCCGGAAGTTTATGGCATAAAATTAAAGTCTATTTTTATTATTTTCCAACGTACCCAATTAGCCCTATGTTAATTAAAGATCTTACAGTAGATCCAGATCATAAATGGTTTCATAGAAACTATTATAAAGTCATGTATGCGTACACATTAGGTTTGTTTTTAATTAATCCTATCTATGCAGGCTACTTCTATTTTATACCAGTGCTGTATGTGTTTACAGGAATTAGTTGGGTAACAGTAATAGCACATATACCAACTAACGGGCGTTTTGGATTTCGGAAAGATACTTGGCGCATTTATAAAAGTGATGACTACACATATAATTCGCATGTTTGGCAATTCCTATTAATGGGAGAAGGTTATCATAATACACATCATACTAGCCCGTGGTTATGGAATAATGCTATATTACCTGGTGAGTTTGATATATCAGGACAAATTATTAAACGTATAGGTATAGTTAGTGATCATCAGCCTAAGGAATTTGATAGTGTTCGACGAGGTCAGGAAATGTTTGACGAGATACAATCAGTAGTTGCTAAAAATAAACAAGACGACAGTTTATCTGTACCAAACGCAACATGAGCAAGCCTGTAGTATTAATTGGTCATAGAGCTGGAATGGATTTAATAATTGATATTGCTGACGCCATGGGAGTAGAGATTGCTGGTATTTTTGACAAATACTTTTATGGTAATACAGACAGCACAGAAGATATCCCTTTTATTGGAAACGAAGAAGAGATTACAGAAGATGATATTAAAAAATACAATTTTGTTTTAACATCTAATTATGTTGGTCATGCAAAGTTAACTAATTATGAACACAATGGCGACAATCTAAGACAACGTCGTATTAAAATATTTAAAGATCGCAATTTACCTACAGCTAATCTTATCCATCCTAATTCATATATAGGAGCCAAGACACATATTGGATCAAGTGTAATCATTGGTAGAGACTGCTATATACGAGCTAATTCACACATAGGTGATTTTTGCTTTCTTGATAGCGGAGCGGCAGTAGCTCATGATGTACATCTTGGGGAAAATGTAATTATAACTCCTTATAGTTTCGTTGCTGGTTTTGTTAATATTGGAAATAATGTAATGATTGGAGCAGGATCAAAGATAGTAAATGGTTATAGTGATAGATCATTAAACATTGGAGACGATGTAAAAGTTATGGCCGGTTCAACAGTTTTTAAAGATGTTCCAGAAGGAAAATTTGTTACAAACACAGGTAAGATTTTACGAAGAATTGATTTAAAAAAGGAAAAGTAATGGATTATAAAGTAAAAGATATAGAACTAGCATCATGGGGACATAAAGAAATCGCCATTGCAGAGACTGAAATGCCAGGTTTGATAGCTGTTAGAGACGAATTTAAAGGAAAACAACCACTCAAAGGTGCCCGTATTACAGGTAGCTTACACATGACAGTACAAACTGCTGTGCTAGTTGAAACGTTAATCGCTCTAGGTGCAAGTGTACGTTGGAGTTCATGTAACATTTACTCCACACAGGACCATGCCGCGGCCGCATTGGCTGAACAGGGTATCCCCGTGTTTGCTTGGAAAGGTGAAACGGAAGAAGAATATTGGTGGTGCCTAGAACAAACACTAGAAGGCCCAGATGGATGGCGTCCTAATATATTGCTAGATGATGGGCACGACTTAACTGGTTATATCATGGACAAACGTCCAGACTTGTTAGACGGCATTGTGGGTGTAACAGAAGAAACCACAACAGGTATACATAAAATCTTAGAGCGTATCGAAGCAGGTACAATGCTAATGCCAGCTATCAATGTTAACGATAGTGTAACCAAATCAAAATTTGATAATTTGTATGGTTGCCGTGAAAGCCTAGTTGATGGTATTAAACGTGCCACTGACGTAATGATAGCAGGTAAGACTGCTGTGGTATGTGGATATGGTGATGTTGGCAAAGGTTCAGCACAAGCATTGAAAGCATTAAGAGCACAAGTATGGGTAACTGAAGTAGATCCAATCTGTGCCCTACAAGCCGCAATGGAAGGGTTCAAAGTAGTCACTATGGACTATGCTAAAGATAAAGCAGACATCTTTGTAACAGCAACAGGCAACATTGATATTATTACTAGAGAACACATGCTAGCTATGAAACACAATGCTATCGTATGTAACATTGGACACTTTGATTCAGAGATAGATATCGCTGGAATACAAGATTTAGATTGGGACGAGATTAAACCACAAGTGGATCATGTAACACTACCAAATGGTAACAAGATTATTGTGTTGGCTAAGGGTAGATTAATTAACCTAGGTTGTGCGACAGGGCATCCAAGTTATGTTATGTCAAACTCATTTACTAACCAAGTGCTAGCACAGATAGAACTGTTTAATAATCCTGACAACTACGAAACAGGCAAACTGTATCTCTTGCCTAAGCATCTAGATGAGAAAGTAGCTGAATTACATCTAGCTAAAGTGGGAGCGGAGTTGACTAAACTGTCTAAAGCACAAGCGGACTATATCGGCGTTAGTACTACAGGACCATTTAAAGTAGATACCTATAGATATTAAATAATAAATATAATTATGAGCTTAACTAAATCAATTGATTACGGTACTCCACTAAAAACTACAGAACCCACTATTACCCTTGAAATTGACGGTGTCGAAACTACTGTACCTGAAGGTACAAGTATTATGGCAGCCGCAAAGATCACTGGTACTAGTATTCCAAAACTTTGTGCAACAGATAGTTTAGATCCATTCGGTAGCTGTAGACTTTGTTTGGTTGAAATAGAAGGAAGAAAGGGTTATCCTGCAAGCTGTACCACACCTGTAAGCGAGAATATGAAGGTACGCACCCAAACCCCAAAACTAGAAGAACTAAGACGCGGAGTAATGGAACTATATATTTCTGATCATCCATTAGACTGTTTAACCTGTGCCGCAAATGGTGACTGTGAACTTCAAGACATGGCTGGAGCAGTTGGTTTAAGAGAGGTTCGCTATGGCTATGACGGTGAGAATCATTTGGATGCCGTTAAAGATGAAAGCAATCCTTATTTTACTTTTGATCCTAGTAAGTGTATTGTATGTTCTCGATGTGTAAGGGCTTGTGAGGAAGTCCAAGGGACATACGCTTTAACTATTGATGGTAGAGGATTTGATTCAAAAGTATCTGCTGGCAATAAAGACTTTATGGATAGTGAATGTGTGAGCTGTGGTGCGTGTGTTCAAGCATGTCCAACAGCAACACTAATAGAAAAAACAGTAATAGATCACGGAATTCCAGATCGTAGCGAAATAACAACTTGTGCTTACTGTGGAGTTGGGTGTAGTTTCAATGCTGAAATGAAAGGCGACCAAGTGATACGTATGGTACCAAATAAAGACGGCGGTGCTAACCATGGGCATTCATGTGTGAAAGGCCGTTTTGCTTGGGGTTACGCTACACATAAAGATAGAATAACAACTCCTATGATACGTAAGTCGATAGATGATCCATGGAAAGAAGTAACTATGGAAGAAGCAATTAATTATGCCGCAAGTGAATTAAAAAGATTGCAGGAAAAACACGGTCGTAATTCGGTAGGTGGCATAACATCAAGTAGATGCACAAATGAAGAAACATATTTGGTACAAAAATTAGTACGTGCGGCACTTGGAAATAATAATGTAGATACCTGTGCAAGAGTTTGCCATTCGCCAACTGGGTACGGATTAAAAGCCACCTTAGGTGAAAGCTCCGGAACACAAGATTTTGATAGTATTAGAGAAACAGACGTAGCAGTTATAATAGGTGCCAATCCCACAGACGGCCATCCAGTATTTGCGAGTCTAATGAAACGTAGACTGCGTGACGGAATGAAATTAATAGTAATTGACCCACGTGAGATCGATATATTAAACACAGTACACGGTAATGGTGGTATACATCTACAGCTTAAACCAGGCACTAATGTAGCAATGATAACCAGCATTGCACACGTTATAGTAACAGAAGGACTTTGTCAAGAACAATACATAAAAGATCGATGTGAATTAGATAGCTACGAAATGTGGAAAGAATTTGTTAGTAAAAAAGAAAACAGTCCAGAAGTATTAGGACTAGAAACAGGAGTTGATCCTAAATTAATACGCAAAGCCGCAAGAATGTACGCCGAACCAGGAAATTCAGCATTTTATTATGGGCTAGGAGTAACTGAACATAGCCAAGGAACAACAATGGTTATGGGAATAGCCAACCTTGCAATGGCCACTGGTAACCTAGGTAAGAATGGAGCAGGAGTAAATCCTTTACGTGGACAGAACAACGTTCAAGGTGCTTGTGATATGGGCAGTTTCCCACACGAGTTTCCAGGGTATAGACACGTTAGTGACCAAGCAACCAGAGATCTTTTTGGAAACCATTGGGGAGTTGAGTTAGATCATGAACCTGGACTACGTATTCCAAATATGTTAGATTTCGCTATAGATGGAATGTTTAAAGGAATCTATATTGAGGGTGAGGACATAGCACAAAGTGATCCAAATACTAAACACGTAACACACGCATTAAAAGAAATGGAGTGTGTTATAGTACAGGATTTATTCTTAAATGAAACAGCCATGTATGCACATGTATTCTTACCTGGATCATCATTCTTAGAAAAGTCAGGAACATTTACTAATGCTGAAAGAAGGATAAGCCCAGTAAGAAGAGTAATGGCTCCTAAAAATGGATACGAGGATTGGGAAATAACACAGATGCTATCTAATGCACTTGGTTATAAAATGGAATACTCTAGTGCTTCTGAAATACTAGATGAAATAGCAGAACTAACTCCAACCTTTAAGGGAGTAAGTTGGGCTAAATTAAAAGAACTAGGCAGTATCCAATGGCCTTGCAACGATGAAAGTCCAAACGGCACTCCTATTATGCACGTCAATGAGTTTGTGCGAGGCAAAGGAAAATTCTGGATTACCGAATACATTCCAACAGATGAGAAAGTCAATGGCCGCTTTCCGTTGATATTAACAACCGGCCGTATACTAAGTCATTATAATGTAGGTGCACAGACAAGAAGAACTAAAAATTCTGAATGGCACAAACAAGACCTATTAGAAATACACCCAACAGATGCAGAAGCACGTGGAATTAATGACGGCAATCTAGTTAACATCAAGAGTCGTGCTGGCCATACATCATTGAGCTGTCGTATAACAGAACGAGTACAGCCAGGTGTAGTGTACACAACATTCCATCATCCATGGAGTGGAGCAAATGTAATAACAACTGAAAACTCGGATTGGGCAACTAATTGTCCAGAGTTTAAAGTAACCGCTGTGGAGATTAGTTTAGCTGTAGAACACAGTGAGTGGCAAAAACAATACGAAAAATTCAGTGACACACAAAAAACCTTAGTAGAGCAATTCTCCCTATAATCTAAATTATTTAGAATCGAAAGCACTCTACGGAGTGCTTTTTTTTGGCTAACAGTTCTTAAATTATCTGCAAAACTGTAATCGTTTTGTAATCTTAAGGTGTTTAAATAGTATTGTAAGGAGATTAAGTGTAATAAAACTTTAATCAAATTGTAATCAATAAGAATAATAACATCGGAGAAGCACAATGAAAAAGACTGCCATCGCAATAGCCCTGACAGCCGTATTCGCAACATCAGTAGCACACTCAGCAGTAGATGTAATCAAAATTGACGGTAGTTCTACCGTTTACCCAATAACAGAAGCAGTAGCAGAAGAATTCCAAATAGAAACTGGCATCAAAGTTACAGTTGGTGTTTCTGGAACTGGTGGTGGCTTTAAAAAGTTCTGCCGCGGCGAAACTGTGATTTCAGGTGCTTCACGTCCAATCAAAGCATCTGAAAGAAAGAAGTGTGCAGATGCTGGCATTAGTTTCATTGAACTCCCTGTCGCATTTGACGCATTGACGGTTGTAATCAATCCTACAAATGACTGGGCAAAAGAATTAACAGTAGAAGAACTTAAACTAGCGTGGGAACCAGAAGCACAAGGTAAAATTATGAACTGGAGCCAAGTACGCCCTGGCATGCCTGATCAACCTTTACATTTGTTTGGGCCAGGTGCTGATTCAGGAACATTTGATTACTTCACAGAATCAATCATCAAAAAATCAAAAGCTATCCGTGGTGACTTTACAGCGTCAGAAGATGATAACGTATTAGTTACAGGCGTTGCTGGAGACAAAGGCGGTATGGGTTATTTTGGCCTTGCTTATTATTTAGAAAATAAAGATAAACTTACAGCAGTTGCGGTTAAAAACAAAGATGGCAAGTTCGTACTACCATCAAGAGAAACGGTTATGGATGGTTCTTACAATCCATTAGCGAGGCCTTTGTTTATCTATCTGAATGCTAATAAGTCAGCATTTGATCCTAAAGTTAAAAAGTTTGTAGAGTACTATCTAAAGAACGCAGGCAAAATGTCTAGCGAAGTAGGCTACATTCCATTAACAGCAGAAGAATATCAAGCAATCACAAATCACTACGTAAAATTAAAAACAGGTAGTGCATTTGGTGGCAAGGCAGAAATAGGCCTTAAAGTTGAAGAAATTTTAAAAAGGGTACAAGACAATGATTAAGAAACTTACAAAAGCTCTAGTAACAGCAGGTGTGATTGCAATGCCAACATTAGCAGTTGCAGATACAACAGAAGATTTAGTTAACGCATTAGTCACTAAAGGTGTCTTAACAGAAGATGAAGGTGCTCTTTTATCTAAGACACATGCAAAGAAAGAAGCCGGTGCAATGAAACTTAAAAACAAGAGCGGATTGGCTATCGAATCCGCTGATGGCCGCAACTCATTCAAAGTTGGTGGTCGCATACAATTAGACTCGCGTGACCAAAGCAACAACGATTCAGCAGACACATTTGACATCCGCCGGGCATACCTAGGTGTTAATGGTAAAGTTGCAAATTATTATGAATACAAGGTAGTAGGTAACTTTGGGTCAGCGACAACACTTGACGAGGCATTTGTAAACTTTAACTGGTTTAAGCCAATGCAGTTCCAATTTGGGCAATTTAAAACTCCAATGAGTTTGGAAGAACGTACTAGTTCACGTTTCACTAACTTTATGGAACGTTCATTTGTTAACAACTCAAGTATTACAACAGGTAAAGAACAAGGTGCAATGGTACACGGCAATGTAACAGACTGGATGGGCTATGGTGTTGCTGTAGTTACTGGTCTTGGACAGAACGTAGATGGCACTAATGCGGCTAACGATAACAACCAATACATTGGCCACATCGATGCTAACTTTGCTAAACCATTAGGTTACAAAAATCAAGTTATGCACATAGGATTAAACTCAAGCTATTGGGACGCAGACGAAGCCAACACAGGTGCGTTTGAATCAGCACAAACAACATTAGGTAAAGGTAGCAAGTTCTTTAAACTATCAGCCAATGGTGCAGACCAATTGGTAAAACAAACTTTTGGAATTGAAGGTGCGTATGCTATTAACAACTTCAAAGTACAAAGTGAATACGCTGTTACAGAGTTTGACACAGGTGCACAAACACAAGACTTGTCAGCTTGGTACGCAGACGCCGGTTGGTTAATATCAGGTGAGAACTATAGCAAGGCATACAAAACATCAAACATGGGTGGTAAGTTTGATCGTATTAAGCCGGGTAAAAACTTTGATCCTAAAACATTCTCGGGCGGTGCTTGGGAAGTAGTAGCAGGACTAAGTGGCTTTGATGCTACAGACTTTACTTCAACAACTGCTGGCTATAAAGTTACAACTGGAGTCAATGAAGCAACAGCTTGGAGAACAGGATTGAACTTTATTCCACAGGAAAACACAAGGATCATGTTGAACTATCAAGACACTGACTATGAAGGCGGAACATTTGCATCAGAAAAAGGTGAGCAAACATTAATGATGAGAGTGCAGTTTGACTTTTAATAGTATTGTATAATAGATGTAATTTTAGAAAGCTCACTTCGGTGAGCTTTCTCTTGACCTTTTGTAATCATCCTGTAATCATCCCTAGGATAAATACCTTTGTAATTAGGTTGACGAATACAATCGTTGACTGTATAATTATAACTTGAGCAAAAGACCAAAAGTCTTAGCATACCTAACTTTCTCAAAAGGAAAAAACATGAAAGCACTAGTCACACTCGCATTACTCGTATCACTTTCTCCGACCATGGCGCAGGCCGATACTGAAACAAACCTAGCAAGAATGAAACAACTAGAGAAAGCGATCCGCTTACAAACTCTAACAACACAAGCAGTCCGTCAGGGCGATTATGATCTAGCTTGTAAATCACAAAAAGAAGCAACAATAGCAATACATGAAGCAAACGTCGTAGACGTTACTAGCCAAAGTGACATGCAATTCGCAGAAATTTGTAATGCAAGAACTGTAACAAAATCATGGTTAAATCCAAAATATACAACAGACTTTGAACCAGCAGGTGTATTTGTGGTGGAGTTCAAATAACATGATATGTAACTGGCAACCAATGACAGATGAAGACATGGCGTGGTTAGAAAGCCTAGCCAACAAATAGTAAGACTGATAGGTTGGTGTTGAAAAATATCAGCCTATTTTATTGACATTAGTTTCTAAAGCATATATAATAATACTATGATAGTTATAACAGGATACGGATTTGTAGGTAAAGCCATTGAAGCGGCATTGCAACCACACGTACATGTTAACATTGTTGATCCAGCAGTTAACAATAATCGTGTATATAACTTTGATGCTGACGCAGTAATTATAGCAGTAGCAACTCCTGAAGCACTAGACAGTAGTTGTAATATGCAGAATGTATTTGATGTGTTAGAAGACGTACCTAAAGATGTACCTGTATTAATTAAATCAACTATATCAATAGAAGGTTGGAGGGAACTTAACCATAAGTATCCTGATCACAAGATCACATTTAGTCCAGAGTTCCTAAGAGCTAACACAGCAATACAAGACTTTCAAGACCAACACTGCATATTCTTAGGTGGCGGTAATCACCAGTATTGGGAAGACCTATTCCTAACTACTATTAACAAACCAAGCAAGGTTGTTGAGCCAGAAGCATTAATACTAGCTAAACAATTTCGCAACAGTTTCCTAGCAACTAAAGTAACATTCTTTAATCAAGTCAATGACCTATGTGAAGTATTAGATATAGACTATGATCAAGTGAAAGGTGTTATAACAGCTGATCAGCGTATAGGTCACAGTCACACTGAAGTTACAGACGAACGTGGATTTGGTGGACATTGTTTTCCTAAAGATACAGAAGCACTAGTATATTCAGCATTACATAACGGTTGCAGTTTAAGTTTAGTTCAAGAAGCAATACGGTATAATAAAAAAATACGAAAAAGTGTTGACAAATAACTTGTCCTATCATATAATAACTAAATACGAATAAGAACTATTTACAATTAGGATTATATGCAACTTGAACACCAACAGCAACTCCACTTAACCGATTTACAACCAGGTGACACTGGTGTAATTGACTGTCTCCATTTTGATGAAGACTACAAGAGAAGATTGAGCGGAATGGGATTACGTTGTGATGATCGTATCACTTGTGTCCGTAGAGCTAGTTGGGGCGGTCCTATGCACATCAGAGTTGGTAGTACTGACTTATTCCTACGTCTTAAAGAAGCTAGCCTAATCTGTCTGAAATAGTATAGCAAAATACTTATATATCATTAATGATTATCTGCATGTTTTTTAGACAAAAGTGTCATATAATACATATAAGTAATAGCAACAACGAAACAGTGTTGTTGCAGTACTTGCAGTAAATAGGCCTCAAGGGAGACCTTTGTTAGCGATAACATCTCTTCCGATATGAGTTTATATAACTTTTATAAACAAGGAGACTTTATTATGTGGACAACACCATCAGCAACAGAAATGCGTTTCGGATTTGAGATCACAATGTACGTAATGAATAAATAGTTTTTATTCAATGACTTACAAAGTTATTTTAAACTAAAACATTAATCTGTTTTAAAAAGAAAGAGAGAAAGCACACTTCGGTGTGTTTTTTCTTGACCTAAACTAAGATTAAAGCAAAGCGAGCTCTACAGAAAAATGTTTGCGGAGTAATAAAGTCTTGACTTCTTGATCTAAAGCATATATAATAAGTTAACGCAAAAAAACTCACAAAGGAACACGCAAGATGATTGATCAAAAGATAATTCCAAGTATTACATTTATGTATAGAGAGGGAGATGAATTAGCAGAAGACGGAGGCTGTCCAATTGGTGGAGAGTTTGCTCCTACAACTACAGAACAACTGTTTAGTGATAAAAGAGTATTAGTATTCAGTTTGCCCGGAGCGTTTACTCCAACCTGTTCGTCACAGCAAGTTCCTGGCTTTGAAGAACAATATGATACAATCAAATCATTGGGTATTGACGAGATTTATGTATCTAGTGTTAATGATGGATTTGTTATGAATGCCTGGAAGGATCAACTTGGTGTTAAACAAATTAAAGTTATACCAGACGGTAATGGTGAACTAGCAGAGTCACTAGGTATGATTGTTGATATGAGTGCAATTGGGTTTGGAAATCGTAGTCGGAGATTTGCCGCAGTAATTAAAAACGGCGTTGTAGAAAAAGGATTTGTTGAACCAGATTCATCTGAGAACGATCCTGATCCTTACGGTGAGTCTAGTCCAGAATCAGTTTTGGCCTATCTTAAAGCATAATTATATTACTAACCATTGAAGTTATACATACTTTTACTATGTTTAAAATAAACAATAAGGCAATAGTTGAACTAGATCAATTTGTTGATATTGACTCCCTAATGGCAATGAAGCCATATATGGACTACGCTGTGGTTAAAAGTTCTAAGTCAGCTGGTCCTACTCGTTATCTCAACTCACAATTGTTAAAAGCAACATATCCAGGTGTCAGTGATGTAATAACCCACTCTTATCCCTATGACTTTATCCAGGATCTCAAAGATACTGACCAATATGCTAGTTGGCTAAGTTACACTGAAGATATAGTATGCGGTCAGCGAAGTGTGCAAATTGTGTCTCCAGAGGATTGGTATAAAAAACATTTAAGTAAACACACAACCGCTACTGACAACAAACAGTACTGGACAGCATTTATTATGTGGTTAGAAGCACAGCATATTTTTGCCGAATATGGTCGCATTGTGGTGTTTCTGAACGAGCCTGGAGGAACCACACCGATACACTATGATAGTCTGGATCGTACAAGATTAGAAGAATTTATATGGATTAGTCTAGACAGTCGAAAGCAAATGTTCGTGTACGATCTGGAGACGGAAGAAAAACACTACGTAAAAACGTGTATAGGTACATTTGATACTTCAAACTATCATGGTGCTGATGCTAGCAATTTTCCATCCTGGAGTCTACGAGTAGACGGCGTATTCTCAGATAAATTTTTGAGTAAGTCTGGCCTTACACAACACTTTAGACCCAACTAGCAGTGTAACAATCTTATAATTTAAAAATGGTTGTTCAGTAAATATAAAGAATATATAATATACGCAAGTATACAATAAATACTTTTACGCATCCAAAAGATGAGTAATAAACTTTCTCAAAAGGAAAAATGAAAATGCCAGGCTACCAATCAAGTGGTACTGAAGCTTTACAAGCACTAGCTAAAGAAGCCAAAGACAAGAAAACTGAACAAGCAACAGATGAACTTAAAAAGTTTGAAGAATTAAAGCAAAAAGAAAGAAGCGAAGCTACTAGACGAATGGTTGAAGCTTTTTCAGACTGCGGTTAATATTAACAACTAGATAAAATTATGCTTAAAAAATTACTGACCAAGGTGTTAGTTTCACCCTGGACAGCCGTTATCACACTCGCAGTAATTGTTTTTGTATCCATGCAACAACCAACTTTCCTAGAAAGTGTTAAGCTACGTTACTTTGACACACTGATCACAAGTGCACCAGAACAGCAAACGACTATATCAACAGTTAACATTGATGAATCCGCATTAGAAAAATACGGACAATGGCCGTTTAGTCGTGACATCTACGCAGACATAATCCAAGACTTATATGCCAGAGGTGCTGGACTAGTAGTATTCAATGTGCTTATGCCCGAACAAGATAGATTAGGCAAGGACTCAGTGCTAGCTAAAACAATGGAAGAGTATCCAGTAGTACTTCCAATCTTTGGTAGTGACAAAACAAAGAACACGCCACGTAACCCTGGTGCTGTAATGATAGGTGACCCCACTGGCAAAGTAGTTGAGTACCCAGGCATAGTTGCATCAATTGACGAACTAGAAAGCCGTGCATATGGTACAGGCATTTCAACAACATTTCCAGAAGTAGATGGTGTTACTCGTAGGATGCCAATGGTTATTAAAAGTGGTAATACTCTATACCCAAGCATGGCATTAGAAGTCCTACGTATTCTTGCAGGCGATCCCAGTTTCCAAATCAAGTTCAGTGATATAGGTATAGACAAACTTAGAGTACCCCAATTTGGAATACTATCTACTGACAGTGTGGGACGTATATGGATTGATTATCAACAACGACCACAATCATACAGTCTAACTGAATTACCGGAAACATTTGATAGTGGTATAGTTATAGTAGGAACAAGTGCTCAAGGTATCGCAAACCCAATAGCAACCAGTCGTGGTGAAGTATGGCCGCAAGACATGCAGGCCTCAGTAATAGCTACCCTAGCAAGTGGTATCAATATCCAGCGTCCAGATTGGGCTCCAGGTAGTGAACTGCTTGCTCTTGTAGTTTTAAGCCTAATACTTCTATTTTTAACACGCTGGGTGTATGTGGGCTTAGGTGCTAGTATTGTTGTGCTAGGCGCTATTGTGCCTGCGACAGGCTACTTATATGCCAACTATTTGATGTTGTTTGATGCCACACTCGTACTAGGTGGAGGCATATTAGTTGTCTTACACGCCTATGGTGTTAAGTTTGTTTCAGAGTTCCTTGAGAAGCAGGCAATCAAGAAACAGTTTGCTGGTTATGCGTCACCAACAGTTGTGCGTATGCTACAAGAAAACCCAGCATTAATTAAAGATGGTATGAAACGTGAGATTTCAATTTGCTTTAGTGATTTGCGTGGCTTTACTCCATTGGGTGAGAGCTTTGGAGATGATGTCAAAGGACTTACAAAAATAATGAATGGGTACATGGATGCTATTACACAACCTATACTTGACGCAGATGGTATGGTTATCAAATACATTGGTGATGCCAGTATGCACGTACATAATGCTCCTAACGATGATCCCAACCATGCTAAGAATGCTGTGCAAACAGGACTAAACATGCTCAAGGCAGTAGTAAAATTCAATGATAAAATTGTAGCAGAGGGACGCCCACCAGTTGGCATGGGTGCAGGTATTAATACAGGACTAGGTTACTTAGGTGAAATGGGGTCAACAGCTAGACATAGTTATGATGTGCTTGGTGATGCTGTATCAACTGCCGCACGCATTGAAAGTAAGTGTAAAGAATACAGTTGCGTATTACTAGTAGGGCAAGCAACCTACAAACAAACTAAAGATGATTTCTTTTATTTAAAAGTAGATGACTTGGCAGTTAAAGGTAAAACTGTAGGAGTTGGTATATGGACAGTGTTAGATGATATAGTCAAATCTTATTATGCTAGCCAGAAGAGGCACGAAGAAATGTATGCTTTCTATCAGGCACAACAGTTTACAAAAGCAAGTACACTATGCCTACAATTGAAGTCGCACTTCGAAGGTAAAATGTCTGGCTATTACGATATGTGGATTGAGCGTTGCGAGTATATGAAGACACAGGACTTACCTAAAGACTGGAATGGCGTCTTTCACGCTTCGACGAAATAATATTTAGTAGTTGACAAATTTTAAGATTGGTGTTATAATAAACCAGTAACATTTGGTTAACATTTACATATATAAATAGTACACAGGGGACGACACCAGCTGTTGTTTTTGCCGCCACCTGTAACAGGAGAGGGGCATGATTAAAACACTATTAGTAACATTGGCACTATTCACAACTTCGGCGTTTGCTGAAGACTATTTCTCTAAGGTATGTTTACCAAATGATGCAGGCGGACACATTGTACTAACACACGACGTATGCCAAATTTCCTCAGCGGTAGAAAGCTATCCATTTCATGCTTATGCTACCGAAGAAAACGGCACATTGCACACAGGGTGTTTTGACATTCCTAGCATTGCAGGTGTTAAACAACAAGAAGGTATGAGAATTATTCCTGTAGTCAACTTTATTGATACTGATAATAGTATAGTTACATTCCAAGCTGAATGGTTTACACTAGAAGCTTGTCCTGTAGAGGCATCTATATAATATGCGTTATTTTATTATTGTATTATCCTTGGTATGGTCCACTAACGTATTAGCTGAAGAGCCAGATCTATTAGTTAACCACTTGTTTGAAAGATTACGAATAGTAATAAGCACAAAAGTAGCGTGTGACAACGATGCTGTTGGTAAGAGAGCATCAGCACAACGCTTAGATGGATTATATATTCCTGGGTGTTGGATTGAAGAGCCCGATCATCCTGAGCTTGTTCGTATTAATTGGCACAACGGTGATTTTAGTGTTTTGCCACTAGAAGATTTCAAAGCAGTTGAGAAACGCTAACAAATATCATTATGAAAACAACATACGATGAATGGTCAAAAAATAATACTATAGGGTGGGTCCCGGAAGAGCCTACTATTAAAGAATTTGCATTAAGTCCCTGGGAAGGTGAAATTTCACTTAACAATATTGGGGAAGTTATACAGTACCGTAACGGTACATGGGACTTGATCTAGTGTAACTTTGATTTCTCTGTGTTGTCTATATGTGTTTGCACATGGTCAACAAGACTCTTAAGTTCGTCAATTAATCCTTGATCCATATAAGTCTTAACTATCTGAGCTAACATTAATCCATTAAACTCACTAAGTGAAATTTCATGATTGTCAATGAAGTCCACAGTTATATCAGCAAGATCGTCGGCCATTGCTTCAACTTCAATCTGACTTAGATCTTCTAAACTTGGTTCTATATCTTCAAAATCACTATCATCATCGTCTATCATTAGTCTTCCTTTTTCTTCTTGCGAAACTTTTTCTTTTCTTCTTTAATTTGATCTTGCCTTAACGACTCTTCAGCAATTTCTTTGTTATTTTCTTCTAAGATTTCTTTACCTCGAAGTTGAAGTACAGTATTCAGTTTCTGATTGAGTCTAATTAAATCATTATCTAACATACGAATACGATCAATTAGTGCGATTAACGTTCTATGGGCGTCACTTAGGATAGGCTTAACTTTTTTAGTTGCCCATACCCAGATATAATAGACAAAGTAGCCTAAACCACAAGCGGCTACTATTGGGAATCCGTACTTTGAAATTAAATCTGCTATATCCATGCTAATACTTATTCAGAATTTTCGGGGGTGATTATTATTTCGCCAACTTGAACTTCTAGGTTTGCTGATTGCATTACCCAGTCAATATACCATTCAAAACTTAATGCCCATAATTGAATAGCTACAATACAAACACCTATCACTATAAGTAAATTTCTCACTTAATTTTAGCAACCAGGTAATTGTTGTGCTTGGCGTGTTTCTTCTTCTACTGCCCAAGCATCTAAATGTTCTTGATAACAGTCAATGCTATGATCATCAAACCCATCCATAAATCTAAATTCTTTGATTCCGGCCCACATTCCCCTAAACTTATCTTTAGTCCTTTGCCAAAAAGACATTCCGCGTACTTGACCATAGTGATTGATGTACGTGCATTCATCAAAATGTCTATAAGGCCACGGTGGAACGGCTGTGACTAAATCATTGTTGTTGACAAATCTGTAGTGTGTAATGTCACTTTCTGTTATAGCCTGTATGTATTCTTTCATGCCCACCTTAGGACTGCCAAATGTAAACAAGGCAATTGGATCAGGCAAGTGTTGTGAACGTTGACAACGGAATGCTACTAGTGTAGCCATTGCCGCACCTAGACTGTGTCCTGTAACGTAAATTTGTTTAGTCTTGCCATGTTTGGCAATTAATTTTTCCAGTGTAGGAAATACGTTATCGCTGGCTGTTTTAAATCCTTGATGTACTAGTCCTAGTCCAGTTGAACTCATAGTAGGTGTAGCATTCAAGTCTGCTTTAATATCGTTCATGTCTGTTGGTTCAGTACCACGGCAAACAAATATTAGATCATGTTTGTTTTGTAATACAAAAGCCTGGCTTGAGTTAACATCGATGTGTTCACTTTTAAATCCCATCTGTTTAAATAGTTTTTCACCTTCTACGTCATCTTGGTAAGCATAGCTACTGAACGAAGCCATAATGTGTGCAACTCTTGGGAACGGATATTGCCAGAGAGGTTTATCTACGTGATACATTATTTTTTATCCCTTCCTAAGTAAAGAACAATTGCCAGCATAACTATGCCTAATAATATTAAAAATTCCATTAGAGTTTCCAGCACCACACTAGTACTAAGATCAATCCAAGAGCGACCATAATTAATTCAAATGACATTTATTATAAAACTAACCCTATAATTAGTCCAATAGCAACACCAATGGCAACTGCTATAAACATATCATTATCGTGCCATATTGCCATCTTGGGTAATCTTTTAATTTGTTCGTTCATTGTCTCTCCTGTGTAATTCTATTTCGTACAGTATTTGAGCATTACTAGCTTCTACGTATTCGTCCCAACGGTCATTCATTGGTCTTTCCTTGCTCACATTCCTTATTAACTTTAACAATGGTATCTATATCAACTAGACTTCCTGCTATAATAAGTCCTGCTGATATTATTATCGAAGCAATAATTAATTTCATATCATTCATTAGTCTCTCCGAGCATCATTCTTGCCGTCTGCACGGGCAATACGATCTAAATCAGGTTTAACACCTAAGGCCGATGACATCAACATGTCGATACGTATAACATCATGATTCATGGTCTTAACACGATTGTCGAGAGCTTTAATGATGCCAGTAAGTCCGTTAATTGAACCCATAACACCACCTAATATAAATTTCATTGTGAGGAATACAAAGTAGCCGCCGACTAGTGCGGCAACAATAGGAAAGCCAACCTCGGCTATAAGTAGAAAAATATCACCCAATTTAGAACCCCCGTTCGGTGGACTTGTTTTATTATATACGTATTTAACCATATTATTCAACTAGTTAATATACCAATATAATGATTGACATACAATTGAAAAGATCGTACTATAATAGTATGAAAACAGCATTAAACATTAACAGTTACAAAAAAGACGGCTTTAAGAAAGTCTGTGAGGTCTCTGTTGATGATGACAATCACTGGATTTATGTTAACATAAACAAAGATATAATGTTCAGTGAGCACCGTAGTTGGGTGTATGCCATAGTTGAAGAGAATGAAATAGTTAAGATAGGCGAAACAGGTAATCCGTTAGGTATTGCGTGCAAATATCACGATCAACCTCAAATTGGTACAAAATGTAGATTAGGTAGATATAAAAGACTAGGGGGAACTGATGAATATGTTCGCAATGAGCTTAATGAAACTATACAGCAAGGTAACCGAGTAAGTATATGGGCACTTGAATGTGACATGGTATTCAAAGATATCAGAGTACAAGGAAAACTGTCAACAACTATCATTACCTATCATAAAGATCTAGAGTTAAGATATCTAGATCACATATACGCTCAAACAGGAAGTATCCCTAGATTAAACAAAGCTAGGAAGTAAGCAGTTTCCTTACAGTAGCATAGTTGACATCACTGTCATCATAATCAATTTCTTTGAATAGAATTTTAGTATTGTCTAACAATTCATCTGTAATAATTTCTTTAAATTTACCGTAAAAGTGTTGAAAATTGTACTCTACGATTGGTGCAAGGCGCTCTATAACACGACTTTTCTCTTCCTGTGACAAGTTACAATACCATTTCATTTGTGCTACCACAGCGTCTATTCTAGCATCATTGTCTTCAATGGCATCATAGCTTTCGTCTATAATTCCATTAAATGTCTTAAAGCCATATGAACGCAAGTACTCTAAATTACCTGGTGCCGCAAGTAACATGAAAGGTTGTTTACTTACAATAGGTTTAAATATCTTTTCAGTAAGGTGTAGCTTGTCATAATAGAATACTGTTTCTGTAACTATGTGCCAGAGAGCATCGTAGTCAGGACAATTAACTCTAGATATTGTTCTAGGTATATCAGCACTGGCACTACCCGGTAATTGTTCTTGATCGATTATTAATCGATCAGGTAAATTAGATAAGTGATTCCAAATTTCTGCTGTAGCATGTTTACTTAATTTACTTTTAGAGTCACTTACCTCATCTCGCCAATTTTGGCTATTATCACTGACGCCAAAGCTAACTAATCCTTTTTCTAATAGATTATGTTTTTCTAGTTGACTAATAAAATATATCCTGTAACTCCGATCTCCTGTAACAATTCTATTGAATGCAATAAAATCATAGTTATACTGCTTAACTATTAATTTATTGCAGTTTAAAGCATAATACCCACGATACCAATCTAATGCGGCAAAGCCGTGAAAGAAATAATATAACGTCCTTAGATTATATTTTTCTGTAAGTTCATTAACATATTTAGAATATTCACTGACACAGAAGCATGCAGGATCTTGATACACTATATTAGGGTTCTTTAAATTGAATTGGTGTTCACTATCCGAGACGTTGTATTTTACCTTTAATTCCTCTAAGGTAAATTTTTTGAGGTAGGTATATTGATCTAAGTATTTTTCAACAAGACTACTTAGTAGAGGCTCTTGATCATAAAAAAGTATTTTTTTATCACCTGGCCAGCCCGAAAGAAATGCAGTACAGTTACGATTCGATAGAGGAACGTCATCAGATGCGGCACCTGGGTCTATAACAGGTACTCCTTCAGGCAAATGAAAGATATCAAAGTTTTTAAAAATTTCCTGACAAAAGAATTCGTATATGTGATCAATTTGGAGCATAGTGATATTTACTTAAATTAATTTAGACCGTATAATAAAACAGTGATAAGTACAAGATAATTATATTAGTATATTAAAGGACAACAACATGAACATTGGATTTATTGGATTAGGCAAACTAGGCCTAGACTGTGCCGAAGTTATGGCAGAGAAGCACACAGTACGAGGGTATGATGTTGCACCTAGAACGAGCGAATCAGTTATTGTAACAACTCCTGAAGAAACAATTAACCAATCTGAATGGTTGTTTATTGCAGTGCCTACTCCACATCAAGAAGGCTATGACGGATCAGTACCGTCGAGTCACATGGAACCAAAGGACTTTGGACATGATTATGTATTTGATGCTATTGAGAATATCAACCGGTATGCTAAAGAAAGCAAAAAAGTTGTACTAATATCAACAGTGTTGCCTGGAACAACACGTAAACACTTTATTACTAAGCTAGATAAGAAACACCAGTTCTTATATAATCCTTACTTAATTGCAATGGGCACAGTTAAATGGGATATGGTAAACCCAGAGATGGTTATGATTGGTACCGAGGACGGTAATCCTAATGCACTAGCACAAGAACTTATAGACATATACGAAACACTAATGGAAAACAATCCACGTTACGAAATAGGTACCTGGGACGAATGCGAAGCAATTAAAATATTTTATAACACATTTATTTCAGCAAAGGTAGGATTAGCTAACATGGTGCAAGACTTTGCTATGAAGATTGGACACATTAATGTAGACGTAGTTACAAATGCTCTAGCAAAATCAGATATGCGTATTATGGGACCAAAGTATATGACAGCAGGAATGGGCGATGCTGGTGCTTGCCATCCTAGAGATAACATTGCCCTACGTTGGTTAGCCCAAGAATACGATATTGGGTACGACATGTTTGACACTATCATGAGTGCTAGAGAAGTGCAAGCTAAAAACTTAGCCAAGTATCTAGTGGATGCCGCAAAACAAAACTTAATTGACGGTCCTATTGTTATACACGGTAAAGCATATAAGCCAGATGTAGAATACTGTATTGGTTCGTATTCAACTCTAGTAGGATTTTATGTTAAAGAATTTGGATCAGAGGTTGTTTATATCGATCCGTTAGCAGATAACAAAGATGAATGTGTTGATGATGCTGAGCGTGCTGTTGTACTAATGGCACACAACAGACAAATTACATATGGTTATACTGGTGAGCAAGAAAAACAAAACTTTTATTATGACATTAAACCTGGATCAGTAATTGTCGATCCTTGGAGACAACTTGAATCTACCGACACTTACGAAGTTCTTCACTACGGTAACACACGATAAGTGGACTAGTGGTTATACTGACCCATTATGGGCATTAAGCCACAGAGAACTTACGTATGTTAATTCACCGTTTAACGATGAAGATACATTAAAGCAATGGAAAGACAATGGACATCATTATGACAAGTATACCGGCGACCTAATTAATCACAATAACTGCCCTGACTGGGCAAAAGGATTAGTAGAAGGTATTGGATTAGATAATATCGGTGTGAGCTTATATAAAATGGCTCCTGGTTGTATATTGCCCGGACATCAAGATACATATCAATCTTATAAAAAAGTATTTGACATTAAACATAATAGAGTGTATCGTGTAATTGTGTTCCTAGAAGATTGGGCCAGCGGTCATTACTTAGAAGTAGACAGTAATCCTATTACTAATTGGCGTGCTGGTGATTGGATAGGATGGCATTATGACACGCACCATGTAGCCGCTAACATAGGCACCGTTGATAGATATACTTTACAGATAACAGGAACATATGATAATTAATTCAAGTAATGAATGGGACAGATTAGAAAGCGTGATAGTCGGCACTGCCGAAAACGCTAACTGGCCAAGCCAGGACCTGGCATTCCGTGAGATGGAAGTAACTACACGTTGGAAAAGTACCTCGGTACCAAGCGGGCCAGTTCCTAAATTTGTAATTGATCAAGCTGAACAAGAGCTTGATGAAATGTGCAACATATTAATACAGCACAACGTTGATGTACATAGACCAAATTGGTTTGATTATCAAAGAGAAGATAGTATGTACGGATACTGTCCGAGAGACAGACTGTTAGTGATTGATGATAAGATAGTTAATTGTAACATGCGTTTTCCTATTAGGCAACATGAAATAGACACATACGATTTCTTACCTGACGAAAACATTATTACAGTAGATGACCCAGGAGCAGTGTTTGATGCGGCTAATGTGCTACGACTAGGTGATGATTTATTATATCTAGTAAGTGATTCGGGAAATCTTAAAGGCAGTGAATGGTTACAAGCAACATTCCCTAACAAGCGTGTGCATGTATTAGATAACATATACCAAGGTGTACATATTGATTCAACTATTACTGCGTTAAACGATCACACTGTGGTGTTAAACGGTGGACGTATAAATGAAACTAACTTGCCTGAAGTGTTTAAAGACTGGAACTGTGTGTATTTTAATACAGAAGATGTTAGTCCTAGTGGATTCTACAAGTATCCTTACGCATCTAAGTGGATGGCCTTAAACATGTTTTCAATTGACCCAAAAACTGTTATGGTGGATAGAGATCAGGGCAAGATAATTAATGCACTAGAAAAGAAAAACTTTACAGTAATTCCTTTAAAACTAAGCCACGCAAGAACACTTGGTGGAGGTTTTCATTGCTGTACATTAGACCTATGGAGAAGCGACGATGCTTGATCAAACAGCAATAACAGAAATAATAGAAGAGCAGATACATATTAAGGTCCAAGAAGAGATGGAGTTACTCCTTAAAGACAATTCCTGGAGCAGTGTTGTTGAAGAACATCTAAAACGTTTTGCACAAGATAGAGTAGCCGCAAAGTTTTCTAGTGCAGAGTATCTACCTACAATATTAAACACTATTGATGAGTCAGTTAAGAGATTATTTGATGAAGGGAAAATAGACGACTTTATTGGGCTAGTAGATGAACAGAAGTTAAATGCGTTAGTTGATGCTAAAGTGTCACCGGTCATTGATAACTATATTGAAAAACAGTTTGGTGATCCAGTCTGGCTAAACAAAGTACAATCGGTCAGCAACCAAGCCGCAATGGCACGTGCAGAAAAAGAACTATCTAAGTTAGACATTGATGCTAAGATAAATCAGCTAATAGATCTAAAACTTGGTAATAAAATTAACAGTATTGAAGATCAAGCAACTACTCCACAGTTAACTATATTAGATGACGTTGTTATTAACGAACACGAATTTGTAACTGATCGCATTACAGTAGTCTCTGACGCTACTATCAAAAAAAGCCTTACTGTTCAAGACCTTATAGTTAGAGGTAGAGTCAACACAGACAACTCATCTTGGCACGAGTTGAGCAACAAGATTAAGCAACAAACCGTAGATGCTGTAAGAGATGATCTAACAGATATTATCACAGACAGTGTGTTAACTACAGTTCAGAAGAAAGGTATCCAACTTAAAGACATTAAAGTAGGCAAAGACAAGTTAATTGATAATGGTATGTTAGCTACCGCAATTACTAAAAGTAATTTAGAAAAACTAGGTACACTACAAGAATTAACAGTAGATGGTCCTGCACTGTTAAATCAAACAGTTACAGTTAATAGAGGTAGAGTAGGTGTTAACACAGAATCACCTAGTATGGCAGTGGACGTGTGGGACAACGAAGTACAAATTACAATAGGTAAAAAGAAACAAGATACCGGTTATATTGGCTTAGGTCGCAAAGGTACTTTAGAAATTGGCACTAATAATAATGCTATTACTATAGATACTGAAGGTAAAACTAAAATTAATGAACTAATGATTGGACGTAATAATATTAGTTGGAGTAATGACCTACCTGGATTTGCAGGGCAGAAAGGCGACATTGTGTTTAATATGAATCCAACAACATCTAATGCAATAGGATGGCAGTGTTTAGGTTCCTTTAGTTGGAGAAAGATTGGATAATGGAAGTTTGTTGGTTAGTTCAAAAAGACTATGATCCAGAGTCTACTGTTAGCGTAGACCGCATGAAGGACGTTGCCTCTATATGGGGTAGCTGGCAAAGTCATAGACAGTGCCAAAGTGATAACTGTGTAGTTGATGATTATAAAAATGCAACTACCTTACTCAAAAGAAACTTTAATTTAGAAACTAACTTGTGGACACACGAAGACAATTTTGTTGGACTAGGTCGGCCAGAAGCGTTAAGTTTACACAAGATAGGAATTGATAAAGATTTACAAGACCGTGATGATCTTGTGGCAATGGCGTTAACAGGTGCTCGTTACGATCTAGTAATAGCACTAGGATTTGATCTAAGTTTCAACACCGCATTAACAGATAAACTAGAGATACACGAACACAAGCGTTATCTTTCAGCAGTAGCAAACATCATTAAAGGATTCCCAGCAACTCAGTTTGTTTTCATAGACTTACCTTCAGAAGCAACTCAAAACTTTTCCAAACTAGAAAACTTCTCTTGCGATAATATTCAAAATGTGTTAAAATTAGTATCTGAACTTTAATTAGTAGGACTACTATGCAAACATTTTTAATTAGCTTAGGCAGTGGATTTACTCTATTAGTATTATATGCACTAGCCTGGATTATTAATAATCCGTGGATAATTGGTTATTAATAAAAGAGCTTGACCATAAATTCCAATCCTAGTATAATAAACACTTATTAGAAACTTAGGAGTGCAAGATGGCAGGAAAAGCAAAAAGCAATTACCTCACAGTTACAGATAAAAATCACAAGAAAGTTTTTGATAAAATGTTCTTTAATCAAGGACAGCTAAACGATTATATGAAAGAAGAAAACTTTGAAGAAAAGTATCCTAAATCAGAATATTTTATATATCAAGAATGCTACTAGAGTCTAAACGTATAGGATTTGCATGCAAGTGGATTGATCGACCAGATCAAGTTAATGGTATTAAACCCAAAGACGATGCCAAAGAATACAACACACGTTCAACAACAGTGCGTTGGTTAAACAACCAAACACGTGAAGTAGCAGAACAACGCTTATGGGACCTCATGGTTCATAATACAGAGTCAACACGTAAACTGGTACAAAGAGTAGGAGGATTAGATGCACATCTCAGAATGGTTCGGCTTTCAAGTGATTTATTACCTGTTTATACTCAGCATGAGTGGAGTTACTTTTGGCGCCGCAGTGATGTTATTGCTTACGCAGAAAGGGCGTTTGGTCAAGTGGGTCAGCTGGCTCGTGATCTTGGGGTCCGTTTATCTTTTCATCCAGGCCAGTTCACAGTTCTGGCAAGTGCTAACCCAGGTATTGTCGAACGTAGCATTGAAGAATTCGAGTATCATAATGATATGATCCGTTGGATGGGCTACGGTAAGACATTCCAAGACTTTAAATGTAACGTACACATATCAGGCAAGCAAGGTCCAGAGGGTATTAAACAAGCACTCAAACGTCTAAGCCCAGAAGCACGTAACACAATCACTATAGAAAATGACGAAATGACTTGGGGTATAGATGCTAGCTTAGAACTAGTAGACCATTGTGCCCTAGTGCTAGATGTACATCATCACTTTATTAAAACAGGAGAATACATAGATGTTAATGACGACAGGTTTAGTAGAATCATTGATAGTTGGCGTGGCGTTCGTCCAGTCATACATTACTCAGTATCAAGAGAGGACCTTCTTACCGAGCATGGTAGTGATGTTAAACCGGATCTAGAACTGTTATTGGAACAAGGATACAAGAAACAAAAACTAAGAGCCCACAGTGATTTCTATTGGAATCAAGCAGTTAACGATTGGGCGTTGACATTTTTAGAAAGGGCAGATATGATGTGTGAATCTAAAGCAAAAAATCTTGCCAGTTTTAGTGTTGCTAACCGTGCTAAGGAGTTAAATTTATTATGAAAGAAGTTACATGTTGGGTACTAGTTATAGCGTTAACTACTATTGCTTATTTTTGGGCAGTGGGAGTCTAAGATGACTAACGAAATTAAACAGTTGTTATTGGTAACTGGTTTACTTGTACTTAAAATAGCATTATTGGTTACATTATTCATTTGGTTTACAGGATGTGCGAATACACAAATGGTAGAGAATATGAAACGAGAGAATGAATGGAGATCACAAGTAGCTGAAGATGTTAAACGTGAGATTAAACAGGAAAAGGATGAGTTCAAAGGAACAGTTCTATTAGAAGTGCCAGCAGACTTATATGCCCCTTCTACAATAGCTGAAGCGATTAAACATGGTAATTAATAAAACAAATTATAGCATAGAGCATTTTCTTAATGCTCCAGACATAACAAACATCAACAATGTGCAATTTTAATTGGTTGACCATAAAATACAGATGTTATATAATACGTATATGAAAATTTTATTATTAGTATTGTTATTAAGTGGATGTTCTGCATATTCACACAAGCCGGCACCGGACTCAGTGGCTATAATGCCAAATGATTGTGCTAATGAACGAGCATTAACAAACTATCTTGAACAACAAATAGAGAGGACAGATGATGAAGCTACTAAACGTCGCTACAAGCATCGCCTTTGGGACTTCCGTTATAATTGCAACCTCGTTGCAAGCAAGTGAACGGGAACCATTGGACTGGCAAGACTTAGATCACTTTCAAATTGATTGTAGTCTAAAGAAAGAGCAAACAGAGTATTTGAACTCGATGAGAACTAAGAATGTAACATGGGCTCGACTTCAGTGGAAATTTATGCCGTGGCAATCGGTCACCGACGGAGAGGGATATGAAAAAAATAAAAAGCAGGCAACAGGAGCGTACGATTGGTTAATAAATCAACACTTACACACTATAGCATCGCAGTGTTAATTGCATGTAGTGCAAATTTTGCACTCGCAGACTGTAATGTTAAGTCAAATGTTGTAACTAATGCAACTTTAGACAATGTTAATATAAAAGATAAAACTACATTTGACTTTATAACACTTGACAATGGTAAGAGAGCGTGTAAAGCTACTATTAATATTTCATTAAATGGTAAGCCTATAACAGCCACTGAAGAAGCTGTAATGCAAGGCGGCATAGATATATTAGAAACTTGTAAACTAGCTGAAGCACAAGCAACAGAAGAATTAGTTAAGCGTATGGGTGAAGTTAATGTTACTGCCCACAGTGAAATGAATTGTGACGAAACTAATGCAAAAATATTTTCGCCCAAAGTTGGTACAGTAGGAACATTAAAACAATTTAAGAAAGACGGAAAGTATAATAGAACATTTGCACATCGAGGATCTGAATGTATTTGGTTCAATGATGTTGAATGGACAGGTGAACTACACCAAGCTAATGGTATTGCTTGTAAGTTGACCGGTAATAACTATGTAGTGGTTGACAAGTTTTAAGTTTGGTGTTATAATAACACAGTAATTTTAATTATAGGAAGGTAATTATTATGGATATTCGTAAACTAGTAGGAGCCATTGGAGTTTTAGCACTTGTAGGTTGTGCTAGTGCACCACAAGGTCCAGATCAAGTAGCAGTACAAACAACAATTGATAACTTACCTGATTGGTATGTTGAACTACCTGAAGTTGAAGATAACGAAAAAGTATTATATGTCGCTGGTACAGGTAAAAGCGGTATGTTAATGCTAGCAAAAGACAAAGCTATATTAGATGTTGAGAAACAAATAGCAAACAAAATATCAGCTAAAATAAGTTCACGTTTCAAACAGTACATTAGAGAGGTTGGCGCTGGCACTCCGTTAACTATCCAAGACAACGAACAAGTTGTTAAGAAACTAGTTACTGAAGCAAACGTTGCAGGCTATATTAATGAAGCACATGAAATACAGCGTGAAGGTGATCAGTATCGTGTTTATATCTTAGCAAAATATCCAGTTGAGGATAATACACTAAGAGCTATTGCACAAACTGAACATCTTATTAACAAGTTCAATGGCGATAAAGAAAAAGCGTTTAAAGAACTTGACAGAGAGATTGATGCTAACAGAGATGGTGGAGCACCAACTTACGCAACTCCACAAGCAGAAGAAGTTAGTTTAAATGAAGTATCTGAAGTACAGATATATCCATTAACTAACTAGTAACTAGGTAGGCTACAGGGCAGTCGACGGCCCAGGGAACCCCTTTTTATCGAGGGGTTTCTTTTTGACTATTGTAAGTTGTATTTTTCTATTAATTCCCAAGGTAGGCTTGTTACAGCCTCTTTAGGTAGGTAGTGACAATATGCTAACCAATGTTGCCATGCAAGTACTTTCTCTAGCTCTGGATAGTAAGGTGTTTCTATCGTTGATAGGTCCTGTGAACACATTTCGTTAGCGGCACATGGTGCTGATGTAAACGTAGGTATTCCATAACCAATTGCTTCAACAGAGGCCATGCTGTTACATGTAACTAGAGCAAAGATGTTATCACTATCAAACTGGTGATATATGCTATTTTGTTTGATTCTTTTCTGACGTATCAATCTGTCTCTGACAATAATAGGACGGTCGGTATATTTTTTTATTTCCGCTATAGTTGTTTCTAACCAATCTTTAAGAGAGTATCCGTAATAACGACAACTCTTGTTTGCCGCTGGTGCTATTAAGATTGCACGTCCATCACGTTTCCATTTAGAAAATCTTAAAGGATGACCGTGGCCAACTGATTCTACTAACTTACATTGAGAGTCAAACCGATCAGCAGGTAAATCATATCTAGGCTTACTATGTTGTATATCGTTTGGTACAATCCGCATAAAAGATTTACGAGGAGTTATATTAGCAAAATATCCACAGTCCATATAGTACCATGGTCTTCCTGTCTTCTTAACTATATTAATTTCTTTACGATTGGCAGTAAAGTTTCGAAACACAGCTGGCATGTCTATAGGTAATGTGCGGAGATCGTTCTTTGAACAATAAGTTACATTGTTCATATACTTGTTCATAGTGTTGATGAAAATATCTGTATGTTCTGTTGATAGTAGTTTCATAATTTAGGTTGCTGTTCCATCCAATCAAACAATTTGTTATATTCTTGTTTATAGTCGCCCCAAAATGTTTTTATTTCAACAAAGCATTTAGACACTTGATCTATAGATTTAACATAGGGGATATCTACGTCAGCAGTTTTGAACAGTGCCTGACTCTTCCATGTATTACCTTCAACAACTATAAAGGGACAGCGTGCTTTACATGAGGCATACATCTCATGGTGCCTTGATGTTATAAACATCTCTGCGTTCCTAAGTGTATTTACAATATGATTCCAATCTTGTTTGAATATATTCACAGTACCATATTCATCGAATCTATCGGCTATACCACCGTTAGCATAGTTTTCTCCTATAACCATATTCTGTTTAGGCATATCTATATGAGGAACATCAACAAAGTAACTACAGTCTAGATGTAGTTCACTGTCTATCGCGTGGTCTTTAAGATACCGCTGACTCATTACTTCACGAGTGGATATGTAAGTTTGCTGTAGGGCGTTTATGTAGGTCGTAGACAGGGTTATGTCCTGAAATACTGTATTAACCAAGCTGGTTTTTTTGCCTTGTTGTTGTGCTAATACTAAAATATCTAACAGTTCTAAAGGCACACGCCGGTTGGAGTGCATAGTACCTTCACCATTTATTACAATATGGTCAGCTTGATCAAACAACTCTTGATCATATTTTATTCGATCAATATTTCCTCTAACAGTGCCAATTACATCATACCTGCTAGATAGATACTCAATTACTTTGCTACAGCCAAAGTGATAGCGTGAGGTGTCATTGAATAATAGTGTTTTCAATGTACACAGACCTTGTTAAATTTAGATAGTTTGAGGATATAGCGTTTTTCTTTTTCGTAGTCGTGTTTTTCAGGTTGCTTGTACCAACTTTTAGTATACCATGTAGGAGTAGCTTTCCAATCAAATCCATATATGTCAACACGTTCAGGATTATGTTTTAATAGCCACCACAAGGTCATAAGTCCACAACTAGGTCTTTCAACACCTGCCATTAATTTAATTTCCTCATTGTCTGACAACGGTATTTTATAGAAAGGTTTATTATATTCTACTTCCCTATCTCGATCACTGGCTTGTATTATTTTATCTCGATCACTAATGTCTCTGACAACACTATCAAACTGCATGGGGATCGAAAACACTGCTAGGTCACATCGTGTTCCGTGACTTTGCGGCCTGTCTAAAGTAGTGCCAGCATTTATCTTAACTACTAGATCGTGCTGATCAATTGCTTCTCCAAAATTCTGATCAAACAGACTCTCGGCATTGCCTACTAATGCTATATTAAGATCGAAGGCTACTTTTGGGTTCATTGTTGAGTGCTTTTTTCTATCGCTATACTACTACTTACATTAATTTTATTGTATAGGGATAATTTAAGCCGCTGGAGTAAACTGATACAGTGCTTCGTTTGGTTTGCCGGTTGTGATAATCGATGGTGTTGATGTGTAACGTTTGATTTTTAAAACATCTTCGCCTGTTTTAACTACAGCCATAGTGTTAGCACCAAAGTTAATTGCGGCTAGTACTTGCCATTGACCACCCTCACCACCTGCTTTATAGTGATTAAAGTTAGCCACTGTGTATGCTTTAACAACTTGTTCTGGGTCAGCATTGGGTCTTGCAAATGTACTAATCAATGGTCCTGACTCTGCACCAAATAACTCACCAAATAACTTACTAGCAAGGTCTTGTCTTGATGGAGCATCCAATCCTGATTGATTAACTAATGCTGTAAACTTTTTAACGTTTAATGATTTTTGTGTTGCTAGTGCCTGTGACATAGGCTCTCTTAACTGTTCAAAACTATTAATAATTTCTAACATACGGTCTCTAGTAGGTACTGATGTTGCTTCACCAAAGCGTCCACCACCACCACTTTTACTTGCTTTAACTTCTACAGGTATACCTTTAACTGCAACATCACCACCTGCTGATTTAAGTGTAATGTCAGGACTTAATATAGCAAGAGCATGCTCACCAGGGCCTTTCATTTGTTCACCAACTCCGAAGTCTCTAAGGTAATCAAATACTACTAGGTTTTCGGGTCGGTTGTATGTTAAGTCTTGTAATGTATGCTGTCCAGGTTTAATTAATAACTCAGCATTAATAACCTTGCCTGCTTTTAAATTATCAGCAAACTTCATTTTATCTTGATAGCGTAATGGAACTTCTGCAATCTTTCCAGCTACAGTAAGTATACGCTTTTCTAATGTTTTTTGAACTTTTTTATCACTCGGCTGACCGTATTCATCTGCTAGCTCTTGAGCAACAATGTCTTTAAACTTATCAAAGGTAGTCTGTGTGTTGAGTAATGAATAGATACGATCCAACACTGATTCAACTTCTTGTGTTTTTTCAGGGTCGTCAGGATCAACGTCCATACCCATTAATCGTTTAATGATATCCTGTTTCATGACTGTTAGATCATCTTCTAGTATTAGTTCTCTAAATCTCATTCCATGTCCCTTGTTAAGCTAAGTATTTATCAGAGTATGAAGAACCTGATAATAGAATATAGCGACACATTTTACTTACGCTTTCGATTGAGAGAGAATGCGTTTGTTCCACGTTGGGTTGAAAGAGTACAGCTTGCACAAAAACAATATCCAATTGACGATCCAGGAAGGTTCTATGGATTTGGAACTATAGAAGAACAAAAATTACGCAGTATTAATTTAATAAATGATTGCATAGATGCAATCAATCATTGGCGTCCACTGATAGATAAACATCTCAATGATGTTGCTGATCAAGATTATTTAAACTTTCTGCATAACATATTTGAAGTACATCACGGACACCTGGGTACACAAGACACAGATAAATGGCATAACACACCTAAACACGTACAAAAGGCCTTGGCTGATTTGAATGTGCTTGTACATAGATGTGAAAGTGTCGCTCGAGGAGCAATGGCAAGACATGTGGTAACTTATTACGGGTTACCCAAAACAGAAACACTGATCAAAGATGATTACAGTTTGTTTGAGCCTTTAACACAATGGGGAACAGTATATTTAAACTATGTTGAGATAGGAAAAACACTAGAAGATCTGACACTAGACAATGACAAGTGGATAGGTGATGACGCATTCAAACCGTGGAATTACTATTCAGCTGACTTTAATGTTAAGTTTTGGCAAGATGATCGTAGACAAATAGCCCTAGTTGATAGTAAAATAAAAGAGTATTATGACAATAACAACACCTTTTTTGAAAGTAGAGGATACAATTGGGGAGACTACAGATTAGTTAGAGGTGGACTACCGCTAGCTAACATTAACTTACCAGATATAGGAAAAGATTTTGCAAAGAACCATATATTAACACAATTAGAAAAAACACAAACAGTTAAATCAGTAACATTTGAATAAGGAAAAACAATGCCACATTTAGTACCAATAGTAGTTGAAAAAACACCACAAGGTGAACGCAGTTATGACATATACTCTAGACTGTTAAAAGATCGCATTGTGATGTTAGACACTGATGTTAATTCGCAAAGTGCAAGTGCTGTTGTAGCACAGATGTTATTTCTAGAAGCCGACGATCCGGATAGAGATATCCTATTTTATATTAACTCACCAGGTGGTTCAGTCACAGCAGGTATGAGTATATATGATACCATGCAGTATATCAAACCAGATGTGTCAACTATTGTAATGGGCCAAGCGGCCAGTATGGGTTCATTACTAGCAATGGCCGGTGCTAAAGATAAACGCTTCATACTACCAAACGCCAGGCACATGATACATCAACCAAGTGGTGGTGCACAAGGCATGGTCAGCGACATTGAAATAACATATAAAGAAATTACACGCTGGAAAAATGTATTAACCAAAGTATATGAAAAACACACAGGAAAGCCGTATGCACAATTAGAAATGGATATGGACAGAGATACCTTTATGGCGGCAGAAGAAGCAGTTGCGTATGGTCTAGCTGATAAGGTCATTGAGAACAGGTAATGTTATTTAGATTAGAATACCATAGTGACTTCCCCATTAGTCAAACTGATGTTTCGATTGAGATAGACAATACTGCTGTTGATTATAATTTTAATGATAGCAACATAACATTTAATTGGGATCTAGACTTTGGTATTCATTTTATTAAAATACATAATCTAAATCCTGCTACACTAAAGATAGTAGATCTTTTTTATAACAACGATAGTTTAAGACACTTGCTTTATCTTGCATACCTTAACAAAAACAGCGAGAAGGTAGACAGTACATGGGTCAAACAAGATGATGGTGCACTTACTATTCCGATTGGGTATCCGTTAGGTTGGTGGTTTTCAAAATGTTCTACATTATTAAGCAATGGTGATATAGGCATTGACTTATATAAAAAGTATCAGGTATTTTATCCTGAGAGCATAGAGATTCCTAAATCATATTCAACGTTCATGCAAGAGTTTTTCAAATATGATTTTGATTTTACTGTAATCCCCAAAGAAGACATTACTAATCCATTACATAGTGATCGTGTCCCTTACGTGGCTGTTGATTTAGACTATGATGAAGAATTGTTATTTAAAGAATTTGATAGTAAACAAGATCTACTATTCAACGGAAATTATTCGCCAAGACAGAAAAAATATAACGCACAGTGGAAAGTATCAATGTGTGCACCTATGAGTTTAAAAAACCAAACAAACGTTAAGGGATGGAAAGAAACATTCATTTATCAACCTGATGATTTTCCTCTGTTGTATCAATTACTTGACCAGATTTCTAATTTAGGTGATGTGCATATCTATCATGCCTGGATCGGTTCTGTTGAACCAGGTTCCAGAGTAGATCCCCATAGAGATGATTTGAGTAATACTCGCCCTGACTTAGGGTACGATGTTGGCGGCCTGTGTCAGTTGTTTATTCCGATTGGATGGAAGGAAGGCAACTATTATAAATTTGGAAGTGTGGGTTTAATCGACTACAAACAAGGTCCTATTTTATCAAACAATCATACTTACGTTCATGGGTCAATAAATGAAAGTGATAGTGTTAGGTATACCATAACTATACAATGTAAATTTACAGGAAATAATATATTAAATGGCAAATAAAAACGTATTTTTGTAATATTTGTTAGCACAAGTAAGAATAGTAAATAAAGACCCAACCATTAACAATAACTGTAGAGATTAATGTCACTAAACGATAACTTTTGTTCCTCACCATGGTTTCATTTAAGAATAAGTCCCGAAGGAAACTATTTACCATGTAGATGGTCTCCTATAGGAACAAGTAGTAGTATTCACAATGTTAGCAACACAACGTTGTCTGGCTATCTAAAGTCTACTACAATGTCTAACATCAGAAAAGACATGATCAATGGCAAAAGTCCAGATATTTGTCAGAAGTGCCAATACGAGCAGAAACAAGGTAAGGTTTCTGGGCGCCAGCGACAACTACTTAAAAGTATTGTAGTAGAATCAGAGTTTAATAAAACATTGTGTGCAAGCCCCCATTGGGACGACTTTGAATACAGTTATAATCATAATGGTCAAACTAAAAATACTCCTAGTGATTTGCAGATTGATTTAGGAAATACGTGTAATAGTGCCTGTATTATGTGTCCTCCAAGATATAGTAGCAGAGGTACTGAAGAACATAAAAAATTACATCAGATACAACCTGTACTATTTGCTGACGTTCCACGTATCAAAAACTGGACAGACAACAAAACATTAGTTGATAAGTTTGTCAATGAGCTTGTTGATCTTCCTAGCATAAAGTATATTCATTTCCTTGGTGGCGAAACGTTATACATGAAAAGTTTTTATAATATTTGTGATCAAATGATAGACAAAGGACTAGCAAAAGATACTATAATGGGTACCACAACCAATTGTACAGTGTATGATGATAGAATAGAACATATCATTGAAAACTTTAAAACTGTGCATTTAGGGTTGAGCATTGAGTCAGTAACAGACTTAAATGATTACATACGATGGCCCAGCAAAATTGATAAGGTATTAGATTATGTGAATAAGTTTTTAGAACTTAGGAAACATCATAACCTGTTTATTAGTTTAAGAATTACGCCAACCATCTTTAGTGTATATCACCTAGATCAACTGCTAGAGTTTATGATTAAAAATAGAATAACAGCAGAAAGTTGTGATATTCTGACAGAGCCTAGACAATTACGGATGGAATTGTTACCAACAGAAATTAGAAAGGAAGTTATTGGAAAATTAAATAGGTTGGTTGATAGATATAATTTACAACGATCCGAAAACATCATAATTAATAGGAGAGTACCTGAAACTGTTGATTCTGTCATTGGAGAAGTGGTATTTGAATACGTTGACTTCTTAACTAACTATAAAGAACCAGACGACATTGAAGAATCTAGGAATGAGTTAATAAAATACATACACGCATATGAATCAATACACAATAATAAAATATTAGATTACCTGCCAGAATATGAAGAATTTTTACGAAGCTACGGTTACTAAACCCACATTAAAACTAGACATCAATCTAGTTTTAAATCCTGTTGGGGAAAATATACCTTGTCGGATTACGATCAATAATGAAATAGTATTTGACGAAACGTTTTCAGAAGTTAGGACAATACTAGGACAAGTCAATCTGATGGACCCTGTAAATATTTCAATTCAAATTGAAAGACAGCACCCCCAAGCACTTGAAGTAATACTATTGATTGACAATTACGAAATCATCCCAAAATATCTACATCGTGCTGTACCACCTACTAACTATATCGACTTCAACGAAGAGTGGACTATATCAATTCCTAATTTTTACCAATGGCATCATATAATAACCGGCCAAGGGTGGATAGAATAGTTTCACCAAAACACTGATTAATACTTGACTTTATAATCAAACACCTATATAATACTGTTTATGTTGATAGTTAATGTCAACATGATATCATGTTATTAATAACTAAATGGAGCATTATAAAATGGCTAGAACTAAAAAAGCAGTAACAAATTTAAACAAAATTAAGAATCAAAAAGCATTCTTAGAAACATATCTACGCGGTACAGGTCGCACAATTTCTTCAGCTCAAGCTGTAGCAAACTACGGTATTATGCAATTAGCGGCTAGAATGTCAGAACTACGTTCAGCAGGTATGGTAGTTAAAACAACAACTAACACATCAGGTAACACTGCATATAAAGTTGTTGCACGTGATGTAACTGGTTCACGTTCTAAGATCTTTGCTTAATCCTAATAGGCAATTCAAGTAGTTCAAAAAAGGGTTCGTTCTGAGCCCTTTTTTATTGACTATAAAATCGTTTTCAAGTATACTACTTACTAAGTAATGATATCTAAGGAGAGTTTAAATGAGCGAATTTTTAGTGTTAGTAATTACAGGTTTGATAATAGGCTTGTATATAATCAGAGTGTTTGAAAAAACACAACAGGATGCCGTAGATAAAATGGTAGACGGTGCGTTAGACCTTTACAAAAAGTTTACTATACCCTTACAGTGTGAACTTGCAGAAAATAACAATATGATATACTGTTATAACAATGACACCAAAGTCTTTGTTTGTCAAGGTGCAGACCTAGAAGAGATTAAAACAAACTTTAAAGCAAGATATCCAGACCACGGTAGTTACATTATGCACGAAAGTTTACATCTATTTCCTGAAACACAAACAGAAGAAGATCCAACTGATCAAGAACTTAAACAACGAGTAAAGGAAATACACCAACGTGACAACACCTAAAGTTGTAGTAGCAACCGGAGGATTTGACCCTGTACACTCAGAGCATATTGCCTACCTAAAACACGCCCGTGAACTAGGAGATGTTCTTGTTGTAGGGGTCAACAGTGATGATTGGTTAACACGCAAGAAAGGTTATCCTTTTATGCCCAGCACTGAACGTGTGGCAATCATTGAGGAAATGGCGTGTGTTGATCATTGTATACTGTTTGATGACAGTGACGATTCAGCAACAGAAGCGATACGTAATGCTCGACTGTTATATCCTCAAAGTCAGATTGTATTCTCAAACGGCGGAGACCGAACTATAAACAACATACCCGAGCAAGAAGCATTTAAGGATGATCCCACAGTAGAGTTTGTGTTTGGTGTAGGCGGCGACTTTAAAATGAATTCAAGTTCGTGGATATTACAAGAATGGAAAGCACCTAAGAATGCAAGACCGTGGGGTTACTATCGTGTGTTACATGAAGTTCCGGGTATGAAAGTAAAAGAACTAACTGTAGAACCAGGAAAAAGTCTGAGTATGCAGAAACACCAATATCGAAACGAGTTTTGGATTGTTAGTGAAGGCACTGCAGGTCTTACTAGTTTAGATCATCTTGCTAGGGACGAAGTATCAAAAACAATATTTCTTAAAGAACATCATCAGACAACAATATTTAAAGAACAATGGCATCAACTAGTTAACACTACTGAACATCCAGTTAAGATTGTAGAAATACAATACGGTGACAAGTGCGACGAAGATGATATAGAAAGGCAAGATGGATAAACTGATAAAACAAATGTTAAATAGTTCAGCCTCAAAAAGAGATGTGCGTCTCACTCAAAACGAGTATGATCATTTTAAGAAAGAGTTTACAATAATAGGCTTGCAAGGCGAAGACTACGCTAACGCATTTTGTCGTTATTTTAAAATAGTAGACTATATACTATCGGGACTAAAGAGAGATACACAAAAAGCAGAGAAACACATAATAAAGAATTACATAAACAAAACAAGCAGGAACGTAATAGAATACCATGATTGAAGTTGAATACAGAGTTAAACGCACAATACAAACTAATTGTTGTGTTAGAGTTTATTATGTCTGGCAAACAGAAGCGGTAGATCTAGATCTAGAAGCTGATGCTATTAATTACATCTACGACAAATATAAGCCTTCAGAGGCCAGGATAAAAGAATGACAACTAAAAAGATTTTAACCTTAACAGGGTGGGGAATTGCTCTTTACATAGGATATAAACTAGCACTTGAGTTATGGTGTGTGCTTTATGGCCTGGTATATTAACAATTAGATAAGTACATTTACATCAACCAACAAAGGACTAAAATGAAAATCCTTACTACCGGTGCTACTATTAAAAAGGTTGATGATCTCACATATGAAGTATATTACAAAGATGAATTTATTAAACAATTTGACAATAAAGCAGTAGCTTTAATGTTTTCATTGAGTAAAAACAAACTAGAACAACAATTACAACTTAAACTAAAATCAGCATAATATGAAACAAGAAACAAAACTAATCTGGTGGACTAAATGGATATCTACCTGGCTGGCAATTGGTTGTGCTATTTGCAGTTCGATGGATTGGTATCCTATAAATATTTGGTTAGGATTCCTAGCAGGTGTTGGATGGTCTTGGGTTGGCTGGAAATGGGGAGAAAATGCACTAGTGGTTATTAATGTCGCAATGATGTTAGTTTACGGATTAGGTGTTACCCGCTACCTATTAGGATGAACTGGTTTCTTAATTGGGGCTTTGGTGTCCTCTTCTTAATAGTACAACTCCTAGTAATATATCTTGCTTATTCTTTCTATGTATCATTAATCTAAATTTTTTTAGTAATTTTGGTTGACCATTAATTCGTTATTTGCTATAATGTACTTTAGAAATAAAGAAAGACTTTTTTATTACATTGAGGTAGACAATGAAAATTGAAAAACAAGAAGAACGAGCTAAAGCATCAAACCCACTCGGAGCATATCTAGATGCTCAACGTAGAAACAAGGAAAACATTAACACGTTTAGTCGCAAAGAGCATGAACTAGCAGATGCAGTTTACACTCAGGCAGTTGATGCTTACACACGGAGCAGGATTTATCGTAACTATAGAGAAAACTTTATAGCAATTAAAGTTGAGAATGTTAGTATAAGAGATAAACTCGGCAATGCTGTTCCAAAACTTCATAAATTCTGTGAAGCAAATTCAATCGAAGCAGTAAAGATAGGTAAAAATTTAGTTTACAGGATACTCAAAAAAGTATAATATTTTGGTAATTTTGGTTGACCTTTAATTCGTTATTTGCTATACTTACTTGTAAGTTAGAAAAACAGATAATTATTTAGGGGTAGATAACTATGTTAAACGACACTCAAGCATTAGAAATAGTTTCAAACTTTAGTAAAGCTAAAGACTTACCTATGCTAGAAACACTTATGTTTTTAGAAGACAATCTAGCAGAACAATCAAACGAATTACAACAGGCTTATATCATCACAAAAAGTGGTTTTCAAAAAATGTTTGCACCAGTAGAAATTGAAGATGATTTTGATGAAGATGACATGATGGGGGTAGCGTAATGACTTGTGATAACAAAGTAGAACAACAAATTGCATGCGGTCCATACGGAATGGACTCAAAGACAATCATCAGTAAATGTGGAACCACAGGAAATGATGGTGAAACATTAGTTTGTGACGAGTGTGAGAAGAAAGGCGTAATTCAAAATGTTTATGCGACTCGTCCTGCAGAGTTCGGTGCTGACGGATATGAGATTGAATCACCTTATGATTATTAACCAGGGAGAGAATAATGAATGATATAATATACAACGCAATACAAACACCGGATGGTACTATATTAGAAAGCCGTTCACGTCATGACTATAAAATATACACTGATGCCAATGGCAAAGAGTATATGGTAGATGGTGGATTTGATTATCAGAGGCGTAGTGCTAATGGTGACGAGAAACTCTTAATGGTTACTACAGAAGATAAGCATAAAAAAGTACGTGAATATGCAACCTGGGGTTCCTATG
>Ga0075119_1000016_pt1 | contig 92494 bp, 94 predicted proteins | sample AntAceMetag02UK9_FD_69791 | JGI IMG/M metagenome (GOLD analysis project Ga0075119, IMG submission 69791) | Saline lake microbial communities from Ace Lake, Antarctica - Antarctic Ace Lake Metagenome 02UK9 | ecosystem: Environmental > Aquatic > Non-marine Saline and Alkaline > Saline | place... | reverse complement strand
TTCCTCAGCTCGCTGATAACCCTTACCTTTCCTCGTAACGACATGAAGAAATTGAGGACCCTTGAGTTTTCTCAAATTACGTAGCGTCGCACATAGAGCATCTATGTCGTGCCCATCAATCGGGCCAATATAATTAAACCCAAACTCTTCAAAGAGAGTCCCAGGCATAACCATACCCTTAACATGTTCCTCAGCACGCCGCGCCAACTCAATAACTGGAGGGATTTTCTTAAATACGGTTTCTCCTGCCTTCCAGGCCGCGGAGTAAAACCGACCAGACAAAAGTCTAGCAAGATAATTGTTAAGCGCCCCAACATTTTCTGAAATAGACATATCATTGTCATTCAAAACAACGAGAATATTTGCATCCATAGCGCCAGCGTTATTCAGTGCTTCAAACGCCATTCCAGCGGACATCGCCCCGTCTCCGATAACCGCTACGACTCTGCTCTCCTCGCCTCTTAATTGCGCGCTAACTGCCATTCCTAACGCCGCACTGATCGAGGTACTAGAGTGCGCTGTACCGAAGCTATCATATTCACTTTCTTCTCGGCTCGGAAATCCTGCTATGCCACCAAATTTTCTCAGCGTGCCCATCTGGTCACGGCGACCAGTTAGGATCTTGTGTGCATAAGTTTGATGGCCGACATCCCAAACCAACTTATCCTTAGGTGTATCAAAAATATAATGAAGCGCAATAGTTAATTCCACCGTTCCTAAATTAGATGCGAGATGACCACCCGTCTTAGACACGCTATCCATAATGAAGTCTCTCAACTCAGTGGCGAGCTGACTCAATTCCTTTTTATGAAGAGCTCTAACGTCCTCCGGATTATTAATCGTCTTGAGTAGTTGGTACATATCCACCGATAATCTTTCTATGACGCCCTATTGAAGACGAGTTTAGCAATATCACTTAAGTAGCCCCCACTCCGTGGAAGACACATCAGACTTTCTTCTGTGCGTTCTGCGAGTTCACTTGCCATCTCTTTAGCGCGAGCCAACCCAAACGAAGTTACATAGGTAGGTTTGTTATCCCTGAGGTCTTTCCCAGCAGATTTTCCTAAAACTTCTGTAGATGAACTCGCATCGAGTATGTCATCAATCACTTGGAAACCTAATCCTATATAACGGGCACAACTTCGGAGAGGCTCTTGATACAACTCTTCATACTCTAACCCACACAAGGCACCAATCTCAGCGCTTGCTAAAAATAAAGCTCCGGTTTTTTTCGAGTGCATCAACTCCAGTTCCGACTGACTCATCTTTAAACCAACCTGGGCCAGATCAATCGCCTGCCCTCCGACCATACCTTGCGCGCCGGCCGCCTCAGATAGCAAATGGATTTGTCGCACTCGAACCTCATGACTAATATCTATAGGTTGAGTAGCGAGGACATTAAAGGCTAATGGTTGGAGAGCATCGCCCACCAGCATTGCCGTTGCCTCATCAAATGCGACGTGCACAGTCGGCTGTCCTCTCCTCAAATCATCGTTATCCATGCATGGCAAATCGTCGTGAACGAGTGAGTAAGTGTGAATAAGCTCAAGGGAAATAGCGCTGTGTATGGCTCGCTCTATATTGCTTCCGAATAAATCCGCACAAGCACAAACAATCAAACTGCGGATACGCTTTCCAGGGCTCTTAGTCGCGTAATGCATCGCCGCATGCAATAGAGTCGGGACATGATCAATACTCGGCAGGCACTGGTCTAAACCCTGCTCTACCTGAGCCACGACATCCCGTCTCCATTGCTCAAAGGAGTTTGGACTCATCAATACCTTCAAATTTTTTTAATATACCGGCTTCAAGCACACTTACTTCTCGCTGGGCTGCTTCTAGTTCTTTTTGACAAAACTGCAACAATTCAACTCCTCGTTTATAAAACGATAAAGAATTTTCAAGTGTTGTATCGTCATCCTCCATCTTCTCAACGATCACCTCAAGCTCAGTAAGCGCACTTTCAAAGGTTAATTTTTCTTTGGCTTTTGTCATAATATAGAATAAGGCTTAATTTACTGTTTTAATTATCTCATGCGACGAGCATCATGGTTTACCCGATGTATCCGAACACAAACTTTTACTAACAGCATAAGACACATAATTTAATACACCACTCATATATGTATACCACTCTAATTGAATCCGACGAGCTACCATCCATCATAGATCGACCAAATACAGTGATTTTCGATTGTCGTCATGAGCTCACCAACTCTGAATACGGAATAAATAATTATGAAAAAGGGCATATTCCAAATGCTATATTTGCCTCCATGGATAAGTCGCTGTCCCAGAAAACAAACGGAAAAAATGGCCGCCACCCTCTTCCAGAATTGTCGACTTTCACCAACTGGCTCGGCGTATGCGGTGTAACCCAATCCACCCAGGTAGTCGCATACGATGACGCAGGAGGGGCCTATGCATCACGGCTATGGTGGCTACTCAAATGGCTGGGTCATGATGCCGTCGCAGTGCTCAACGGAGGCCTGCAAGCGTGGATTAATCAAGGAGAAAATTTAGCATTAGACACTCCCAACCAAGATAGCTGCGAGACCTTTGAACCAGAACTTAGGGCAATTCTTGTTGATTCTGATTTTATTTTGAAGCATCTAGACGACGAACAAACATTAGTCGTTGATGCACGGTCAAATGATAGATTCCATGGCCAAAACGAAAGCATTGATCCTATTGCTGGACATATTCCAGGAGCCATAAACCGATTCTTCAAAGATAACCTCGACAGTACGGGTAAATTCCTCGCTTCGAAAGATCTAAAAGAAGCCTTTGAAGGAATCTTGGGCGACAATCTGGACAAAACAATCATCCATCAGTGCGGCTCAGGCGTAACAGCCTGCCATAATCTTCTCGCGATGGAAGTGGCTGGAATTAAAAACTCAAAGCTCTACCCAGGTTCTTGGAGTGAGTGGATATCAGACCCGTCACGACCAATTGCTAACGATTAAACAGTAGACATTTTCTCCACTAAACTGTGGCCGTCTGACCAGATTTTTCGCTTGCAATTTGGATTAGTATTTCATCATTGTCATCTAGATCTATCTCCACATCACCACCTGATGACAATTTACCAAAGAGCAACTCATCGGCTAGAGCACGACGAATGGTATCTTGTATAAGTCGAGCCATAGGCCGAGCTCCCATCAACGGATCGAAACCTTTCCGACCAAGATACTCACGCAGCTTTGAACTGAATGTCGCGTCAACCTTTTTCTCCTGCAATTGATGCTCCAACTCCATTAGGAATTTATCTACGACCTTCAAGATAATCTCCTGAGACAACGCCCCAAAAGAGACAATGGAATCTAATCGATTTCTAAACTCAGGTGTAAACTGCCGTTTTATTTCGGCCAGCTCGTCTCCAGCGGTTACGGCATCAGTAAAGCCCATCGTGTTCTTCGATATTTCAGAGGCCCCAGCATTCGTCGTCATAATAATGATCGCATTACGAAAATCTGCTTTACGCCCATTATTATCTGTCAGCGTCCCGTGATCCATGACCTGTAGCAGGATATTGAAAATATCAGGGTGTGCTTTTTCAATCTCATCCAAAAGCAGCACACAATGCGGCTGCTTAACCACAGCCTCCGTCAGCAACCCCCCCTGATCAAATCCAACATACCCCGGTGGGGCACCGATCAATCGTGATACTGCGTGTCGCTCCATATATTCGGACATATCAAACCGGACTAATTCAATGCCGAGGGTATACGCCAACTGGCGAGCCACTTCAGTTTTACCAACGCCAGTTGGTCCGCTGAATAAAAATGCACCGACTGGTTTGCGAGGATTACCCAAGCCACTACGAGCCATTTTGATGGCTGAGGATAAAGCGTCTATCGCACGCTCCTGACCAAACACCACCGCATTAAGGTCTCGGTCTAAAGTCTTCAGCTTGGACCGGTCATCATTCGACACGCTCTGTGAGGGCACTCGCGCGATTTTAGCTATGATTTCCTCAATCTCTGATTTTCCGATTACCTTCTTTTTCTTCTTACCAACAGCAATGCGCTGTGCGGCACCGGCCTCATCAATCACGTCAATTGCCTTGTCAGGCAAATGTCTGTCGTGAATAAAACGTGCAGATAATTCAGCAGCAGCAGTGAGCGCGGTCACCGTATACCGAACTTGATGGTGCTCCTCAAATCTAGATTTAAGACCCCTTAGGATCGATACCGTCTCAGTAACAGACGGCTCTCCAACATCAATTTTTTGGAAACGCCGCGACAACGCATGATCCTTCTCAAAGATACCGCGGTATTCATTATAGGTTGTCGCTCCGATGCAACGAAGCTGCCCTGAAGACAAAGCTGGTTTCAATAAGTTTGAAGCGTCAAGCGTACCACCAGAAGCTGCACCGGCACCGATAATGGTATGAATCTCATCCACAAACAAAATTGAATTCGGTTGTTTTTCAAGTTGCTTGAGCACTGCTTTGAGTCGCTGCTCAAAGTCACCTCGGTACTTGGTACCTGCCAGCAACGCGCCCATGTCTAGAGAAAACACCTCAGAATTTTCTAAAATTTCAGGTATTTCACCTTCAACAATACGACGAGCCAAACCTTCCGCAATAGCAGTTTTTCCTACGCCTGCCTCACCAACCAAAAGCGGGTTATTTTTGCGGCGGCGGCACAATATCTGCACAACACGTTCTAATTCCATATCGCGCCCAATCAAAGGGTCGATCTTGCCTTTCACAGCCAACTCATTCAAATTAACCGCATAACTGGCCAAAGCACTCTCTGCCTTTGCTTCACTCTGGCCTTCCGGGTCATGAGCATCGGCACCTTCCTTTTTCTCGTCCGCATTAGGATCCCCTACTTTGGCGATACCGTGAGCGATGAAATTGACCACATCAAGCCTAGTAACTCCTTTTTCATGCAGGAAGTACAACGCATGAGAGTCCTTCTCGCCGAATATAGCGACCAGAACATTAGCTCCTGTAACCTCTTTCTTGCCAGAGGACTGAACATGAAGAATAGCGCGCTGAATCACTCGTTGAAACCCAAGTGTCGGCTGCGTCTCTGAGTCCTCATCGGCAATCAATGGCGTGTGTTCTTCAATAAAATCAAAGAGTAGCTTCTTCAGCTCTTCGAGGTTTGTTCCGCAAGCTTTTAGAACCTCTAGCGCCGACGGATTTTCAAGCATTGCAAGTAGCAAATGCTCCACCGTAATAAATTCGTGTTTCTTTTGGCGAGCCTCCATAAATGCCATATGAAGGCTGACTTCAAGTTCCTGGGCGATCATACTTCCTCCATCGTGCATTGTAGGGGGTGTTGATGTTGACGAGAAAACCCAGCCACGAGCTCCACCTTAGTTGTTGCCACATCCTTTACGAAGACGCCACACACCCCAACACCGTCTCGATGCACCTTTAGCATGACTTGCGTCGCCTGCTCGCTGGTCATCGAAAAAAATTTTTGAAGCACCATCACAACAAATTCCATCGGAGTGTAATCGTCGTTCAGTAGCATAACCTTGTATAGCCTTGGCGGCTTGATCTTAGTTGTTTCTGCTACTAAATGCGCATCACCTTGCTGATTACTCACAACTTAAGTCCTTAAATTTTTAATGTTGGAAGTATAACCCTTATCTTTATGACTACAGTTTAAAACTCAAGCTATAACTTAACAAATGCGATGGGTGCAATGCAACAATTTACAAGGTAGACAGCTAATACTTGAACTACGACATAAACATCCTCCGAAAGTTTCTTGACTTCACGATGGGAATCGCATAAAAAGTTACTAGGGAGTTTGCATTTGCATCACCACTGACTGCGATAAGCGCATTCAGCTCTGGGGGTTTGAATACAAATGAAGTCTGACAGCTTAACGGCTGTATTTATTAAAAAGTATTGGGGATTAGGGGTATGGCAACTGGCACAGTAAAATGGTTCAATGACGCAAAAGGTTTTGGTTTCATCACACCTGACGATGGAAGCGAAGATCTATTTGCTCACTTCTCAGCTATTGAAATGAATGGGTTCAAAACCCTCAAAGAAGGACAAAAAGTAGCCTTCGAGGTAACGCAAGGACCTAAAGGAAAACAAGCTTCAAACATTAAAGAAGGAGACTAAACGAACAGTTTAGACTCTATCTTGAGCAACACCAAACGGCAACTTCGGTTGCCGTTTTTTATTAAACTGAAGCAAAAACATCTTTATGAATTAGGTATAATTTTAATTAAAATAAAATTACCTTTCATAATATGAAATTATGACGCTGTGCGTCAAAAAGTCACACTGGAGAACGATGATGAGTCAACAATACCCTTGCCCGAACGGAGTAACTATATCTGGGGCCTACAAGCCCGACTTCGCAGAAATACTGACCTCGGAGGCACTTGAATTCCTCGCCAAATTGCATCGAAACTTTGACAGCACAAGAAAAGAGCTGATTGCCCGTCGCGTCACTCGTCAACTAGAACTTGATGCTGGAAAATTACCTGATTTTCTTTCAGAAACCAAAGCCATTCGAGAAGGCGACTGGGTAGTAGCAACCGTTCCTCAAGACCTTCAAGATCGAAGAACAGAAATCACAGGACCGACCGACAGGAAGATGGTGATCAATGCCTTGAACGCCGGTGCCAAAATGTACATGGCAGACTTTGAGGACTCCAACACGCCGACCTGGAACAACCAAGTATCAGGCCAGATAAATATGCGGGATGCTGTTAGAAAAACGATCAGCTTTACCAACGAAGCAGGCAAGTCATATTCACTAAACGAGGAAACAGCCACCCTTCTCATCAGACCACGCGGATGGCATCTAACGGAAGCACACGTGATCATTGATGGTGAACCAATGTCTGGCTCACTGTTTGACTTTGGCCTTTACTTCTTTCACAACGCCAAAGAACGTCTTTCCCAAAAATCAGGAATTTATTTTTATCTTCCGAAGCTGGAATCTCACCTAGAAGCTCGATTGTGGAACGACGTATTTATCTTCAGTCAAGACGAAATAGGTGTCCCACAAGGCAGCGTAAAAGCAACTGTTTTAATCGAAACAATTATGGCCTCATTTGAGATGGATGAAATCTTATACGAGCTAAGAGAGCATTCGGCAGGACTAAACTGTGGTAGATGGGATTATATTTTCAGCTGCATCAAAAAGTTTAGGCATCAAGAAAACTTCATACTTGCAGACCGCAATGTCGTCACCATGACGAGCCCGTTCATGCGTGCTTACTCACTATTGCTCATTAAAACGTGTCATAAACGAGGCGCTTTTGCGATGGGCGGAATGGCGGCACAGATTCCAATAAAAAATGATGAAGCATCAAACCAAGCAGCTATAGACAAGGTTAGAACGGATAAAGAAAGAGAAGCCAGTGATGGGCATGACGGCACCTGGGTAGCACACCCAGGACTCGTCAAAGTTGCGCAAGATGCCTTTGACAAAGTCATGACAACGCCAAATCAAATCAGTAAGCAACGGCCCGACGTGAACATATCGGCTAGCGACCTCATTGACTTCAAACCCAATGGGCCAATCACGGAAGCTGGCTTACGAGCCAACATAAACATTGGCATTCAATATATTGGCGCTTGGATCGCAGGCACGGGGTGCGTCCCCATTTTCAACCTAATGGAAGATGCAGCCACCGCCGAAATATCTCGAGCACAAATTTGGCATTGGATCCGAAGCCCTTTAGGACTGTTAGAAGATGGTAGAAAAGTAACAAAAGAATTATTCAGTAGTTTAATTCCAGAGGAGTTAGAAAAAATAAAAGACATGCTCGGATCCAATTACCAAAATGGAAGATATCCAGAAGGAGCTGAGATGTTTGAAAAACTTACTCTTGACGATGAGTTTGTAGAATTCTTAACACTACCTGCATACGATGAAATCGTAAAAAATGGTGCCTAAGGAAGCGTAATGTGAATGTTGGGACGATTTTTTTCAGATACACTCGTCGTTAGTGTTGGCATAAAAAAGTCGATCTCACTCACGCGAACAACAATTCATTAAAGAATACGAAATGGTCTGGAAACCAAACGTTACAGTCGCTGCCATTGCAGAGCGAGACGGTAGATTCTTGCTTGTAGAGGAAAACACAAGTGAGGGTGTCAGACTCAACCAACCTGCAGGACATTTAGAGTCTGGTGAGACGCTGATCGACGCAGTCAAACGAGAAGTTTTAGAGGAAACAGCATTTAGCTTTGCGCCAAAATACACTACAGGAATACAACTTTGGAACAAAGCACCAAACGATGTAACCTTCCTCAGAATTTCGTTTGCAGGGGATGTAGGGGAATTCTTCCCGAAGAGAATCTTAGATACCGGGATTATCCGGACGTTGTGGTTGAGCTTAGAGGAAATAAAGAGTGAATCACATAGACTTAGAAGTCCTCTTGTGCTGAGCTGTATCACTGACTACGTAGACGGTTGTTTATTCCCTCTGAGCGTCATCAGACCGTAAATATGAGCGAAATACTTTGAACAAGAAAATTGTTGTCGGGCTCTCTGGGGGCGTTGACTCTGCAATCGCTGCGTGGCTACTCAAAGAGCAAGGCTACGAGGTCACCGGAGTCTTCATGAAAAACTGGGAAGATGATGACGACGAAAGTTATTGCAGCTCCAGAGAAGATCTGATTGATGCGGTTTCAGTTGCAGAGACACTCGGCATTGAAATCGAAACCGTTAATTTTTCCAAGGAATATCGAGACCGCGTGTTCAATGAGTTCCTAGACGAGTATGCGCGCGGCAGGACCCCTAACCCTGACGTTTTCTGCAATTCTGAAATTAAATTCAAAGCATTCTTAGATCATGCAATACAACTTGGCGCTGACAAAATAGCCACAGGGCACTATGCACAACTGCGAGAACGTAGTGGGCTTTTTGAGCTACTAAAAGCAGAAGACGGCACAAAAGATCAAAGTTATTTTTTATATAGACTCAATCAAGATCAACTCTCTAAAACGTTATTCCCTCTGGGCAATATGTATAAAAGAGAAGTAAGAGCGATCGCGAAACGCCTAGGTTTAGGGAATCACAACAAAAAAGATTCGACTGGCATCTGCTTCATCGGAGAGCGCCGGTTTAAAGATTTTTTAGGGCGATATTTGCCTGACAAACCGGGAAATATAATAACCCCAGAAGGCCAGACTGTCGGGTCGCACCAGGGATTAATGTTTCACACGATTGGCCAGCGACAAGGACTCGGAATAGGCGGGGATGGCCTGCCTTGGTATGTCTCCAAGAAAGATATGGCAACAAATACGCTCACTGTCGTACAAGGACACGATCATCCTCTCCTCCAGAATCCAGATATCTATGCGCAAAACCTCCATTGGATTTCCGGGAATACACCATCGAGCCAATGGGTCTTCGGCGCCAAATCCAGGTATCGTCAAAAAGATGCCGCCTGCACCATAAAAAACGTTACTGAATCGATGTGTCATGTCCAATTTGCCGAACCTCAATGGGCCGTTACGCCAGGACAGTCTCTAGTGGTATACGAGTCAAACGTGTGCCTGGGCGGCGGCGTTATATCGGACTTAAATGCTCAAAGTCACAATCTTTAGAAATAGATCAGGCACCAAGTCCCGTAATATCGAGAATTGGGGCGTGCTAAAATTAAATACTACCCAACCATAACCTTCTGTTTAATTGATCCATGCCTTCAAACTCATCAGCCCTGACCGCAATCAGTCCGATTGATGGCCGTTATCAACAAAAAACACAGCCGTTAGCTCAATTTTTCAGTGAATATGCCCTGATTAAATACCGAGTAACCGTGGAAATCGAATGGCTTAAATCGCTATCGGAGTCAACAGGTTTAAAAGAGATACAGAACATTCCTCAAAGCTCGATCAAAAAACTTAATGCACTCGCTCAGAACTTTTCTGTAGATGATGCGTTGGCAGTTAAAAAAATTGAACAGACCACTAATCATGATGTTAAAGCGGTGGAATACTGGTTACGCCAAGCTCTGAAAACAGAGGAGGATATAGCACCCATCACGCCTTTTATTCATTTCGCCTGCACCTCGGAAGATATCAATAATCTATCCTATGCCCTGATGCTGAAAGGTGCTAAAAATGACGTGCTCTTACCCAAGATAACCTCCATCATTTCGACCCTCGCCGACTTAAGCGTGAAATACGCTGAAGTGCCCATGCTCTCCAGAACACATGGTCAACCAGCCAGCCCAACCACTCTAGGAAAAGAATTAGCAAACGTAGTCTACCGTCTAGAACGTCAAATGACGTGTTTGTCCGAAACGACTCTGCAGGGCAAAATGAATGGAGCAGTCGGCAACTTCAACGCCCACCTCAGCGCTTATCCAGACTACGACTGGGAAACCCATTCTCAAAACGTCATAAAAGGCTTGGGCTTAGATCCCATCCCATATACCACCCAGATCGAACCTCATGACGGAATTGCTGAATTATTTGATTGCCTCATGCGTATCAATACGATACTGATCGATCTCAACCGTGATTTATGGGGCTATATTTCAATTGGTTATTTCAAACAAAAAGTCAGAGCAGGAGAAGTCGGCTCATCAACAATGCCGCACAAAGTAAACCCTATTGATTTCGAAAACTCTGAAGGAAATCTCGGTTTATCGAATGCAGTACTAAATCACCTCAGTCGCAAATTACCTATTTCGAGGTGGCAGAGAGACCTTACCGACTCGACGGTACTCCGTAATATGGGCGTCGGTTTAGGTTACGGACTACTTGCCTATGAATCATGCCTTAAGGGATTATCCAAGCTAGATATCAATTTAGATAAACTTAACCAAGATCTTGAGCAGTGCTGGGATGTTCTCGCCGAACCCGTTCAAACAGTCATGAAGAAATATGGAATAGAAAACGCCTATGAACAGCTAAAAGACTTAACACGAGGACAAGGTGGCATCACTAAACCAGACTTGCACAGATTTGTTGAGAGCCTGACTATTCCGGATGATGCAAAAAAACGCCTTCTTGATCTAACTCCTCAGTCCTACACGGGAATCGCACAAAGGCTAGCTAAAAATATTAAGAAATGACTAGCCAGTTGGAGGCTTGGTTCTAAGTCGCCCCTTAATCAACTCGATAAGTGCCGGAGCAATAGATAGAAAAATAATAAAGAAAATCACAGCTGTTAAGTTGTTCTCGATAATCGGCAAATCTCCCAAGTAGAAACCAACACCTACCAATGAGAAAACCCATAAAACAGCCCCAATCACGTTGAACATTAAAAACTGAGCGTAGGGATAACGAGCAATACCAGCAACAAAAGGAGCATAGGTCCTGACAATAGGAATAAATCGAGCAATGATTATAGTCTTGGCGCCATATTCTTCAAAAAACTTCTCAGTCCGATCTAAATACTCTTGCTTAAGAAATCGTATTTTTCCCGTCATCAATACTCTTCGACCGAAAAGGCTTCCGAGATAATAATTTAATGCGTCTCCCAGAATTGCAGCAGCAGTTAATGAGCTGGTAATCAAAATGAAATTGAAGTCTCCCTTGGCAACGAAGGTGCCAATTAGGAACAACAAGGAGTCTCCGGGCAAAAAAGGAGTTAAGACCAAACCCGTTTCGCAGAAAATGATTAAAAAGAGAAACAAATAGGTAGTCTTGCCGTACGTTGCAATTGCCGCAGCAAGATGGGTATCGAGATGCACAACAACCGAATAAATTTCTCTAATGAATTCCACTCTCGGCTCTCATCTTTCTGTGCATCAAGATGCAAGTCGGCAAGAAGTGCCTCACCTTAGACATCAAAGCGTGTGCATGAAGTTTATTAGACGACTGCTTCCTCTTTCTTTACCTCAGGCTTAATTAAGTCTTCTCGACTAATGCCCAACCACAGGACGAGTGGACTTGCTACAAAAATGGAAGAATAAATTCCGAACAAAATACCAATCGTCAATGCTAGTGCGAAGTAGTGAAGCGTTTCACCACCAAAAATTAAAATTGAAAGGACCATCAATTGGGTACTACCATGCGTGATAATAGTTCGAGACATCGTACGGGTGATGGCGTTGTTAATGACTTCCCGAACAGTTGCTTTCCTCATTTTTCTAAAGTTTTCACGAATTCGGTCAAACACGACCACGGACTCATTTACGGAATACCCTAAAGTCGCCAATACGGCGGCTAAAACCGGAAGAGAAAACTCCCATTGAAACATAGCAAAAAACCCTAAAATAATCACTACGTCATGAAGGTTTGCTAGAATGCCGGCCACCCCGAACTTCCACTCAAAGCGAAATGCTAAGTAAGCCACAATTCCTAAAGAGACGAACAAGAGCGCTAATGCACCCTTCTCAACCAACTCCTCACCCACTTGAGAACCGACATAATCTACGCGACGAAGCTCCAATTGCGCATCATCTGCTTTGAGCATTAAGAAAACTTGATCGGATAACTTCGCTCCAGATAATTCTGGTTTTGTTGGCAGACGAATCAACACAGTCTTTGAATCTCCAAAGCTCTGAACCATTGGCTCATTCATTCCACCAGACTGAAGGGTGTTCCGAATTTGGGTTAAGTTTGCAGACTGAGAATAGCCCACTTCCATGACTGTTCCCCCTGTAAATTCGACGCCTAGATTCAATCCCTTAAAACCAAGTGCACCGACCGCAACCAAGAACATAGCAATGGAAATCACATTAAACGCCAAAGCATGGCGCATAAATGGGATATCTTTACGAATTTTAAAAAACTCCATGACAGCTTTTCCTAATCTGAGTTACTTTTTCGACTGCGACACTAACTCGTTTTTTTGTGCCAGTCAGAATCACCAATCGCAAGGCTTTCAATACGTTTCTTGCGCCCATAAATCAAATTCACCACACCCCGTGATACAAAAACGGCGCTAAACATCGAAGTCAGTATCCCGATACAATGAACAACGGCAAAACCTCGAATTGGTCCAGTACCGAAAAAGAACAGTGCAATGCCAGCAATAAGCGTAGTGATGTTCGAGTCTAAAATAGTGCCCCAAGCCCGCTCGTAGCCTGCAGTTATCGCCGACTGTGGCGCGGTCCCATTCCTAATTTCCTCTCTAATGCGCTCATTGATGAGCACATTTGCATCAATAGCCATACCCAAGGTGAGCGCCACCGCGGCGATGCCGGGCAATGTCAGTGTTGCTTGCAACATCGATAAAATTGCAACCAAAAGCATCATGTTGACACTTAATGCAAAAACAGAAATAACGCCGAAGAGAGCATAATAACGCCAATAAAGATAGCTAAAGCAGCAAACCCAATCCAAGTTGACTTGAATCCTCGCTCGATATTATCGGCGCCAAGGCTAGGACCAACAGTTCGCTCTTCAATAATTTCCATGGGTGCTGCCAGCGCACCTGCCCTCAGTAATAACGCCGTATCGTGTGCTTCAGTTGTAGTCATACTCCCACTGATTTGCACACGGCCCCCTGGAATTTCTGCCCGCACTACAGGCGCCGTCACAACCTCGGTGCTACCTTTTTCCACGAGGACCATCGCAATACGTCGTCCGATATTTTCTCGCGTCGTCATTTGGAAAATGGAGGATCCTCGGCTGTCCAAACTTAGATGAACGGCTGCCTCTGATGTCGTGCTATCAAACCCAGGTTGCGCATCAGCAATTCTATCACCTGTCAGAATGACTTCTTTCTTGAGTAAATATGGCGTGCCTTCACGATCAAACATAAGATCATCGCCGGCGGGAATTCGTCCTTCTTGCGCCGCCTGCAAGCTTGCCGGATCCATCTTATCCTCGTCGACCAACCGCACTTCGAGTGTCGCAGTACGACCTAAGATATCCTTAGCCTTAGCTGTATCCTGAACACCTGGTAATTGGACAACCACACGGTCCGCTCCAGACTGTTGAACAATCGGCTCCGCAACGCCAAGCTCATTCACACGATTTCTTAAAGTTGTAATATTTTGCTGTAACGCAAACTCTTGGATTCGTTTTTCAACCTCAGGTTTGATTTGAGCTACGATAACGGCAATATTTGATCGCTCCTCTACCGAATAAGTTAAGTCAGATGCTTTGATCTCGAGCGTTACAATCGCATTATCTCTAAGCGATTCATCCCTAAACTCTATGTCAATTGAGGTCTTACCCGTAGATATCTTCGAGTACCTAATGTTTTCTGACCGCATTACCTGACGCAGGTCCTGCAAGTAACTCTCTCTAGCTTGTTGTAATGCGGAAGGCATATCAACTTGGAGTAAAAAATGCACCCCTCCCCTTAGATCAAGTCCAAGGTACATGGGTAGGGCGTTAAGGGAGGTCAACCAAGATGGGGAATTAGGTAACAGATTTAAAGCAACAACATATTCCTTACCCAAGTCACTTTGAATCGTATCCTTAGCCCTTAACTGGGAATCTGCATCTTCAAAACGGACCTTAACACCATTTTTATCTAGATAAGACGCTTGAGCAACAATACCTTCGTCAGAGAGGAGATCGTCGATCTTTTGTAATAACTGCAAGTCAACTTTTACCCCAGTACGTAGGGGGGAGACTTGAATCGCGGGTGATTCGCCGAAAAAATTTGGCAATGTGTACACAATACCCGCGAGCACAGCCGTGACGATGATGAGGTACTTCCAGAGTGGATATCTGTTCATAATTCTGTTATCTCATTATCAATTGTCTTACCAATCGAAAACAATAATCGGAGTTTAATTAGTCGCTGATTTCAAAGTGCCTTTGGGCAATACCGTTTGAACAGAGGGTTTTTGCACGACAATTTCAGTACCTGATGCAATCTCAATCGTTACAAACTGATCTCCAACATGGGTGATCTTACCCAAGACACCACCACCCGCAACAACCTCATCCCCCTTCTGGAGGGCATCCAATGTCGCCTTATGCTCTTTTTGCTTTTTAGCCTGAGGTCGAATCATCAAAAAATACAAAAGAACAAATAAGAGGACTAGAGGCAACATCCCCATAATATCCATTCCGCCGGCTGAACCATCCGCGGTTTGGGCAAATGCTGTTGATACAAACATACTGTTTCTCCTTCATTCTGAGGATGACATTGATCTAAAATTTACCGAATGGCATCTGGTATCTAAATAACTTCGCTATTCTAACAGGAGCAGGCTATTTTCGTGATAACAGTAGTCGTTAACTCTCCAAAAAATCTAAATTATTAATATGATCGTCAAGGGAACCTGTCTCAATGGCTGACCTCAACCCTTGCATCAGGCTCTGATAAAAATGTAAATTATGTACCGTATTGAGATGCGCGCCGAGCATTTCGTCAATACGTTGCAGGTGGTGAAGATAGGACCTAGAAAAATGTTTACAGGTGTAACACGAACAATTTTCATCTAGAGGTTTTTCGTCAAAACGATAACCTGCGTTTCTTAACTTCACGATACCGGTTGACGTATATAACCAGCCATTTCTTGCATTTCGAGTAGGCAGTACGCAGTCAAACATGTCGACCCCGGCAACTACTGCTTTAACTAAATCTGTCGGGGTTCCGACACCCATAAGATATCTTGGCTTATCTTGTGGCATCCGAGGGGACACAAATGACATAATCCTCTGCATGTCCTCTTTGGGCTCCCCCACCGATAAGCCTCCAATCGCGTAACCATCGAAATCAAACGTGATTAATTTTTCAATACTCTCCTCCCGTAAATCCTCATACATACCACCCTGAATGATTCCAAAGAGTGCGTTCGCATTCCCTTGATGAGCCTCTTGACTTCGTTCGGCCCACCGCATGCTCAAACGCATAGAGTCCGCAGCCTCTGATTTGGTCGCCGGGTAAGGTGTACATTCATCAAATGCCATAACAATGTCTGAATTTAGCGAACGCTGAATCCTCATAGACTCTTCAGGGGTAAGAAAACACTTTGCACCATCAACGGGTGACCGAAAAGATACACCCTCTTCCGAAATCTTCCGAAGATCACCGAGGCTAAACACCTGGAACCCACCAGAGTCAGTCAAAATGGGCTTATTCCAACCAACGAATCGATGTAAGCCTCCATGAGCCTCAATCACAGCCAAACCGGGCCGTAGCCACAAATGAAATGTATTACCAAGAATTACATCTGCGCCCGTCTCCTCAACTTGATGGGGGCGCATCCCTTTAACGGCACCATAAGTCCCTACAGGCATAAAGGTTGGCGTCTCAACAACCCCGTGAGCAAGCGTTAATCTTCCTCTCCTCGCTAGCCCATCGGTTGCTAAAACTGAAAACTCTAAACTCATCTGATTTACCTAAACGTTTTAGAAGAAGCCTGTTATTTGATCAAAAACATCGCATCACCATAACTAAAAAACCTATATTTTTGATCGATGGCATGTTGATAAGCCCGTCTCATCTTATCGGTCCCCATAAATGCTGAAACCAACATAAACAATGTCGACTTGGGTAAATGAAAGTTTGTGATTAAACAATCTACAACTTTAAACGTATACCCGGGCGTGATAAATAAGTTTGTTGAGCCCTCTCCTACTTTTAGCCCACTCTCGTTAAAAACACTTTCTAAAACACGAAGACTCGTTGTACCCACAGCACAAACTCGCCCTCCTTTTGCTTTAGTTTCAGAGACGAGAGTCGCCACATCCGATGGAAAAATATAACGTTCAGAGTGCATGTTATGGTCTAAAACGTTCTCTACAGCAACAGGCTTAAAAGTACCCACACCCACATGAAGCGTCAGATAAGCCATTTTTATGTTTTTTTGAGCCAGTTTTTCGAACATAGCCTGATCAAAATGAAGTCCGGCCGTAGGCGCCGCGACCGCACCTGGATTTTTCGCGTAAATAGTTTGATAACGATCTGCGTCAGCAGCATCTGGTTGGCGACGTATGTAGGGCGGTAATGGTGTATCACCATACCGAGCCAAACAGTCATATATATCCACTGAGGACTCCAACTCAAATACCCCATGAGCAAATGTGACCACAGTAAAGACGACATCAATAGCAATATAAATCTTCTGTCCAATTTTGGGCCTCCGACTGGCTCGAATCAGACATTTAAACCGGGTTGAAGACAAGATTTGATCGATCATGACCTCAACCTCACCACCAGTGTCTTTCGCTCCTTTTAAACGAGCCTTCATAACCCGTGTGTCATTAAAAACTAATAAATCATCCTCTGTCAAAAAATCAATAAGCTCAGAAAAATGGCTATCAACAAAAGATTCATTACTCCCGGTGGATACCAGTACTCGACTAAGGCTACGAGACTCAAGAGGCTCCTGAGCAATCAGCTCGTCAGGCAGATGAAAATTAAATTCTGAAATATGCATGCACGCATTGTATCGCTGATTAACATGTCGCTCTAATTCGTCAATTCAGTATAAATAGAGTTGAGAGGACTCCTTGATGACAGCTTCAACTTCAGGGATAATCCACGCTGTTGCCGGGATGGCGGAATTGGTAGACGCAGCGGATTCAAAATCCGCCGGTGGAAACACCTTGGGGGTTCGATTCCCCCTCCCGGTACCACAAGGTACGTTACCTAACTGCTAACGCTTACATTTAAAGATCCCATCGATTTGCAAGCAAATTCTTGTCTTGATCCAACGAAAAAAATCATTACATACGAAACCAACACATGCATCTTATACATCATAAGTTTCTACTGGTAAGGGAAAAACCTGACGCGGAATAAAGGGAATAAAACTGATGAAGCTTTTAATCAGAGAACAGGATCAAGCGATACGCTTAAGTCACTTGCCATCATTTTTAAGTTCGGACTGGTCAATCGATGCGATAAACCATCTTAACTCTGATCTATGGTTACACCATCTCCAAACAGCAGATGCCGTGATATCGATGCAATGGACTGAAACAGGTATTCCTTGCGATAATTTAAAGCTACTTCAATTACCTGGAGCAGGGCTTGATGCTCTGGATTTCCAGACTATTCCCGCACACACCTCAGTCTGCAATGTATTTGAACATGAGATACCCATCGCGGAATTCGTCATCGCTGCTATCTTACAATGGGTAACTCACCTCAACACATTAGACCGCAATATGCGGCAAAATAATTGGTCTGGGTCCCACCTATTCGGCCCGACCCACGAAGAACTTTACGGCAAAACTATTGGTATTTTAGGCTATGGACATATTGGGAAAGAAGTCGCCAAGCGGATAAAGCCTTTTGGCGTCCGCGTGATTGGATGCGGGCCGAGAGAGCCAGCATCAGGAGAAAAGCCAGACACCTTCTACCTGATTGATCAACTGGATGCCGTTCTGGAGCTTAGTGACTTCATCTTGGTATCAACACCATTAACAGAAGAGACTGAAGGGTTAATTTCAAAATCCGAGTTTAAAAAAATGAAAAATACAGCAGTTATCATTAATGTGGCTAGAGGTTCTATTATTAACGAGGAGGCCCTCTACCACGCATGCAAAGAAAAACAAATTGGTGGTGCAGTAATTGATACCTGGTATCAGTACCCACAAAATATTTCGGAACAGATACCACCTTCTCGCTACAATTTCAATGAACTCGATAATGTCATCATGTCGCCCCATGCATCCACCTGGACCGACTCACTCATCTACCGCAGAACAAAACTCATTGCAGAAAACATGAATCGGCTGGCTCGAGGAGAACCATTACTTAACGTCGTCAAACATTGCGCTAAAATAAAATAAACCAAAATTTCTGGAGGTGCGATGAATCAAGAACTAATGAATAAAGCTGCAAAGATCTTGTGGGACGCTTGGAGTACGGGTCATACCATTTCAGAGCTACCAAAAGATTGCCGTCCAACTACGCGGCAATCTGCTTATGAAATTCAAAAACGTATAGCAGACCTTTCTCAATCGGCGCAAATCGGATGGAAAATTGCAGCAACAAGTGAGAATGGGCAGAAACACATTGGCGCATCAGGCCCACTTGCAGGCCGTTTGCTAGCAGATCGATCGAAAGTGTCTGGAGATAACTTGACGCTTGGCGCCAACCTAATGGCAGTCGCTGAAGCAGAATATTGCTTTCGATTGGGCACTGATTTACCACCCCGAGATACAGCCTACTCGGTAGAGGAAGTTCTGAATGCAGTGGATACACTACATTCAGCGATCGAGATTCCAGATGCTAGATGCGTCGATTTTGTCACGGCAGGTGAAACACAGTTGATTGCAGATAATGCTTGCGCAAGCTGGTTTGTTTTAGGACCACCGACCACTTCAGATTGGCGAAATATCGACCTTCGGGACCATCAAGTTCAGGTACTCGTAAACGGTACAGTTGTTGAAGAAGGAGTGGGCAGCAACGTGCTTGGTGACCCTCGTGTTGCCCTCACATGGATTGTAAACGAGCTGAGTGATGAAGGGATTGGATTGAAGTCTGGTGAAGTAATCACAACAGGCACCTGCGTTTTACCTTTTCATATTAAACCAGGTGATCACATTATCTCAGACTTCGGGCAAATCGGACAAGTTAGCGTTACACTGAGCTAAATATCAAGAACACACAGTTAACTTAGAGAGTAAATCGATGACTTCTTTCGACTGGCAAGACCCTTTTCGACTCAATGACCAGCTCGAGGATGACGAGCGACTCATAGTTGATAGTGCTCGGGACTTTTGCGTCAAACAACTGTCACCAAGAATTGTTGAGGCCAATCGAAATGAGAGTTTTGATCGCTCTATTTTTGACGAAATGGGTGAGATGGGCTTTTTAGGATCCACCATAACGGGCTATGGATGCGCCGGCGTTAACCATGTATCTTATGGGCTTATCGCTAGAGAGATTGAACGAATCGACTCTGGTTATCGATCAATGATGAGCGTTCAATCAAGCCTGGTCATGTACCCAATTTTTGCCTATGGAAGTGAGGATCAGCGTCAAAAATATCTTCCTGACCTAGCTACTGGAAAGAAGATTGGGTGTTTTGGACTGACTGAACCAGATTATGGCTCTGATGCCGGAGGCATGATCACGCGAGCAACTAAAGTGTCCGGAGGCTGGAAGCTCAATGGTGCAAAAATGTGGATCACCAATTCGCCTGTTGCAGATGTTCTAATCGTTTGGGCTAAAGATGATTCTGGAACCATCCGTGGTTTCATCTTAGAACGCGGGATGACAGGTCTCGACACACCTAAGATATCCGGAAAGTTCAGTCTTCGCGCTTCAATCACGGGAGAAATCGTGATGGATGACGTCTTCGTGCCTGAAGAAAATTTATTACCCAATGTGAAGGGACTATCAGGCCCATTCGGCTGCTTGAATAAAGCGAGATACGGTATTTCCTGGGGCGCGTTAGGCGCTGCTGAATTTTGTTGGTTGGCTGCAAGGGAGTACACGTTAAATCGGAAGCAATTTGGTCGCCCTTTAGCTGCAACTCAATTGGTTCAGAAAAAACTCGCAGATATGCAAACAGAAATCAGTATCGGACTGCAAGCCACATTGAGAGTTGGCCGACTGTTAGATCGCGACGAAGCCGCACCCGAAATGATATCCCTTATCAAAAGGAATTCTTGCGGGAAAGCCTTAGATATTGCTCGCGTCGCTCGCGACATGCATGGTGGAAATGGTATCTCTGATGAATATCATGTCATCCGACATGTAATGAACTTAGAGGCCGTGAATACCTATGAGGGTACCCACGACGTGCATGCACTGATCCTTGGGCGTGCCCAAACAGGGATTCAGGCGTTTACTGGTGCCTAGCAAGTGGTGCGTGACAGACACCACTATATATCCAAGGCTTCACGCTAGACGCAACGTCCACCATCAACCTCGATACAGGCCCCAGTAATAAAATCAGCCTCATCAGAAGCCAAATACAAGCATGCATTCGCAATGTCACGAGGCTGACTAAAACGCCCTAATGGAATCACAGCAGCAAACTTGGCGCGAATCTCCGGTGTATCCTCACCCATAAATTTAGCAAGTAAGGGCGTGTCCCCTGCGACGGGGTTAACCACGTTGACTCTAATCTTATCGGGAGCTAATTCCACAGCCATCGCCTGACTAGCTATAATCGCTGCAGCCTTGCTCCCGCAATACCATACCAAACCGGGTCTAGGTCTAATTCCAGCAGTTGAGGCTATTGTTACAAAATTACCACCGCCCTGCTTCCTAAAGTAAGGGACCAGGTTCCTTGCCGAATAGTAAATTCCTTTAACATTGACGTTATACACCAGATCAAATTCCTCATCTGTAACATCAAGCATAGATTTATTTTGGTGCGTCGTCCCCGCATTATTAATAACGATATCTAGCTTCCCAAAGTTATCAAGAGAACAGGTGAGCAGTTCGGCCCAATCAGAACTACTAGCAACGTTGGCTCTACAAAAAACCGCCTCTCCGCCAGAATCTTTAATAGCCTGAGCGACTCGTTCGCCGCCTTCAACGTTAATATCGTTAACAATTACGCGACAACCCTCTTGAGCAAATCGCGTTGCTATCCCTTCGCCAAAACCTGATCCACCACCCGTGACGATAGCGACTTTTTGCTCTAATCTCATTCAAAACTCCTTGGCACTAAACAATATAAAAAATTTAATGTGGCAGTTTAATTTATAAAATCAAACTGCACAAACTGTTGAGGTTGCACCTTCAGCATGCTCTTTGCTCGCATCAAAACCAATAGAATTTAAAGCAACGCCGTTACGAACAGCCGTTATCTCAGCAAGTATTGAGACTGCTATTTCTGGAGGCGTCTTGCTGCCAATTCTCAAACCTACCGGCCCATGCAACTTGTCGATTTCAAATGACTCCAAATCAAAAAGTAGCAAACGCTCTCGACGATTCTCACTGTTCAAACGAGATCCCAAAGCGCCCACATAAAAAGAAGGAGATTTCAATGCTTCCATCAACGCTAAATCGTCCAACTTAGGGTCATGCGTCACAGCAACCACAGCTGAGTGAGCATCTAACTTTAACGCGACCACTAAGTCGTCAGGCATCTCACGAGAAAGCACCGTTCCAGGTACTGACCAGGTGTCTGCATATTCTGACCTTGGATCACAAACAATCACATGATAATCAAGCGCCTTTGCCATTTGCGCGACGTATGTCGATAGTTGTCCGGCACCGATAATGATGAGTCGCCAGCGCGGGCCATACACGCACTGAAGCACACCCCCATCAAAGGAAATTTCATCGTTTGGCGAGGCATCCTTGAGGCTTACCTCACCTGTCTCAATCACTAAAGAACGACACACGAGTTCGTGTTTTTCGACACGCGTTAGCAATTCTCGAAAACTCGTATCATCGTTAATTTTTTCTAGAACAACCTGTAATGTTCCCCCGCAAGGAAGCCCAAAGCGGTTCGCTTCCTCCTTGCTGATACCATAAGTGACAACAGAAGGCTTATCCACCTCGAGCGACTGATCTCTAACTTTATTGATCATGTCATCCTCAATGCATCCACCTGAGATCGAACCTGACACAAGTCCATCATCACGAATCGCTAACATAGCTCCTGGAGGGCGGGGCGATGAACCCCACGTCTGAACTATCGTACCTAAAATAACGTCATGGCCTGCCGCGCGCCATTCGAGGCTCGTCTTAAGCACCTGTAGATCTACACTATCCATTTATTTATCAATTTCTGATCTCGTTATTGTCAATCGTTTCTATAGTCATTAAGGACTTAAGATTATAAAAAAACCCCCAGTACTGACTGGGGGTTTCCGATCTTCTCGGATTCGAAATTTTACTTCCGAATCCGAATACAGCGTCATATTAGCCAGCTGCAACGTTCTCTGGAAGAGCAGGGAACGTACGTACACGCTTACCGATTGCAGCATGAATTGCGTTAGCAATTGCTGGAACGATAACCGCGGTTGCTGGTTCACCAAGACCGCCAGGAGCACCATCACTCTTAATAAAGTGAGTGTCCATGACTCTTGGTGTTTCATTGATACGAACGGCTCGATAACTATCAAAGTTATCTTGCTGAACGATACCATTTTTAACTGTAATCTCACTGAACATACCAGCACCTTGTCCAAAGTTGATAGAACCTTGAACCTGGGCTAAAGCTTGATCAGGGTGAATTAACGTACCACCGTCAACTACAGTCGTAACTTTATCAACAACCACATCCATCGACTCGTCAACAGATACTTCAGCCACGATACCCACGATAGAGTTGTAACCCTCCATCACTGCAATACCTTGACCTTTGCCTGCTGGCATCTTCTTGCCGAAGTTGGCTTTCTTACGAAGTTCTTCCAACACATTCTTCATTCTGGCGCCAACTGGAACACCAGCTGAAAGACCAGACCATGCGTGTTTGGTTGATCCCATATCGAGCATATCGATTCGGTACTGAATTGGATCAGCACCAGCATTCGTCGCTAGCTCATCAATGAAACACTCCAACGCAACGGCATTCAAGTTGTGCGACACACCACGCCAATAACCGACTTGAACTCCTGTGTCATGCATGACATAACTAAAGTTCATACCAGCGTCAGCCAAATATGGGAAGTTATCGATACCCTCAACTGCAAATGGGTCGATACCGTCCTTCACAATACTTGGGAACAAACGTGATGAAATTGAAGGACTGGTTGACTTGAATTTAAGCGCTGTAAGCTTTCCTTTCGCGTCTACACCAGCCGTGAACTTGAAAATACCACCTGGACGATATGAATCGTGAGTCATGTCATCTTCACGTGACCAAATCATCATGACTGGTTCCCCAGATGCCTTTGAGATTTCAGCAGCATCGATAGCGTAGTCAACCTCAACACGACGTCCGAAACCACCACCGAGGAAGGTTGTTTGAACTTCAACCTGCTCAGGCTTGAGGCCGGTAGCGCCAGCTACAACGTGAGGTACCAACTGCTGGAACTGAGTTGGTGTAATGATCAGAGCCTTGTCCGCAGTAACGTGTGCAAACGTATTCTGTGGCTCCAATGGAGAATGTGACTGGAATGGCAAACGATACTCTGCAGTAATCATATTTGCAGCCTGCGCCAAACCTTGATCAGCATCGCCACTTTCACGGAACACAGCGCCTGCACTGTTTGATGCATCTTCCATCTTTGACCAGAGACTGGTCATATCCAAATCTGCATTTGGACCCGCATCCCACTGAGGATCAAGAAGAGCGACAGCCTTCTTAGCAGTCCAGTAGTCTTTAGCCACTACTGCAACACCGCGGCTGTACTGAACCACTGAATGAACGCCTGGCATGTTTTTTGCACGCGTATCGTCATAAGAAATTAAGCTTCCACCCATCATTGGCGCCATCGCAACTGCTGCGTACTTCATGCCTGGGATGCGTGTGTCAATTCCAAATCCAGCGGTACCACGAACTTTCATAGCCGTATCAAGACGCTTTTGCTTGGTGTTACCAACGACCTTAAACTGGCTAGCTGGCTTCAATGGCACTTCTTTCGGCACTTCCATCGTTGAAGCTTTCGCTGCGACTGAACCGTAAGTTGCCTTCTTGCCACCAGGGCCTTTAATCATGCCATTAGCAGCGCTACACTTGCTTGCGTCGACACCCCAGTTGTCAGCTGCCGCAGCAACCAACATCATACGAGCTGATGCACCAGCCTTACGTAGTTTTTCCCACGCATCACGAACTGCTGTTGAACCACCAGTAAGCTGTCCACCAAGGAGTGAGTTAATGTAAACCTCAGCTGGTGGGGCAAACTCTACTTTAATAGCGTTCACATCAACCTCAAGTTCCTCTGCAATGAGCATTGGCATTGAGGTGTAAACGCCCTGACCCATTTCTGAACGAGCAACCATGATGGTCACTGTGTTATCAGCGGCAATTTTTACCCAAGCGTTTGGGCTACCACCATCAGCAGCTTGTGCCATGCGTGCAGCTGGCAAGTAGAATGCCAACGCTAAACCACCGGCAGCAGATCCGCTGACTTTCAGAAAGTCACGACGAGCTTCATTTTTTACAATTATTTCCATGTCTAGATTCCTCCCTCGTTAGGACATCTTCGCCGCGGCTTTAATAGCAGCGCGGATTCGAGGATAAGTGCCACATCGGCAAAGATTGCCCGACATGAACGCATCAATATCATCGTCTGAAGGATTTTTGTTCGTAGACAAAAGCGCTGAGGCAGACATCATTTGCCCCGGCTGACAATATCCACACTGAGGAACATCTAATGCTTCCCATGCACGCTGGACTTTATGATTTCCACCCAAACCTTCGATGGTTGTCACGTCTTGACCAGCTATGGAACCTATCTGTGTTTGACAGGAACGCACCGCACGTCCATTTAGATGAACTGTACACGCACCACATAGAGCTTTTCCACAACCGAATTTCGTGCCCGTGTATCCGAGCGTGTCGCGAAGTACCCACAGTAATGGTGTATCCGCAGAGACGCTAACCGTCTCGCTTTTACCATTTACTTTGAAGCTTACTTTCATATTAAAACTCCCCCTTTCAGAGCTTAACAATTTGTTAAATATGTAACTACGATAAATATGTTACGTGGTAAAAATACATGATAACCAGTATGTTTTCAAGCCTACCGGATGAACTTCTCATGGATATTTTAGAGGCTCCGTTAGCAAAGCATTTGTTGCGGTTGCATAAACTGTAGGTAACGACTCTATCTGAGAGCCTATGCGTACCTCAGCAATTCTAACTGGCCACAATAAGAGAAAGGCTTTCCTTGCAGTCTTAGGGTTACCCTAAGAGGATATTGCGACGCAACATAAAATTCCTTAGCGGCATAGAAAACAACGTATGCATCGCATCACTTAAATTTATAACGCCTTGTAACTTAGGTAACGCCATTCGGGGTGTCTAAATTAAGATGATGGTGAATTAATTGACAAAAAACAGCTAAAACAAGACTTCCACACCGCCGAACATCTGTAAAGAGAGCTACAAATTTTGCACATTTGTCACACAAAAAAATCCCCAGCAGCGCTAGGGATTTTTCAATGTCTCAGAAAATATATCAATCACATATATTTTTTTAACTCGAGTCTGGCCACCTGAGCGCGATGCACCTCATCTGGACCATCAGCCAAACGCATCGAACGATTCCAAGCCCACATAAACGCCAGAGGGAAATCTTGACAGACCCCACCTCCACCATGCGCTTGAATTGCCCAATCCATAATTTTTTGCGCCATGTTGGGCGCAATCACTTTGATCATCCCTATTTCTTTTTTGGCTTCTTTATTTCCCACAGTATCCATCATATGCGCGGCCTTCAAAGTTAATAACCGAGCTTGGTCAATCATTATTCGAGACTCAGCAATGCGCTCATGCCAAACTGACTGTTGAGACACCGGCTTCCCAAAAGCCACTCGGGAATTAAGGCGACGTATCATAAATTCTAACGCCCGCTCAGCTTGACCAATAATTCTCATGCAATGATGAATACGCCCAGGTCCCAAACGACCTTGCGCAATTTCAAATCCACGCCCTTCTCCCAGAAGAATATTTGAGGCTGGCACTCGAACGTTTTGCAAAGACACTTCCATGTGACCATGTGGCGCGTCGTCATAACCGAAAACAGTCAAAGCTCTCTCAACCTTGACACCTGGCGTCGCCGTTGGAACCACGATCATCGACTGCTGCTTATGCCGGTCAGCCCCATCAGGGTCAGTCTTGCCCATCACAATTAAAACCTTGCATCTTGGATCACCAGCGCCCGAAGACCACCACTTGCGACCGTTAATCACGTAGTCGTCACCATCACGCTCAATAACGCACTCAATATTCGTCGCATCGGAAGAAGCAACCGCCGGCTCAGTCATTAAAAATGCTGATCTAATTTTTCCTTCAAGCAACGGTTCGGCCCAACTTTTCTGCAACTCAGGCGTCCCATATCGGAGTAACGTCTCCATATTCCCAGTATCAGGAGCCGAACAGTTAAACACTTCAGAAGCCCAAGTAACTCGACCCATAATCTCGCACATGGGAGCGTACTCAACATTGGTCAAGCCCCCTCCATGCGCCGCAGGTCTCCACAAGTTCCACAGACCTTTTTCACGAGCCTTCAGCTTTAATGATTCAACCAATTTAGTCGGAACCCAAGCATCTCCGGCCTTACGATTAGCCTCAACCTCGGCATGAAAATCATTTTCATTTGGATAAATGTGCTCATCCATAAATGCGTTGAGTTGAGCTTGAAGCTCTTTAACTTTTGACGAAAACTCAAAATCCATAATCTCTCTTTCTTTACCGTTTAACGAGGGTTAAACCACTTTAATATATTCTCGACTAAAGTCGTAATCATAATATGTAACTATACAACGATATTCATTTACCGCTTTGGTGGAACCTTCTCGAACGTGATGCACGCGTTCCGGAATTGCTGCGTTAATGGGACTGATTGTTGCTTTTCTAAATTGGCGTGGACATAAGTCAGCTGCACCGTCGCTATGGATTTCTCCGCACGCGTGACCTCAATATCAAAATCAAAGCTACTCCGCCCTAAGCGAGAAACACGAACAAAAAGCTCAAGCACCTCATCGTATCGAGCCGCTGCGTGATACTCAATTTGAGTTTTTTTTGCGTAAAGATCAGCTACGGCGACATCGAATGCGTCTGGGTATGACATCCCAATAGCTCGGTAATATTCGGTTATACCAATATCAGCGAACGTCAAATAGTGGGGATTAAATACGACCCCTTGCGCATCCACCTCGGACCAACGCACACGTATTTGATGCGAAAAACGAAAATCTTCATTAACCATCTATCACTCGTTTTTTTAATAAATTATTTTGAAGTCATCACCCAGACTCCATCCCATTCTTTCTCAGGTGGGTTTGCTTTAAGGAACTCACAACGCTCTACATAGTTCTGCGACAACTGATCGGTTGGGTTCAATTTGAGGCAATGCTGGAATCGCTCTATCGCCCGGTCCCACTTCGCCCCTTGGTACGCTTCAATGCCATCGTTGAACAAATTAACCACATCCATCAAATTCGGAAAAGATGTCTGGTCATGGTAATCCAAAACCTCATGAATCTTAACTGGCTGAGTTTTACCTTTCACCACAACCAAATCAACCGCCCTCATGCGATACGTGCCTTTTAACTTTTGAACAGTTGCGTCGCTAACAAGGATACGTGCAGCATAAGACTTACAGGCACTTTCAAGTCGAGCTGCCAAGTTAACTCCATCACCAATCAACGTGTAATCCATGCGTTTAGGCGAACCGATATTCCCCGAAACGACTATATCGGTATTCAACCCAATGCCCATATCGACAGTCTTAAATCCTTTCGCAAGACGAGTATGATTCCAAGCCCAAAGCGCTTGAATCATCGCGATGGAGGCACGCATGGCTCGGTCCGGATCATCATCATGCGGCATAGGCAAACCGAAGCAAGCCATGATGGCGTCACCTATAAACTTATCTAGCATCCCCCCCTCTTTACTGATGCAGTCGACCATCAAAGAGAAGTACTCATTTAAAAAAGAGACCGTGCCTTGCGCGCCATACTCCTCCGTAATCGTAGTAAAACCGCGAACATCTGTAAACATGACTGTTGCTTCGGCGCTAACTCCACCCAAAAACTCTTGTCCATCGCCCTCCATCATCTGCGCGGCAATGACGGGATCCATATATCGCGACATCGTGGATTTCATGCGCTTTTCGCTACTGATGTCTTCGAACATCATCATTGAACCGAGCTCTTTATCTTCTTCAGCTGCAACCAATGGCATAAACGTTAGATTGACTGTTTTATTCGTTCCTGACAGCGTAAACATAGTGTCGGAAATTAATTGAGGGGTATTTTCAGTTTTAACTTTCTCAATCTGATCAAGAATCCACTTACCCTCATCCTCAATTAGATCTTGTATCTTCTTTCCGACAAAATCATTCTCCTCCGCCTCCCAAATCTTTAACGCCGCCGTGTTACAAGTAACCACCTCACCCAAAGGGTCCATCGTCAAGACACCATTCGACATACTCTGCAGCATACTTTCGTTGTAATTTTTAATGCGTTGCACGTCATCAAACAATTTAGAGTTTTGAAGACTGATGGAGATCTGCGCGGTAAACGCTTTAAGTCGTTGCTCATCCTCATCCGTAAAGACACCACCCTTTTTGTTGAGCACCTGAGTCACGCCAATAGCTTCATTGTCATTATTTACGATCGGCACACATAATATCGAACGAGTAAAAAAACCAGTTTGTTTATCAAAACCCGGATTGAACCGCAGGTCAGCGTAAGCATAAGGAATATTCATACTTTTACCGGACGTAAAGACTTCTCCAGCAATGCCTAGGTGGGAAGGAAAGCGTATCTCATTGATTTCCCCTCCCGCAGACACTTGGGAGAATAGGGTTGCGGTTGATTGATCAAACATGAAGATCGTCGCTCGCTCCGCCGTTAACATTGCGGTAATCTCCTGAACGACACGCATCAACATTCTAGACAATTCAAATTCAGAATTAATGTCGGACATTAATTGCAAAAAAGCATTTTCTTTTTCTCGGATCTTGTCGATCTGTTCGTAATGCTGGAGCCCCTGCAAAACAACCGCAGCCTGAGTCGTCATTTCCTCAAGCAGCTCTAGATCATCTTCGTTAAATTCACCGACACGTTTATTTAACGTTTGCATGACGCCAATTTTTTCACCCGCCATAGTCCTAACAGGGACACAAGCTATGTTCCTAGTGGTGTAGCCTGTTCTCTGATCCACCTCGCGATTGAACATAGGATCACTATATGGGTCGTCACTAATTTTGGATTGCCCTGTTTGGAAAACACCTCCAGCGATACCACTGTCATTTAAAATTCTAATTTCTCGCGTCAAATTTCCCTGAGCGACAAATGAAAACAACTCATTAGTTTCTTTATCATTTAAAAATAAAGTGCCACGATCACAATCGAGCTCATGAGAAGTCATGCCCACAAGCTCTTTCCAAACATCCTGAATATTTGCTAAGGATGCACACCTACGGGTGACATCGAGCAAAATCTGAGAACGCTTTAGGCGTTCATCTTTCGTACCTTTTCTCTTCTTTTTAAGAGGAGCGAGCTCTTCTTTGGCACTCATGCGTTAACCTCTAATTGATCTCTCAGCTTTTGGATCTGTTCTTGTAGACTGCGCTTTTCTTTACTGAACTCTTGCTCCACTTCATCAATCGCCCGAATGGACGATTGTTTCTCGCGCTCTAGCTCGTCGCGAAGCGCTGAGGCAGTTGCCCGCAGCTGTCTATTTTCGTTATCTAGTGTCATTTGTGCGTGCTGTAACAATTCATTTGCCTCATGTTTATGTTCCTCAAGCGAATCTCTGACCGCCTGCGTCGCATTTTTTAACTGTTGGATTTCATCAGACGACTTTGCTCGCTCTTTTTGAACTTCGCGTTCCGTGTTAGCTGCACTTTTTTCGAGCTCATCCCTAAGGGAGTGGACCGTTTGTTGCAATTGCCTTAAATCGAGTTGAGACATTTTTTTACTTCAGTTAAGAATAATCTAGCCGTAGCGTCTGGTTAACCATTCAGCAACCAAAACGGGTTTTATCTCATTTTGAGCCTCAACAGTCACCTCCCACTCAAGTTGCACACCATCATCTATCGGCACTACATTTTGAAGCGCAAATCGAGCCCTAACCATCGCCCCACTTTTGACTGGAGCGGTAAACCGTACGCGATTTAACCCATAATTAATTCCCATTTTTGATTTCCCAAGATCAATCGTCTCGTTAAGGAATTTAGAAAGGAGAGATAAAGTCAGAAACCCATGGGCGATAGTCGACCCGAACGGCGTATCCTGGGCCGCACGCTCAACATCCACATGAATCCATTGGTGATCCCCAGTCGATTGGGCAAACATGTTAATCATATCCTGAGTCACACAAACCCATTCGCTCAAGGCAAGATCCTCACCGATATGATTCTTTAACTCAGATGGCCTAGCCACCGATAGTTTTTTCATTCGCCCTCCTTGAAAGATTTCACAACGGCATCCATTCCCCGAGACAAAAGAAATCCATCACCCGTAACGGCGATGAAAGTCGCACCGTGATCCAACCACTTCTTTGCCTCAGCATCATCAAATGCAAGAATGCCGGCCGCACAACCTGCATTAACTGTGCGTGCTATCACATCCGCCATAGCCGCCTGGGGAACCGCCTCGCCATTCTTTCCAAGATAACCAATATCTGCAGCCAGGTCGGCAGGACCGACAAAAAGACAATTAATCCCATCAACAGCAGCTATTTCCTCAATGTTATCCCAACCCATTTGCGTTTCTATTTGAACAATCAAACAGATGTGCTCATCGGCACGGTCGAAATAATCCTTAATTCGACCAAAACGGTTTGATCGGGAGTTCCCAGATACGCCTCTAGTGCCTCGGGGTGGGTACCGAACCGCAGCAACCGCAGCCTCCGCCTCTTGTTTGGTCCTGACATTTGGCACCATGATGGTTTGCACTCCCATATCCAACAACCGCTTAATCATAACGGCGTCATTCCATGGCGCTCGTACCGCAATAGAAACTGGATAGGCCGATGCCGCGTGCACAAGAGATAAGACTTGCGGCACATCATTCGGGGTATGCTCCATATCAATTAATACCCAATCAAAGCCACTGGACGCGCATATTTCAGTAGCCAACGGACTGCCTGTCATCAACCAACATCCAATTTGGGCTTTTCCATCTTGAAGCGCTATTTTTAGTTTATTCTGTATGAATTGCATGCGGTAACCTCTTGCTCTTACGGTTTTGAAGAAGATGAGTTTCTTCCGAATACAAACTCACATCTCAATTATTCTTATAAATGATAACCTTTAATAAGAAATCATGGACATGAAATTCAGCGGTGTAATACCCATCTTAGTGACCCCATTCAACGAAGACGAGTCAGTGGACACGAAATCAATTCAAACCATGATTCACTTGATGAAAGATATTGGAGTCAATGGAGTCACAATCTTAGGAGTGCTCGGAGAAGCAAATCGTCTAACCGATGATGAACGAAAATTAATTATCACCACAGCAACCCAGGCAGCAGAACAATTACCCGTCATTGTCGGTACGAGCGCAACCGGAACACGTTCCGTAATCCAACACAATGCGACCGCAAAAAGATTGGGGGCAAGTGCAGTGATGGTGACACCGCAAGCAGAACCCGCGCCATCAGACGAAAAAGTATTCAAACATTTCCAAACCATATTGAATGAAACCGATCTCCCTGTCATTTTGCAAGACCACCCTGCCTCAACTGGCGTACATATGCCCAACGAATTAATCTTTCGAATGTTAGATGAACTGACTGGGTTTGGCGGTGTGAAGCTAGAAGCCGTACCCACGGCACCGAAACTAAAATCACTCAAAGCACGTTACAAGAAAAAAATCAACATTATGACCGGACTTGGCGCTCTGTATGCTGCTTTTGATTTGGAAGGTGGGTCAGATGGATTCAACACAGGTTTTGCATTTCCTGAGGCACTTATGGTCCTCGTAGAGGCTGCGCAACAAAAAGATTGGGCATCCGTTCACCGAATTTATCAACGCTTCCTGCCCTTAATCGTTTATGAACAGCATCCAGGCGTGGCAATTCGAAAGGAGCTGCTCAAAATGCGCGGTGCCATTCGCACAGCTAGAGTAAGGTCTCCAGGTGCTCAAGGCTCCGATTCCATCTCAACAACCCTCCGAACGCTTTTGAAGTGCACACTACCGGACCAAAATGTGACCAGACCAATCTCTTTAGATTCAATTCGGTAAAAACATCGTTACCTAAAGAGCTGAACCACATATACTTCGTTTTTTTCGTGGGTGTAGCAACCTCGTATGACGTGAAGGCTCTTCGATGTCCATAGTTTTAATCTTAGGCTCCGCCCCAAATGTAACTGCAGTAAGAGATTGGCCTAAATCTCTCTTTACGAACATATTGGCTATCAATAATGCGTGGCTAGTCCGCCCCGATTGGGATGCCGCTATTTATGCCTGGGATTTTCCTCTGAAAAACCGTCCGACTCCACAAAACAATCAACAGGTGATAGAAGAGGATTCGTTCGTTCCGGTACAAAATAACTATGGCGGGTTTGTCTATTCCGGCGGCACCATGGCATTTACCGCCGGATACTTCGCTCTAGGACATTACAAACCCAAAGTACTTGCGTTCATGGGTTGTGACATGGTCTACACCACAACAAAAAATACACATTTTTATGGTAGCGGCACTGCCGATCCGCTCCGTGATGACGTCACTTTACGTGACCTTGAGGCAAAATCCGTGCGACTACAAGCCATGGGGGCGCGGCAAGGTTGTGCCGTGGTGAATTTATCTAAGGATCCATCACGTCTAAGATTTCCTCGCGCCGCGCTGAATAGCATCGCGCAAGAAAAACCTAATTCCTTTAATGAAGAACTCATTACACAAGCGCTTGAGCTAGAGCAAAACCTGGGCTACTACGTACCATCAGGTCGCTACTGGGAGAAAGAGAGTCGCTTCAATAGCAGCGAAATTGATGCACTAGACGCACTTTGGCGTCGGACCACTCTTGGATAAATCAGCTAGCGCACAAACGAACGAGAACTTAAAAATTTATTAGTCCGACTTACCATCCATATTTTCAATTTCAGCGCTCCGCTCAGCCATAGCGTCAACAGCACACGTTACGTTATTGCATCGACTTAACACGTTATTATACCAGTCAGTTTGAGACTGCTGCAATAACTTCATATCAACGCCCCGGCGCATCGCTAGATTATAGGAAAATGCCAAATCTTCTTGCGAAACCGAAGCGCGACTGCTCGTACAGATCAATCGCTCGACGCCTCCTGTAGGATTGCTGCAATTAATAGCGGCATGCGCGCCCCCGCCAAAAGAGAAAACAAAAAAACAGGATAAAAAGAGAAACTTCATTATTAACTCCCAAAAAAATGAGTTACATGTGGCCGCACGCCTTAAACAGGTTTGACCACTCCACCAAAAACCTTAGGGATAGTCTGATGTGTGCTGAGATTTGCCGCAAACCGAACTTCTTCTTCCATCCCACGCTCAACCATCAAACGTCCAACACGGGATCTGAGCAAAGATTTCACAGAAGGTTCAGATTTAAATATCATGCGCGCCGCCTCTGCTGTATCAGAAAAAGCATCATGGCCCACATTCTGCATACGGGCCTTTAATAAATCAACAAAGTAACCCGCACCAAAAGCATCCTCAAGATTTGGATTACCCATCGATCCAGAGCACACGACCAGAATGGTTTTTCCAGGGTATGAAGTCAACACATGATCAACCAACGCCTCGGCGTTAATTAGCGCTCCCACGAAGACTTGGTCTGCCGCGGCTGCCTGCCTGAGCGCAACCGTTCCGTTAGTTGTCGAGTATATTAATGTCTTATCGAATAGCGGTTCCTCAGCCAGCCTTAACGGCGCAGGATGTAAAAATCCCGGCAACGTCTCTCCATACAATTCACCAGCCAATAAATGCGCTTCCTCATCATAATTCTGAGCCACCTCTCGAGCAGAGCTCTCATTCAAAGTGGGGATTACTTCTTTAGCGCCAGAATGCACCGCATGAATAATTGTAGTGGTCGCAAATAAAACATCGAGCACAATGGCAACTTTACCCTCAAGTCGCTCATGATCAAGATCCTCCCTTTTGAATAGAACATGCACCTTATGTTTAAAGTGGTTAACTTCCTGAATCATTGACTTACCTTTCGCCTTAAAAAGAAATTAACACCCGTCATAGACATAACTAGCTCACCATTTTGGTTTTCAACTTCCCAAAACGTTTTCACAATCCCACGGTCAGGTTTAGAACCGGAAGGCCGAGTCTCAATGACAGTGCGATAGGCGGTTAAAACATCACCCGGATACACTGGGTGGGGCCACTTCACTCCCTCAATACCCGGTGACCCCAAGCTCGTCGAGTTAAGCAAATATGAGTCACACATGAGTCGCATGACCATGGCGCAAGTATGCCAACCGCTTGCAATAATCCCGCCATAGATCGAATGCTTAGCCTGCTCCTGATTGATGTGGAATGGCTGAGGGTCGTAACGACTAGCAAACTCGAGAACTTCATTCAGATCGACCGTGACCAGCCCCATTGACTCTCGACTGCCAGGGACAAAGTCCTCCCAATATAATTTCTTTTCAACACTCATATTCACACTATAAACTCATGTTAACGGCGCGAGACGTTACTACTTATACCAACCTCGACCAGATTTCTTTCCGTTATAACCAGCACCAACCATTTGTTTCATAATTGGCCTGGGCTTAAAACGATCACCATAGGCTTCGCATAAGATTTCCTGCACTTGCAGGGATAGACTGATTTGTGTCGCATCCATCAATTGGAAGGGTCCAATGGGGTGCCCAAGACCGAGGCGGCATGCGACATCTATATCTTCAGGAGATGCGACTCCTTCTTCGACCAATCGCGTCGCTTCAATCATCATTGCGTGAAGCAGCCGATTCACTGCAAAACCGACGACATCTTTAACTTCAATGGGTGTTTTCCCAATTTCTCGGCATGCGTTCATCATCTGATCAACAATCAATGGATCAGTATCTAAACCTGGAATAACCTCGACCAACTTCATTCGAGACACCGGTGAAAAAAAGTGGGTGCCAATAAATCGTGACCTACGAGCCTCTGAAACTTTAGACGCTAGCGTCGTAATTGAGATGCTAGAGGTATTGCTAGCCAGCACACAATCATTGGAAACAAGTCGATCCAAATCAGAAAACACGCTCGCCTTAACCTTCTCATCTTCAAACACTGCCTCAACAACCAAATCACAATCAGAGTAATTGTCCAGTGCTGCGCAGCGTTCAATACGAGGCAAGACGACATCAATCACGTCGGGCTCATAAAGCCCCCGGTCAACACCCTTGTGAAGCACCCGCTCTAACCGCGTCATAGCCTGGTCAAGAAACGTCGGATTCGCATCATGCAATTTCACTCTTCGGCCTGCCAGTGCGAATACGAGTGCGATCTCTGATCCCATTAGACCTGAACCAACTACACCTACCGTTTTAAATATCATTTAAGAATCCTAAAAGTTTGGGGAGACGAATCAGATTTGTTTCCATCGCTTTTTAGGAGAAACGAATACAGTCTTTTCGGAACCTTGATCCTCAGCATTTGCAAACCGAAGCCTTTGAAATCGCTCTCCACCGAACATCAGTTCAATTGCCAATAATCTTTTTACAAAATCTGCCAGAGGCAGCTCCTGCGTCATCCCCATCCCGCCATGGAGCTGAATTGCCTCTTGCGCAACAAGACGACCAGCACGGTTTGTCAGCGCCTTTGCCGCCGAAACAGCTCTAACTCTTTCGTACGGGTTGTCACTCCAAGCCTTCGCTGCTGCATTCATCACCAAAGACCGAACCTCTTCTATATTGATAAACATATCAACAGCTCGGTGTTGAAGCACTTGAAACTGGGACAGCGCCGATCCAAATTGCTTTCTGGTCCGTAGATACTCCATTGTCATTTCGTGGACAACTTCCATAATCCCTAATGCTTCAGCACAAATGGCTGCTGTCGCTCGATCATTAACACAATCAATAGCCGATTGACCCTGATCAATTGTTCCCAAAACAGATTCAGGGCCGACCTCAACATCATTTAATTGGATATCCAAAACTCGACTACCATCGATCAATGGATATGCTTTGCCGCTTATGCTCTCATCTAACGATTCGACAATAAACAGCGTAACGCCTGCGTTCTGATCATTACTCTCTCTAGTTCTGGCTGAGATAATGAAACGATCCGCTGTCGCGCCCCCAAGAATTAATTTCTTCTCTCCTTTGAGCACCCAATTGTTGCCAGACTGGGTTGCTGTTGTGCGGAGTAACTCTCCACCCTCGTCGTTCAATTGTTCAGCATGGGCGAAGGCCAACTTACCATCTCCTGCTACGAGCTCTGGGATTAACACTTTTTTCTGAAATTCAGAGCCACAGAGATCAACCAACCCACCAGCCAAGATCACGGAGGATAAATAAGGCTCGAGAACCAAATGTTTACCCAGGTGCTGCATGATAATCATCGCTTCAACGCCTGCCCCGCCCAGCCCTCCACTGCCTTCTGAGATAGGAACACCAAGGGCCCCCATAGTTGCAAGACCTGCCCAAACATGCTCGGAGTGAGCCTCTTTGGATTCGACCATCTTTCTTCTTGCATCAAGAGAAAAGTTTTTCTCAAGAAAACGGTCTAACCCATCCTTGAACAGCGTCTGTTCATCCGTAAATGTAAACCTCATGTACTTAGTCCTAAGATTGAATTTTATTAAATCACCACATATTCAAAAACTCACACGAGCATCAGAGCCCTAAAACTCGTTGTGCAATGATGTTTCGTTGTATCTCATTGGTTCCCCCATAAATTGAGGTCTTCCGAGTATTTAAGTACCGTGCGGCAAGCGGCGCCGCATGAAGCGCGCCCGGAGTCTCACCCATCCAATGATCGCCCCAAGCCATTGGCAAGTGCGGCAACGCCGACTGGCCCACAACTTCAAGTTGGAGCTCAGTGAGTCTTTGCTGGATTTCAGTACCGCGAATTTTCAAAATTGATGCCTCTGGTCCAGGCTCCCGGCCAGAAACCTCACCTGCAGCCACTCTCAAAACAGTCATTTCTAAAGCTAGGAGATCGATCTCTAACTCCGCAATACGATCCGATAAAACCGGATCTTCTTTCACTGGCTTTCCATGATAATGATGTATCGATGCAAGATGCTTGAGATAAGCCAACTCTCTCTTCGAAACCCCTACTCCAGCAATTGCGGTTCGCTCATGAGAGAGTAAAAACTTTCCAATCGACCATCCCTTACCCTCTTCGCCGACCAAATTCTCAACTGGAACTTCCACATCCTGAAACCAAACTTCGTTGACTTCATGCTCACCGTCTAGGGTCAAGATTGGCCTAACCTCAACACCTGGCGAGTTCATATCACAGAGCAACATGGAGATGCCCTCTTGCTTGCGAGTGCCCGACCCTGTGCGCACTAAACAAAATATCTTGTCAGCCCATTGAGCATGGGTTGTCCACGTTTTCTGACCATTGACAACATAAGACTCGCCTTTTCGTTCCGCTCGGGTATTTAAAGACGCTAAATCAGAACCTGAACCAGGCTCGGAATATCCCTGACACCACCATTCCTCGCCTGAAAGCATTTTGGGTAAATAAGTATTTTGTTGCGCCTCAGTGCCGTGGGCCATAAGCACTGCCCCGATCATACCTATACCAAAAGGCGATAACCGAGGAGCGCCAAGGGCCGACGACTCCACATCGAATATATGTCGATAAACAGAGTTCCAATCGCAGCCGCCAAATCGTTTGGGCCAACTGGGTGCTATCCACCCTTTTTCGTATAGCGTCACATGCCATCGAAGCACATCATCTTTGCCGATACGTTTATGTTCTAAAACTTTCCGCGAGACATCGCTAGGCAAGTGTTTAGAGACAAAATCTCGTACTTCTTCCGAAAAGGAAATCTCTTCTTGAGTAAAATTAATATCCATATACAAATACAATTGGGTTTATTTAAGAATTGAAGCGAGAATAAGTGATTCTCGAGCCTCCCGCAAATCAGCCTCATAAAATTAATGCGGGTGTGACTTTAAACATCTATGATAGTTTTAATAAATATTAAATGATTTTGAACTATCAAACTGCTTACAAATAGCACCATTGCCATTTATCCGAGGAGTGCTGACCATGAATTCAAGAGATGATTTAGCGATAAGTGAAGTAAATCAAAGCATCAATATGCGACCGCTCTGGTTACCGTTCACGCCTAACCGACAATTCAAAGCTGCCCCAAGACTCATCCATAAAGCGCAAGGTATGTTTTATGAGACGACTGAGGGCAAACAAATTCTTGATGGAATTTCTGGCCTTTGGTGTGTCAATGCTGGGCACGCGAGGGATCCTATCGTCAAGGCTATTCAAAGGCAGGCGAAGGAACTCGATTACATTACCGCATTCAATATGGCTCACCCCATGCAGTTTCAAGCTGCAGAATTGATTGCGAACCTAGCACCCGAAGGACTCGATACCGTTTTTTTCACAAACTCCGGCTCTGAGGCTATCGATACCGCACTGAAGATTGCACTCGGCTACCATCGAGCAAAAGGAGAGCACAGACATCGATTGGTGGGACGAGAGCGAGGCTACCATGGTGTTGGATTCGGGGGTATATCAGTAGGAGGGATGACGGCTAACCGTAAGGTATTCAGTTCAGCACTACTTCCTGGAGTCGATCACCTTCCCCACACACATAACCTTGAAGAAAACGCTTTTTCTAAGGGTCAACCAACTTGGGGCGCTCATTTGGCTGATGATCTTGAGCGGATCGTAGCACTTCATGATCAATCGAATATTGCTGCCGTTATCGTAGAACCTGTAGCCGGTTCCACCGGCGTACTCGTGCCTCCAGTAGGTTACTTACAGAGACTTCGTGAAATTTGCGATAAATACGGAATCCTTCTAATTTTCGATGAAGTGATCACGGGCTTTGGTCGAACCGGCAAAGCCTTTGCCGCGGACACATTCGGAGTCACACCCGATATGATCACATTCGCTAAAGGGGTCACGAACGGCGCAGTTCCAATGGGTGGTGTGATCGTCAGCGAAAAAATTTATCATGCATTTCTCAATGGGCCTGAAGAACAAATTGAATTCTTCCATGGATATACCTATTCAGGTCATCCCTTAGCTAGTGCTGCGGCCGTCGCTACACTAGACATCTACAAAGAAGAAGAACTGTTTGAGAGAAGCAAAGAATTAGCGCCGTATTTTGAGGAGGCCCTACATTCACTCAAAGGCCTACCTAACGTAATTGATATCCGAAATCTTGGGCTCATGGGTGGAATTGAGCTTGATCCTATTCCTGGATCACCAGGCAAACGAGGGAACGACACATTTGTAACTTGTTATCAAAATGGTGTCTTAGTAAGGGCTGCGGGAGACACCATTGCACTAACACCTTCGTTCATTGCATCAAAGCATCATATTGACAAAATCATCGAGACCATAAAGTCGGCAATTAAATCAAATTAGGTTACTACACATGGTCTTTTTTCTGACAGCACTGGACTAGCGCCCCATCGACTCTTTACATGAGCACGACATCACACCAATGAAAATCGTAATAGCCCAAATGGAACATGAAACCAATACGTTCTCTCCAGTAGAAACGCCTTGGGAATCGTTTGGTCCGGATGGACCCTATATTGGCGTTGATGCGTACCGCGCCATGAAAGGCACAAAGACGCCAATCGGCGCCTTTATTGATATCGCGGAAGAAGCAAATGCAGACATTATTACTTCCGTGGCTGGTTTTGCTTATCCCAGCGGCCCAGTCTCCGGAGTGGCCTATGATCGATTCTGTGAACTCATTATCGAAGATGTGCGACAGGGCTGCGATTTAATCATGTTGGATCTTCATGGTGCCATGGTGGTCAAAGATAGCACGCTGGATGGCGAAGGCACGTTACTCAAAAAAATTCGCGAGGTGGCACCGTCAACGCCCATTGCCGTCTCTCTAGACTTACACGCGAATGTCACAGCAGACATGGTGCGTAACGCAAACATCATTGTTGGATATAAAACATACCCACATATCGACATGTACGAAACCGGAGTACTAGCAGGAAAATTACTACTTAGATTACATCGAAAAGAAATCAAACCTGTGATGCACTGGAACAATATTCCTGTGCTCGCACAAACACTCAAAATGAACACATCAGAAGGCGCGATGAAGAGCTACTCTGATAGAGCAGCTCAATCAGAGAAAAAACCTAACGTTCTAGCAAGTTCTGCTTTTGGTGGTTTCCCGATGGCAGACATACCGGAAGCCGGCATGAGTGTCGTGATGATTACAGATGATGACCAAGAGTTAGCAAAAACAGAATGTAACGCAATACTGAACGTCGCATGGGAACAAAAGGAGGCTTTCATCTGGAAGGACGAACCACTAGAAGATTCCATTCGTCACGCGAAGTCACTGAAAGAGGGGCCAATACTCCTGCTCGATCACCCAGACAACTGCGCTACTGGAGCCACACAAGACACCATGACAACCCTGCGAGAAGCGCTAAAGCAGGGTCTAAATGATATCGCAGTAGGTCCAATACGCGACCCAGAGGCTGTGGGCCAATTAATCGCAGCTGGAATTGGAGTAACTATAACTCTTCCAATTGGTGGCAAAACAGATATGCCAGCCATCAATAAAAAAGGGGAGCCTCTTAATTTAACTGGTGTTATTAAGAACATCACCGATGGCGACTATGTCATTACTGGCCCACAATTTACTGGGGTAAAAGCCTCTATGGGTCGCACCGTGGTATTTGACACGGGGGACGCTGAGATCGTGATCACAGAGAAACTTCAAGAACCTTGGGATCTAGGTGTCTTTACCAGTGTTGGTATTGACCCTTCAACAAAAAAATATTTATTATTAAAGTCAAGAATGTATTTTCGACCGGTATTCCTACCCATCGCAAAGCACAGCGTTTACTGTGCGGGCGTCGGAGTAGGCTCATCAGATTGGACGATGTTCAATTATGAAAAAATCCGACGGCCAATTTATCCGCTTGATGATCTAGGCTAGGTTCCGCAATACTTAAGAAAACGTCAGTCGACTGAAAAATTCATCGAAAAAAGCTAGACTTATGACTTAAAGAATATGACGCACAGGGGTGAAGTAGCACATGAAATTAATTAATCATTTTATTAACGGCGCGCACTATCAAGGACAAGAAAAAAATACGGTAGAGGTATTTAATCCGGCAACTGGTGAAGTAGCTGCACGCGTTGCCCTAGCTTCAAAACAGGAAACTGAAGAAGCGATTCGGGTCGCAACCGAGGCTTTATCCTCATGGTCCAACACGCCCCCCTTGAAACGCGCGCGCGTGATGTTCAAGTTCAAAGAGCTTCTTGAAAAACATATTGACGACCTTGCATCAATGGTCACCAGCGAGCATGGAAAAGTTTTTTCAGACGCTAAAGGCGAAATTGCAAGAGGTATCGAAGTTGTTGAATTCGCCTGCGGTATACCGCAGCTACTAAAAGGGGAGTACACGGAACAAGTGGGGACAGGAGTCGATAGTTATTCTGTTCGGCAGCCGTTAGGAGTATGCGCAGGAATCACTCCTTTTAATTTTCCCGTCATGGTGCCCATGTGGATGTTTCCAATGGCAATAGCCTGTGGCAATACCTTTATTTTAAAACCCTCTGAGAAAGACCCCTCTGCGAGCCTTCTGATGGCGGATTTACTGAAGGAAGCGGGACTTCCTGATGGCGTTTTCAATGTTATACAAGGTGACAAGACTGCCGTGGACACATTACTGAGTGATCCGAGAGTTTCAGCGATTAGCTTTGTAGGCTCTACGCCAATTGCAGAATACGTATACAAAACGGGCACGCAATATGGAAAGCGCGTACAAGCGCTCGGTGGGGCAAAAAATCATTTAGTTGTTATGCCGGATGCAGATATCGAGCAAGCCGTAGATGCGTTAATGGGTGCGGCTTACGGGTCTGCGGGTGAGCGATGCATGGCTATCTCTGTCGGTGTTGTTGTCGGTGACATTGCCGATCAGTTGGTGGCTCGACTCATCGAGCGGACCACGGAACTTAAAATTGGAAATGGTATAGTCAATGAACCTGATATGGGCCCATTGGTTACAGGTGCTCACCTTGAAAAAGTAAAAGGCTACATTGAGAAAGGAGTTTCAGAGGGTGCCTCATTAATCGTCGACGGAAGAAATATTTCCGTTGCAGGGCACGAAAACGGATTCTTTATCGGGGGCTGTCTTTTCGATCACGTCACTCCTGATATGACCATATATAAAGAAGAAATTTTTGGTCCCGTTTTATCGATCGTCAGGGTTGATGACTTCGAATCTGCAGTTCAACTTATTAATGCCCACGAGTTCGGTAATGGCGTATCTCTATTTACGAGAGATGGACATACCGCACGGGAATTCTCAACGCGCATCCAAGTTGGAATGGTGGGTATTAACATTCCCATTCCAGTACCTGTCGCTTTTCATAGCTTTGGTGGATGGAAGCGTTCGCTATTCGGAGATCATTATGCTTACGGGACAGAAGGGGTACGTTTTTACACTCACCTCAAAACTGTAACAACCCGATGGCCGACAGATACTAGAAGTGGTGCCGAATTTACAATGCCTGTTATGAAGTAAGCGGGGCAGGATAGGCGTGAGACTGTTACCGATATAACTTGATCAGTTCACTAGTGTCACTATCGCCAAGGCCCGCAGCATCCATCTTCTTAAAAGTGTCGTTAGTAATCTTCACTAATGGTAAGCTGAGGTTATGCTTTTGACTCAGCTTATCAATCATCTTGAGGTCCTTAAGCATGATATTCGATCTCGCCGTTATGGAATGTTCGGATTGAGCCATTTTCGGAAACATTTCCTGTAACTGGCATGAATCAGCTCTACCTCCGAATAATGCTTGCGGAATTTGATCCGTGTTGATCCCAATCTTTTCTGCTAATGAACAAGCCTCAGCTAACATGACTAAGCCGCTAGACACCAACAGCTGATTAATCATCTTCGTAGCTTGGCCAGCTCCAGACTCCCCCATTAGCGTCACCCTTCCACCCAAAACCTGCCATATTGGCTGCGCCCGCTCAAAAACAGGCTGAGCACCACCAACCATGATAGTCATCCTCCCCTCTTCCGCAGCGATTGCCCCACCAGATATAGGCGCATCAAGCCAGTCGATGGACGATTCCGACTTCAACCGCTCGGACATAGAACGAGTTCGTTCAGACTCACACGTAGACATATCAATTAACGTGTGAGTGGAACCACGTGCTTGAGCTATGCCTTCCTCACCAAAAACAATCGTTTCAACTGCATCGGTATCAGTCACACAAATAATTAAGAATTCAGCCTGTTCTGCGACCTGCCTTGGAGAAACACACGGTGTCCCACCGAGCTCTTCCAGTCGCCTCAGCTTACTCACATCCCTGTTCCAAATAAATGTTGGCAACCCCGCGCGAATCAGTCGCCCCATAATGGCACCACCGAGAACGCCAGCACCTAAACAACCCACTTTAGGGATCATTTTTTTTGACATTATTTTTGCTCCTTAGTACAGACCCAAAACAAACATTACCGACCGAATGAGAAACGTAATAAACTAAACTTAATAAAATAACAAGACAAAGAGCATGACACAGAAATCAATATTAGGGCTTAGCGTTATCACTGGCGGCGCCAGTGGTATTGGTGAGGCTTGCGCACGCGAATTAGCACGAAGAGGTACGTCCGTAGTTATCGCCGATATCAACCCAAGAGGCAAGGAGATTGCCGAGAGTATCGGTGGTTATTTCTACTCAATCGACGTCACACAAGATGAAGAGGTTAACGAAGCAGCCGCGTCAATTGAAAAAGATCTGGGTCCGGTACGAAACCTCATCAATTGTGCTGGCATCATCCAACAACCACTGCCTCCTCAGGCACTCCTCATGGAAGTTTGGGACAATATTGTTCGTGTCGACCAAAGAGGCACCTACCTCACCTCCGTAGCATTTTCAAAATACATGATCGAGCGCGAAATAGGCACAATCACGAACATCGCTTCTATTACAGCTCACCGATCGGTCCCCTTACATGCTTACGCTCCGGCAAAAGCTGCCGTTGTTGCTATAACCGAATGTCTCGCAGCCGAGTGGGGTCCGCACGGAATCAGAGTCAATGCAATATCACCTGGACATACCAGCACACCAGCACTCGAAAGCGCCATAGAAGCCATGGAACGCGATCCAGTTCTGTTGAATAAAAATGCCCTAGGACGCATGGTTAAACCAGAGGAAATTGCAAAGGCTGCGGCTTTTCTAATAAGCGATGACGCGGCAGCCATTACGGGTATCAATCTACCAGTAGATTGTGGCTGGCTTGTTTCTACGTCATGGGATACTTATGGAGGACTGAGAAAAGCCTCCTCCCGTTAACTCTCTTGGTTAAATAATTTAATGATGAAATCCGTAAAATCCAGAATTCTTTACTTTGTCATCTGCAGCCTATTCGTGATGCTCAATGCACAGGGGAATGAATTGGATCTATCAAAACGAAGTAACTTAAAACCGAGTGAAACTATTCACCTAGACCTTGATAACGTTTTATTAATCGACGTGCGTACTCAGAAGGAATGGGATGATGGCCGGATCGAAGGGGCCGTTCATCTTTCACTCAAAGACTTTATAAAAAATCTAGCCCACATCGTCAAGGATAAAATGCAACCAGTTGTAGTTTACTGCTCGACGGGAGGCCGAGCGATCGCTGCCGCTAAATACATGAACAATCTTGGGTACCATGCTGTACCCGTCATTGAGGGTGGTTATAGTCAAATGCTCTCGGCTGGACTTAAAAAATCTGATTGAACGTTTAGAGTTCAATCTTTTTTATTTACAATTCTTATAAAGTAATGCCTATCGTTCGGTTTATATCCCTCGCAGCTCTGTGCCATTTAGCATTTGTCGCCACCCGTTTTTCGGTATCGCTTTACGCGATTGATAAAGACGCATCGACTTTCACCGTTGGCGTGATTTTATCTTTATTCTCAGTAATTCCAATGCTGATCTCAGTTAGAATTGGAAAATGGATTGATAGTGTCGGCCCATTCATTCCTACAGCTGTCGGCATTTTTCTAACTGGAACTGGTGCGATACTACCGCTCGTATTTTCTTATGAAACAGCAGACCTCGCACCCCTACTTGTTTCCGCATGCCTAGTGGGGACAGGCTTCACGTTCTCCATCCTGTCGATGCAACAATATCTCGGAGAATTAAGTGCTCCAGGAAAGCGCGCCATGGTGTTCTCCTGGTTTGCCATGGGGGTATCAATCTCTGGGTTCTTAGGGCCTGTTTTGGGAGGGATCATTATCGATGAATTTTCACATCGCTTATCATTCCTATTGCCCCTTGTGGTATCAGTATGCGCAGGGTTGGTATTATTTTTCGCTCAAAAAAATAAAAGAACAACAGCCAATAGAGTTTCTTCATCCAAAATTACGAATCCATTTCAGCTCTTTCGCTATAAAGAACTAAGGGATGTATTGATCATCACCGGATTAATTTCGATGTGTTGGGATCTGCAAAACTTTGTGATTCCACTTCATGGTTCAAAAGTCGGACTTTCAGCATCAAAAATTGGATTCATACTGGGCTCATTCGCGCTGGCAACATTTGCCATACGACTGTTGATGCCATTACTCACAAAATATACAACAGAATGGCAAATACTAATTAGTACGCTCGCATGTGCCTCAGTGTGCTTTTTTATATTTCCATTCATAGAAACGTATTTGTTTTTTCTATTAATCGCATTTGTTCTTGGTCTAGGTCTGGGCTCCGCCCAACCAAACATCATGACACTCGTGCATTCAACCGCCCCTGAGGGACGGATCGCAGAGGCTCTAGGACTGAGGTTGACGATCATCCATGCCAATCTAGTAGCTCTACCATTAATTTTTGGGGCGTTTGGTGCAGCATTAGGTACATCTGCAATTTTTTGGATAATATCGGCACTTGCCTTCGGTGGTGTCCTCCTAGCTATCAAGAAGAAAAAGCACCTCAATTCGGCAGACATCAAAAAATAAATTTAATCTGAAATCTAAGGGCAATTAACCCATAAATCGCCGTCTTGACGCACTTTTCGCTCTTGTTCCAATTTAATTAAATGCGCAAGAAGTGATCGTTTCGCGAGTGGGTGAAGCGCTGGGGGAACATCGTCGTACACACTAATCGTTAAATTATCGATCGTTCCTTCGCCTAACACAGACAAAGCATTTATCACTTTCCCCTCCCTCTTTCGACGATGCACCAATAACCGATCAATCGCCTCGTGAGGATTGTCCATCAAAAACCCATGGCCCGGTGCAATCCAATCAAACTGGTAGTCGTACAACTTATTTAAAGAACTAAAGTAATCCAACATATCACCATCCGGTGGATTAATGACGACTGTAGACCCTTGCATGATATGGTCACCAGTGAACAACATGCGGGCTTCCGCAAACAAAAAACATAAATGATTAGAAGCATGTCCCGGCGTATGGATCACATCAATCGATACATCGCCGAAGTGTATAGCCTCTCCGTCTGCAGGTTGCTCATGCGGACTGAATGTTTGGTCTTGACGCTCTAAGTAATCTGATATACGCCCAAATACACGCGCACCCGTATAGTGACTCAGCAATCGGGCACCAGGGGAATGATCAACATGCGTGTGCGTACATAAAACCCACTTCACTTCATCTGAAGTAACCTTCCGAATCAACTCAATATGCTCCTGACTTTCAGGTCCAGGGTCAACGACTAGGAAACCATTAAACTTGTCGCCGAGGATATAGGTATTCGTTCCGGGACCAGTCATAACGCTGGGATTAGGCGCTGTTAAACGTATCACCCGCTTATCCAATTGAACTGCGACACCTGGCTTTATCTCACGAGATACAGTCCCTCGTTGTTCGGGGTCGAGCTTACCCGCCTCCGCGTAAGCATAATCTCCGGGTAAAAGTAGTTTTTTTCCATCTGACCCAATGGTGAGTCTTGGATCCATAGGAACGATCGGGCGAGCTGAGCGCGCATAACTTAATGCATCATCTACCGAAGAAAATTCCTGAAGTTTCTCAAGAGTCTTTTGCGTTGGAAACATTAAATTTAATCTGCCCTCACCGCTCAAAACAAGTGCCTCACTCGGTGTCAGCCAGCAATGATCAACCAATTCCCCACCATCATGTTGTGCAACTTGATCCTGAGGCATTTGAGCAATGAAAAACCTCGTATCGTATCGACGTGGACTTCCCGCGTGCGTGATCCAGCGACTGAAATAATGTAATTGGTCTGCCTCTAAGACTAGATTTCCTTCTTTCACAATTTCTTGGAAAGCAATCTCTTCACGCAGAAGATCATCTCTTTTTTGTGCACGAAACGCCACGAATTCGTCTTGCGCAAACAGAAGACTATCAGCAGGCTTCGCGAACAAAATACCAACTTCTTCGAAGCACTCGCGGATTGCGGCAATCCAATAGCTCAGAGCACCATCATAAACTCCAAGAATTTGGTTGGCTCCGTCATCGGTAAGTGTTCCCGAGAGCACAAAGTTAGTCCCAAGATCTGTCGAATCAAGAGCGCCACCGGGAAAAACAAAAGCACCAGCAGCGAAATTAACCTTACTGGTTTTTTCTCCGAGTAAAACTTCCAAACCAGCCTGACCATCTCGTACAAGTATGAGGGTGGCCGCTGGTCTCGGAGTGACTATTTCATGCATAAGGTTGGAATTACCCTAACGTCAAGATTTGAAGGCACACAACTATGCCGCCCAACCGAATTTTAAATCTTCAAGCGTTAAACAACCCGCTTGTGCCCATATCTACGAATACGAAGATCTGCTTGCTCTTTATGTCCTGCAAAACCTTCGACCTCACAAAGCCTAGAGCAGTATTCACCAACCATCGCCGATGCTTCAGGCTTTACCCGCTGATAAGTGCATGTTTTTATGAACTTACCCACCCAAAGCCCCCCTGTATAACGAGCCGCTTTGCGTGTTGGGAGCGTGTGGTTTGTCCCGATCACCTTGTCACCATAAGCCACATTAGTCTCTGGACCTAAAAACAGCGCCCCATAATTTGTTAAATTATTCAAAAAGTAATCATTGTTTTTGGTCATCACCTGTACGTGCTCGGACGCAATTCGATCTGCCTCCTTAGCCATTTCAGCATTATCTTTACACAGGATCACCTGCCCATAATTCGCCCACGCCTCCGCCGCAATCTCTGCAGTTGATAGCACTTCCAGTTGCTTTTTGATTTGTTTAACGGTGTCTTCCGCCAAACGACGAGACGTGGTCAGAAGAATAGATGGAGAATTCGGACCATGCTCAGCTTGACCCAAAAGATCGGTCGCACAAATCTCACCGTCTACGGCCTCATCCGCGATCACAAGTGTCTCAGTTGGGCCTGCAAATAGGTCGATGCCCACACGACCTGATAATTGGCGCTTGGCCTCCGCGACGAATGCATTTCCTGGCCCAGCAATCATGTCAACGGGCTTGATCGAGGCAGTTCCAAGTGCCATCGCACCAATCGCTTGCACCCCTCCCAACGCATAAATTTCTGTAGCGCCAGCTAGATGCATCGCGGCAACAATCGCTGGGTGTGGACTTCCCTTATAAGGTGGCGCACAAGCAATAATTCGTTTAACACCGGCGACCTTGGCCGTAACAATACTCATATGAGCTGATGCCACCATAGGGTATTTGCCGCCAGGGACATAACAACCCACACTGTTGATTGGGATATTTTTATGGCCAAGCACCACACCAGGCATAGTCTCGACCTCCACATCCCTAATGGAATCACGCTGAATTTGAGCAAAATTACGAATCTGTGCTTGAGCAAACTTAATATCGTCGATCACTTGCTTGGGAAGACTTTTCAGACACTCTTCAATTTGAGATTTGCTAAGCCTGAAATCTTTCGGACTCCAATTATCAAACTTCTTTGACAGCAAACGAACAGCTTCGTCCCCACGCTTCTCAATATCCGCGAGAATACCCTCGACCACAGACCGAACCTTAGTCAGGTCTGACGCATCATCTTCCGCCGAAATACCTTTTTTCAACCAAATTGCCATCTATGGCACCCCTTAAATCATTTATTTTCAGACGCTTATGACCCATTATGCTTTGCGGACCGCATCAACAACCCGTTATTTTCTTCGGTATATCACGATCAGTCAATTGCTCCGTGACAATTCATCACCATAATCACGGTTTATTTAGGTTCGTTAACTACACAAGGGCTTTAATAAGCGCCGAAATGGTTAATATTCGGGCCACAACGCAAAAATTAAGCACAAGAAAGAGTAGACTTTCGGACATTATCTAAAATTAAGGCTTCTAACACTGATGTCAAATTTCAGACTCTCTGAAGACCAAATCACTAAATTTGGCCAAGATGGATATTTCATTGTCAAAGGACTTTTTGACTTAGAAGAAATATCTATTTTACGAACCGCAATAGAAGTTGATCCAAATTTAAAGGATAGGCTCTACAATCGTTATGATTCGTCGGGACGTAAGACAATCATGGCCACATGGAACCATCCCGGAGATAGCGTTTATGGGCTTGCCGCTCGCAGCCGCAGAATCGTCGAATCAATGGAGACCTTGTTGGGCGGAGAGGTTTATCACTATCACTCGAAACTCACGGCAAAAGAGCCTTACGATGGAGGGGCATGGGAGTGGCACCAGGATTATGGGTACTGGTATCACAACGGGATTGTCTTTCCTCATCTGTGCAGCGTCATGGTAGCGCTGGACCAAACCAACAAGAAAAATGGTTGTCTTCAAATCGTAAAAGGTTCGCACCTTTGTGGTCGTATAGAACACGGGGTTCTTGAGGGCGAACAAGTCGGCGCTAATGTGCACAGAGTTGAGGAAGTACTCAAAATGCTTCCTGTCGAACACATCGAAATGGAACCTGGTGATGGTGTTTTTTTTCATTGCAATGCACTGCATAAATCTGACCAAAACCAATCTGACAATCGCAGATGGACTGTTATCAACTGCTATAATCTAGCAACCAATAATCCGTTTCTCGAACACCACCACCCTTTTTATACACCGCTTCAGAAAGTAGATGATTCGGCAATTAAATTAGCGGGTGTTCGACTCTCAAACTCGCCTGATGAATTCAACGAACAGTCGGCAAACCCCCCTGAGTTAACAGGGCAAATGCGCTAATCGAATGTCGCGAGCATTAAACGCAAATCAAAACAATAAAAAAGTAACACAAATGAACAGTCAACCAATCGGCATATTCGACTCAGGAATTGGAGGCCTATCAATTCTGAAAGAAATTAGCTATCTCTTACCTAACGAAAATTTAATCTATATTGGTGATACTGCATTTCTACCTTATGGCACCAAAAGCAAAGAACTCATTGAAGACCGCGCGCACAAAATTTGCAACCACCTTGTATCTAAAAATTGCAAAGCAGTCGTCGTGGCTTGTAACACCGCAACTAGCGCTGCAATTCACAAATTACGAACTTCTTTTTCTGTCCCCATTATTGGTATTGAACCAGCCGTAAAACCAGCCACTCAAAAAACCCAAAGCCGTATTATTGGAATCTTAGCCACAGCAGGTACTTTAGACGGGGACAAATTCGCAACGCTAAAAAAAAGATTTGTTAACGACATCACGATCCTTCATCAACCCTGCACAGGATTAGTCGAAGTAATAGAAGCTGGCGATCATGACGATAAAAAACTTCACGAACTTCTTAAGATGTACATACCACCCTTGATCGAACGAGGAGCTGACACACTAGTACTAGGATGCACTCACTTTCCACTAATCAAGCCTCTGATTGCAACCTACGCAGGGCCTGAGGTCAACATTCTAGATCCGTCTCTGCCCGTTGCAAACGAGCTCAGACGACAACTAAAAACGAAAAACCTACTGCGGGATGACAAATCAGGCATTTATACATTTTTTCAAACAGGCACCAATCAACAGTTTGAAACAGTCATCTCCAGGCAATTGGGGTTAAAGCAAACCTCATACTCATTAAGCATTTAACGTCCTACCTAAATTAAACCCCTTTGGCGTAACTCGTCTCTTCATTAAATTTAAGGTTTAACCAACTACCTAAAATCACGATAGAGCCTCCCAATAGCATCCAGAATTCGGGACGTTCCTCATAAAATATGAGTCCTATCAACGTAATAAAGGGCAGACGAAGATAATCAAACGGCATAACCACTGATACATCGCTTAACTTAAACGCTCGAGTCAACGAATAATTAGCAGTTAAGGCGAACACTCCTACCCCTAATGTCCATGGTAGAAGACTGAGGCTTGGCCAAGAATATTCCTGAGAGGAAAATATGATCGCGATAACAAACTGTATACCAGCCATATAAAACACGATCGCGACGGGCGCGTCAAACCCAGATAGCCGTTTTGTCAGCGTATGTGCAAATGCATATAAAAATGCTGCTCCAAGAACGACCATTGCAGCAGGGCTAATGATTTCCAAACCAGGCCGTAACATTATCAACACGCCTACAAATCCAAGCCCGATCGCTAACATTCTTTTTCGATTGATTCGCTCACCCAACAGAACTACCGCCAGAATAGCCGTCCAAAAAGGCATGGTAAATTCGAGCGCAAACACTTCTGCCAAAGAAATTAACGCGATCCCATAAAACCAAGCATATTGCCCCAAGAAGTGTGCAATATTTCGTATAACATGCGTTCGAAAATGAGTGGTGCCAAGCTTCCCCCCATCCGACTCGGCACATCACCAAAACCATGACAGAAAAGCCTACTACGCTTCGTACAAATAAGATTTGAGATGTAGAGAGTTCAGAGGACAATTCACGACCGGAAATAGCCATAAATGAAAATGATAGTACTCCACCACACATCCATAATACTGCTCTAGTCTGATCAGACATCAGCATGGCCATATTCCAGTAGATATCCGATCATACAACCCCCATAGCTCCCAAAAAGGCACCAATCGCCATTAAGCTCATCAAATGTAACCGCGACTTCCATACGACTAACGCCACGGCTAAGACACAGATCATAGTGAAAACATCTGGAAAATTTTGAATCAAAACAAACCCCGTGGATAACAACAATCCGACTACAACTGGAGCAGCACCTATCGAAAATGATTGCACAGATAATCGATGACTATTGTCACGACGCCATCGCGTCACATAGAAGGCGAATATCGCAGAGGGTATGATCATCGCTCCGGTCATAGCTATTGCCCCAACGATCCCTGCAATTTGATAACCCAATACGGCAACAAATAAAGCATTAGGACCTGGAGATAATTTACCCAACGTAATCGCTGCTAAAAACTGCTCATTTGACAGTATCGATAGTTCAACGACAACAACGCGATGCATATCGGGGGCAACCGACATTACACCCCCAACCGCCAGAAATGAGAGGAATGCAAATTGACCTAAAATCGAAATCCAATCGGAGGCACTCATAATCAAATCTCTTTTACAACTCTTCGGTTTTTTAGCGAACGATGTGCCCAAAAAAAAGAGCCCCCACCGCAAAAGAGTATCACCCAGAATATCGGGACACGCAGAAAACCGACTAGATAAAAAACAAGTAAGACCACTAACGTGGGTATAACTCGCCCTACGATATTAGTCTGTATGCCAGATAGCAACCTTAGCGCCGTCCCAAAAGTCATGCCAACCGCGACGACCGACATACCTTTTATAGCTCCCGCAACATGCGATCCCGCTGTTATTTGTTCATAACTTCCAGCTAACGTCAAAATCACAAACATCGGCAAAACAATCATCCCAGATAGGGCAACTAATGCGCCCCTTGTGCCAAAAAATCGATCACCGATCATCAATGCCAAATTGCAGACATTTGGACCTGGCAGAACCTGAGACATTGCAAACATCTCGAGAAATTCAGCTTGTGAAAACCATCTGCGTTGCTCGACCAAATGTCTTTGCATGATGGAAATGACACCTCCAAAACCTTGCAATGTAATTAATGAGAAAACACAGAACAACTCAAAAATTGTGTGCGGCTTTTTATTTAGATCTTGCGACGGCATATTTTCAAAGATTTGACCAATGACTGTTGGGAAGACTCAGTAAAGAAAAATCATAACTGAGTAAAAATTGGATTACGATTAAAGATATCATACGGTATAGCCTTCAAATGACACATACTCATATCCGTAATCAAATAATAAAAACTATGCCCATGCTAAACCTTGATCAACTCGTTAGCGAAGACCTGACGAACCTCACTAGAGGTATCGAAAAAGAGAGCTTACGTATCAATCCAACAGGTCGACTGAGCCAACAACCGCATCCCGGTCAATTAGGCTCTGCGCTAACACATCCGAATATAACTACGGACTTTAGCGAAGCTCAACTGGAACTAATCACAGACACACACAACGACGTTGGTAATTGCCTAAATCAGTTAAGACAAGTTCACCAGTTTGTGAGCCGTAATATTTCATCAGAACTTCTCTGGTGCTCGAGTATGCCGTGTATGCTTCCGGAAGATAGTCGTATCCCTATAGCTCAATTTGGCTACTCGAATATTGCAACAGCCAAGACGGTCTACCGACGTGGGCTGGCCCTTCGATATGGGGCCAAGATGCAAACAATTTCTGGTATTCATTACAACTTTTCTATCTCCAATGAAACTTGGGCCCGCATATACGGCCGATCCAATGATCGTGATGATTTGATCGCCATTAAGAATCAACACTACTTTTCACTCATTCGAAATTTTAGGAAACATGCCTGGTTACTGTTGTATTTATTTGGAGCCTCTCCTGCCGTCTGTGACTGTTTTGTTAACGGTCGAGTACATCACTTAAACAAGATGGCGAATGGGACTCATTCTCTCCCTTATGCCACATCGTTAAGAATGGGGCCACTTGGCTACCAAAGTGATGTCCAATCCTCGATCAGTGTGAGCTATAACAACCTCGCCAGTTATGCTCGGTCACTCTATGATGCGCTGACGCAGCCCTATCCTCCTTATGCTGCAATTGGCTTAACTGATGGGAAAAATACAATACAACTATCAAATGGTTTACTACAAATTGAGAATGAGTTTTATGGAACGATAAGACCAAAACAGCCCGTTCAATATGGCGAGCGCCCTTTGTTGGCTCTGAATAGAAGAGGAGTTGAATACGTCGAGGTTCGTTGTCTTGACCTTGACCCCTATCAGGACATTGGCATCAGTAAAGAAACGATCGCGTTTCTCGATACATTCCTACTCTTTTGCCTCTTGTCGAAAAGTTCAGATGACTCAACAGAGGAGAATAGATCGAATAGTGAAAATCAATATCTCATTGCTGAACGAGGCAGAGATCCGTCTCTTAAACTAACCCGTGACAAAGACTTTTCATCAGTCAAGTCTTGGGGTGCAGACATCATTGAAGCCTGCCAACCTTTTGCATTAAAACTCGACGAAGCCAATCAAACAAGTATTCATATGCAATCACTCGCCAATGCGGCGATCTGCCTCGAAAACCCTGAAGAAACGCCTTCTGCACGAGTGCTCCAAGATATCGAAGAAAAGCATAACGGCTCTTATTTTAACTTCATTATGTCCCTGTCATCCGAGTACACGGAGCGCCTCAAGCAGGACACACTAAGCAAAGAAACACTGACTGACTGCGAAAATAATGTCAAATTATCCATCACAAAGCATCAGAGCGTGGAACGTGACGAACAGCTAGATTTTGAAGAATTCAGAAAGGAATATGTATCCCAAGAAGCCTCCAGGATCATCCTGGAGGAACGTAGTTAAAGAAGGCTAACTATAATCCCGGGTTCTAAAATGCGCTATTGTAAACACCACCGTCTATCAATAGGCTCTGGCCTGTAATGTAACCTGCATGAGCACTACATAAAAAAGCACAAGTCTTGCCAAATTCGTCAGGCATACCAAAACGCTTCGCTGGTATCTTCGATGCACGATCCTTCGCAACTTCCTCAACACTTACACCCGTATTCTGCGCCCAGGATTGCAAGCCGCCCCTCAATCGATCTGTATCAAAAAAACCAGGAAGAATATTATTAATCGTGACATTGTGATCAGCGATCGTCCTCGCCACCCCAGCAAGAAAAGCCGTCAAGCCAGCACGAGCTCCGCTCGATAGATCTAACCCTGGAACTGGCATTTTTACGCTCATTGATGTGATATTAATGATGCGACCGAACTTTTGTTCAATCATGTTATCAACCACCTTTTGAATCAACTCAATCGGTGTAACCATATTCATAGTCACACCGTCTAGCATCGCCTCACGGTCAAGCTCCCGGAAATCCTTGAATGGCGGGCCACCATTATTGTTAACCAGAATATCTGGCTTTGGACAGACCTCTAAAACCTTGGCCTGCCCCTCCTGAGTACTGATGTCCGCAATCACAGGAGTTATGGAGACTCCGGTATCTTTAGCAATTTGATTTGCGGTAGCCGTGAGTATTTTTTCATCTCTACCGTTTAGTACAATTGAAACACCAGCTTCTGCCAACGCCATCGCACAGGCTTTCCCTAAACCCCGACTCGATGCGCACACAATCGCAGTTCTACCGTTAATTCCAAGGTCCATCGTTCACCCCTCCACTAAAGTTTTTAAATACTAGTATGTTGATTTCCCAAAAAAGAACTCATCAAGCCACAGCTGTGCCTGCTCACGCGCTTTCACGAGAGACTGCTTATCCATCCTTTGACTCAATAAGTTAGCCTGGAACTTCGCGTTCTCGTCAAAATTAATCGTACTTGCCAATAATAGCCAACGATAGGCTTCTATATCGTTAACCTCGCCAAAACGACCGTTCTTGTAGAGCATACCAAGATTGAACATTGCATAAGCATAACCATTGTTAGCCGACTGAAGAAACCATACGGCAGCATCCTCTGACCGGGCCTCACCAAGATCACCATCTCGATACATTATTCCCAATCCATTTTGAGCTCTCGCATGGCCAAGTGCCCCAACACGCATCCAATGTTTTTCAGCACCTGCATAATCCCTTTTTACAAAAGCATCATATCCAAGGTCAAACATATCTTCAGCATTGTCCGCATACCCAACGCCCGACAAAACGAACGAAAGGGCAACACAGAGAAGAATCTCAACGACGCCTCTCATTTTCAATACACATTGTTCAATTAATTTCACGGCACACCAATCATTTTATGAATTTGCAGACCTAGTCGCCAACTAGGATTCTCTTTGCAAAATTGAATTGAGAGTTCAGTATTCAACACAATATCCGGACCATCCTTAGGCTGTATAAAATAGTGATCGAAATCCCACGATAAAAACTGCGCAGGATCATGACCAGTCTGAGGGTAAACCAGCTTTAGCTCATCGCCCTGTTTTACCTGAACTGGCACCACCCCCTTGGGACTCACACATATCCAATTAACGCCCTTGGGAACAGGTATCGTACCATTCGTCTCAATCGCAACCTCAAAACCCCTATTATGAAATTCTCGAATCAAGTTGTGATCAAGCTGCAGTAATGGTTCACCCCCCGTGCACACTACGTATCGACGAGCACGATTGGGAGATGGCCACTGACTCTCCACTCTATCAACCAATGCCTCAGGAGATACAAATTTTCCGCCGTTTACGCCATCCGTTCCCACGAAATCGGTGTCACAAAATTGACAATCTGCCGACGATCGATCTTCCTCACGACCCGACCACAAATTACAACCGGCGAATCGACAAAAAACAGCTGCCCTTCCACTTTGAGCACCCTCTCCTTGTATCGTATAAAAAATTTCCTTAACTGAATACATAATGTCAAATGGGCAGCGCTGGCCCCAAAGATCCCCAGTCTATGGTGACGCCACAACCTCTAGTCTCGTACAAATCAATTCGCTCAAGCTCTGGCAGGCAATTACTGCTATTTTTTTTGATCCATCTCGCAATACTTAATGGATCGTTATCTGACAAATCCGCTACCTCATAAAGTGGTTGATGGTCGAGCGCGGCAAATATAGGGCTAAATTTTTCTTTAATGTCTCCATAATCTATAGTCCAACCCAAAATTTGATCCAAAGGGGCCGTTAAATGCAACCGACACAAATATGTATGACCATGGATCCGTAAACGCTCATCGTCAAAGCCTACACGTTCACGTCGAATAGCGCTGTCTATTGAGAAATCTTTCCAAATCCTAAAGATCGAGCCATTATAGTGCGCACCGCTTGTTGCCGTCTCATAGACTGTAACCCAACTTAACTGTGGCAGCTTTTCTTTTAAACGACTCCATAACCAGAAAGAAATCATCTCACTTGTCGGGTTTTCAAGGCCAGGAATATCATTGAGACAATTGTGATTAAGCATGTCATGCACCTCACCCCAGCATACCTCTAATTCATCATAATCAATACCCAAATTAGAGCCCTCAAGATAACTTTGTGCGTGCAGTATTACCTCAAACCCATGCCCATGCATCCGGCCACATTTATGGCCCTCTGGTACGTTAGGGAGCATGTGCGCAGATTCAAAACGAAATTTTCTCCAAACGTGTGCGCGCCCTTGTGCATCTAGGTGCACGCCCTCATCTTGTTGGCTACGCAATCCAATAACATTAACCTTCGGAAGATTGAGTCGCGCCCAAACATACCTTGCAATATTCTCATCAGTCGGAACCTCAATAATCTCGTTCAAATAACTATAGTCAAGTGGTGAACATGCGCGCATCAAGGTCTCGCGCGCCATCTCGATCTCATCACCCCCAAGCGATTCGGAATCATCAATGGCTGCCCTGACAGACAACTCATAACTATGGCCGTGTAACCCTCTGGCCCTGTGTTCGTCGGGAAATATATCAATCTGACATGCTGCTTCAAACGAAGTACTTGCCGTTACATAAACTCTTTCAATCATTGATTTACCTTGAAACCTCAATCAAAAAAATTTCGATTAGATTAATGTCATTAACTAACACCTTTGACTCCTTTGAAGCCCATCTCTTTTCCCCTGTTGCTAGTGTACGATAAAGACGTATTTAATTTCGAGGAGATCGTGCGACATGGATATGCAACTTCAAGGCAAGAAAGCGCTCATCACTGGATCAACTTACGGCATTGGTTATGCCATTGCTGAAGCATTAGCAGAGGAAGGCGTTGATGTCGTCATCACAGGAAGATATCAAGAAACAGTAACCAGTGCAGTAGAAAAAATAAAAGCCATCAATTCGCAAACTAAACCCATAGGGATAAGCGCTGATTGCACAACGCCCTATGGATGCCAAAGTGTATTTGACGCAGTACCTAAAGTTGATATTCTCATTAACAACTTAGGTATCTATGAACGAAAACAATTTTTCGAAATTGACGACACAGATTGGACTCGACTATTTGAAATTAATGTCATGAGTGGGGTACGTTTTACTAGGTTCTACACGCCGAAAATGGTCAGTCAGAAATGGGGGCGGGTCATTTTCATCTCCAGCGAATCGGGCCTAATGATTCCACCGGAAATGATTCACTATGGTTTCAGCAAAAGCGCTCAACTTAGTATTTCTCGCGGCCTCGCAATGTCGCTCAGCGGCACCGGGGTGACAGTGAACGCGCTACTACCTGGGCCAACCAGGACCGATACCACAGAACAACAAAGACGAGAACGTGCTGACGACTGGGGTATCAGCCTTGAACAACTGGAACAAGAATTTTTTGAGAAATTTCGCCCAACATCAATCATCAAAAGATTTGCTGAAGCCAAGGAAGTGGCTCCGTTGGCGGTCTACCTATGTAGTCCGCTCTCCGCCCTAACTACCGGAGCCGCACTTAGGGTAGAGGGGGGAATCGTAAATCAGATCACTTAAGCATAAACATCAATCAGTCAGGTTTTTTTACACTGTCTCTTGGGAGCCTCCCTCAATCTTGTGGGTCGTGATACTTAAGTCTCCAGCGACATAACACCAAGCCAAAATCGGATCTTCTCCTCTGGCGGTTACGGGCACCAGAGCTCGGTCATACTTGTTATCAACCGAACCAAAAATAGAGAATCCTTCCAACTTATCCAGTCGCTGAATCGCAGCGCACAGATCAGCGGGGAAAATCAATTCGCCCGAAATGGCTTGAGCACTGTCTGTCCTAGAAAGGTGGAGCATTGGATAGTCAAACTTCGTCGCAAGCAACGAACCGTGTACTGAAACATCTTTAGATTGTAAAACATTTAACGATTCTATTACCCAATGCCGGCACTCACCACTCAGAAGTGTTCCGTACACAAAAACACCAACCGTTGAATCTGGAAACCGTTCACCATCTGCTGCCTGAATAAGGTGAATATCTGAAAAATTAAATCGCATTAAGCCACGCTTAACTGCCTCAAAGTAAGCTGAGGTTGGCTCGACGAAATGACACTGACTCTCAGGAGCAACCTCATACGTCAACGCTAGAACAAGAGTGCCATCAGGCTGTAATATGTGCTTACTAACTTTTTGATAAACACGGTCGGATACACCCTCCTTTAAATCGAGTACCCGCCAACCAAGATCCCCCACCTCGAATAAAGCACCACAAACATATACACCCAATCGCTCCTTTATATTTAAAGCTCCACCACCACGAGTTTGTGAAAAAACATCGAATACTAATTCATGATCAGGCAAGAACGCCGGACCAATAGGCTTAATGCAGTCAGCTGGCAGAGAATTCTTAATACAAAAGTTCCCCCAATCCTCATCATCAAGATTAGAGCCATAGGCAAAATAGAGCATCACGTTTCGATAATTAAGCTACAGGATCCAGAACGTGAATCACTCTAGATTCAATCCAATCTTTAATTTTTTGACCATAACTCAACATGTGAGGTGCTTCCGCATGGGCCTTTAATGCAGCCTCATCACGCCACTTTTCAATAACCAAAAAGGTGTCCTCTCCAAATTCAGTTTGAAACGCACCAAACTCTGCGTCTACGACTAGAATATACTCAATGCACCCAACCTCTTGCCTGACAGTTGTTACGTTCTCCCTGGCAACAGAAAGAATAGCGTCTCTTTTTCCAAGTTTGGCTTTAATAATAGCTACAACATGAATCATAATGTGACCTCCTAAGCTGAGACGAGTTTCTAATTTTAGAATAATATACCCCATCAGAAAATTCATACACAACTAACTTTAGTGTTCATCACCAAATCATCTTCACATGCGCTGTTCGGCTTATGGATCCTATCCATAAGTCCGGTTTTAGCTGGCGACACTTACCGTCCTGGTGATGAGTTCGAAGACTGCGGGCAATGTCCCGTCATGGTCGTGATTCCCTCTGGATCTTTCAGTATGGGAGGGCCACCGGTTGACCAAGGACGGCCCTATAGTGAAGGTGAATTGCGCCCGGTAATAATCTCAGAACCGTTCGCTGTAGGTAAATTTGAAATCACCTACCAACAGTGGGAAGCCTGCGTCATCGACGAGCAATGTCCCACTGCGAAACGAGACGACTGGAGCGAAGACAATCACCCGGTAGTGAATGTTTCCTGGAAAGAAACACTTGAATACACCAAATGGTTGTCTAAAAAAACCAGAAAACCCTATAGGTTGCTCACTGAAGCTGAGTGGGAATACGTCGCAACAGGAGGTAGTAATCGAGCTCGATTTTTTGGCTTAACACCAACACAAGTATGTGAATTTGGAAATCTTTATGACCAAACCGCACAACGGACCCTCGATTACGGATTGGAGGCATTACCCTGCGACGATGGTTTCAACTTCTCTGCGCCTATAGGCTCATTTAAACCAAACCATTTTGGACTTCATGATACGTTAGGTAATGTCTGGGAATGGACTGAAGACTGCCAAGCAATCTTGTGGCGTAACGCCCCAACCGATGCATCAGCTCGCGTTAACGGTCATTGCGCGCAACGTGCCTATCGAGGCGGTTCCTGGCTTAATCACCCACCGAAATATTTACAAATACCTGACAGATATAAATATCTAGGTGCTCGAGAAATAGATCTGGGTTTTCGAATCGCATTAAGCTTGAGTCACCCATAATGTTCAGACTCAAAAATGTATGTTCCTTAGCGCTCGGGGTGAGCATCATAATGGTTAGCTCCCACGTGATTGCGCAACCGGAAGCGGGAGACATCTTCCAGGACTGCGACTCCTGCCCCAAGATGATTGTAATCCCTGCGGGACCTTACGGATTTGGTTCTCCTCCAAACGAATTCGGAAGCCCTTACAACGAAGGTTATGTTCTAGACATTGTCTTTGAGCAACCGTTTAGCATCAGTCAATTAGAGATCACATTCGCGCAGTGGGAAATGTGCGCTCAGGATGCCACCTGCCCTTCGATCGACGATGAAGGCTATGGAAGGGGTAACCAACCCGTCATGAACGTGTCTTGGGAAGATACACAAGTGTATATCCAGTGGTTGCGAGAAAAGACTGGGAAAGCATACCGTTTGCCGTCCGAAGCAGAGTGGGAATATACCGCTCAATCCGGCACCAAGCGAACTCGATTCTTTGGTATTCCACCTGAAAAAACTTGTGAGTATGGTAATGGTTACGATAAAACTGCCGAACTGGAATATGAGTTCGGATGGCTTACATTACCCTGCTCAGACGGCAAACCGAGCTTGTCCGATGTGGGCTCCTATAAACCCAATCAATTTGGCGTCTTCGATATGCTCGGCAATGTATGGGAGTGGGTAGAAGACTGCCTCAATCCGAATTGGCGACACAGTCGTGGTTCACTTGATGGGCGACCCTTCACAGATGGAGATTGTGAGCAACGCGCCTATCGAGGCGGCTCATGGCTAACCAATCAGCCTTACTACCTTAGGACCGCCGAACGTTACAAATTTTACGGCGCCAAACATATCGATCTCGGATTTCGAGTAGCGCTAAGTCTTAACGATCTAGATAAAAAAACATCTGAAAGAAAATAATCAAAAAGATAGTGACACCCCAGGCTCAATAGCGAAGACCCACAACATCAACGTGTATGCAACCAGCGTTACAAGAATAACCCCAAGAATATTCAAACCCAATCCAGCTCTTGTCATATCTTTTTGTGCCAGATGACCGGCCGAGAACACAATTGCATTTGGTGGGGTAGCGACTGGCAACATGAATGCACAGCTAGCAGCTAGCGTTGCCGGAATAACAAACATTAGCGGGTGTTCTCCCAAAGTGATCGCCAAAGCGCCGACGACCGGCAAAAATGCCGCTGTAGTCGCCGTATTTGAAGTCAGCTCTGTCAGCAAGACCAGCAATAAGACCATCACTAAAACAATCACAATAGTCGGAAACATTTCTAAACTTCCTAATTGTTGTCCAATCCATATAGATAACCCTGTTTTCTCAATTAAAGACGCCAGTGTCAATCCACCACCAAACAACAACAAAATACCGAAAGGGATTTTTTTTCCCCACTCCCAGTCCATGAGGAAAATACCTTTTTTCCAATCGACTGGGATTAAAAACGTTGATAATCCGACTGTCATAGCAATGACCGTATCGGACAATGTTAGTCCCGGGAAAGCCGCATTGATCCAGGGGCGCAATATCCATAACCCAGCCAGGGTAACAAAAACGCCCGCGACTAAAAATTCTCCGCGAGATAGCTTTCCTTGCGCCTTAACTTGTCGATCAATCGCCGCACTAATCCCTTCAATTCGTTCACGACTCAATTTGAAAATGATTTTTGTCAGCAACAGCCATGTCATCGCGAGCATCAGTAATGACAGGGGTAATGCAACTGCCATCCAATCTAAAAAGCCTATCTCTATCCCGTACGTTTGCTTGACGAAACCAGCAAAAAATGCATTAGGTGGCGTACCGACCAAAGTTGCCATTCCGCCAGCAGAAGCCCCATAGGCCAACGACAACATTAGCGCCTTGGGCAACCCGTCATCTCCTTGAAACCCACTTCCTCTATTTAGCTTAAGAGTGCCGATTACTGACACTGCAATTGGCAACATCATTAAAGTCGTCGCTGTGTTGGAAACCCACATACTTAAAAAAGCGCTAACAGCTAAAAATCCACCCACTAAAAATGATGGACGGTCTCCACTCAAATTCAATACAAAAAGTGCAATTCTCTGGTGTAACTTCCAACGCTCCATCGCAAGAGCCACGATAAATCCACCCATAAACAGAAAAATAACCGGGTGCGAATAAGAAACAACCGTCTCTTGAACCGAAGAAACCCCTAACAAGGGGGCCAACGGAATGGGTAACAAGGCAGTGGCGGGAAGCGGTATCGCCTCCGTAATCCACAGAACAGCCATGAAAATGCCTAGAGCTGCGACGCACCAGGCGTCGGCACTCAAGCCCTCGGGAGCTGGCACTTGGAGCATCACCAGAAAAAGCCCTATGCCAAAAACCCAACCAATTCTGGGAAGTTTATTTGTCGATAATTTTTCTGCTTCGCTATCTATACCCAAGATATACCTTCAAATAAAACGCTACATATTCTGTCGCATATCGCGGTCAGATTAGATGATTGAGTAGAAGGCACTCAGAAAAAATCACCATCAAAAATGAAGCTATAACTCAATCGTCCTGCTCCAAAAACCAGCCTGCGATCGTCTCAGTTATGACTTGATCTTCGATAGGCTTCAATCCACTCACTCCAACCGCACCAAGCATTTCACCACTTTTGGAATGTAACAAGTTACCTCCAGGCAATGCAGTCATTAAGGGGTCACAGTAATACCGAATATCAATCTTATCAGTATTTAAACGCTCCAAAAACGCATCAGTAGACATGCCCATTCGGGTCGCCGTACGCGCCTTTTGTTGTGATATAGCAATGCTACGAATGGGTGCTTTATCCATGCGATAAAACGCCACCTGATATCCATATGAGTCACAGATGGATACACAAATAGGTCGCTTAAACTCTTCTTGCGCTTGTTTAACAGCAATATCTAGACATTTTTGCGCGTGCACCAAAGATATACTAGTCATACTTACCTCTCTTATATTTCTATCAAAAATTACAAACAATCAAAATTGAAAACTAATCATTTATTTGTTAAACCGTCTTCGCCATAGCTATTCGCAGGGCCGGCCCCATCACTGCCCAACCGACCATTTTCAGAAAAATGTCCCGCTCCGGGAACAAAATTGACCTCTATGCGTATGCCGTCTGGATCCTCAAAAAGAATCGAGTAATAACCTGGAGCAAATCGCCCTCCCTCTTCAGGACCGTGCACAATTTTCCCCTGTGCTAATGAACTAACAAATTCATGCGCAAGTTCGACATCCTGCCTTGAGCGTGCTCTAAAACATACATGATGCAAACCACTGGTATCTTGATTAAATCCAACTGATCTTTTTTCCAGCGGCGCTAGACGCACCATCACTCCAGTACGCCCACCGATGCTGTAGTGAACATCCTCATTATCAATCAACGTGCTCATAGACATAAAACCACAGAGTGCACGCCAAAATTCGATACTGGCCGCGCTGTTAACGGTCAACTGTATGTGTGCAATTCCATTGATGTCTATACTCATAACGTAATGTTCATTTTAAAAATATGAATTTAACACATCTATTTTAGACTAACCGTTAAGTTATATTAATGATATAAACTTAAAGAAAAATAATTTTATGAATTAGCCTAAGGGGAGAGCAAGCATGATATTTCGTGGACCACATACAGAAGTGTCTGCACCAAAAATAAATGTTGTGGACTTTGTTCTTGGTGACATATCAGCGCATGAGAATAAAACCGCGATCATCCAATCTGAGACCAATCAAAAAATCAGCTACCGGGAACTGTCTGACTCCATCAATCAACTCGCAGCCGGACTTCAGACAGAAGGATTTAAAAAAGGTGATGTCCTTGCTGTATATAGCCCGAACGTACCTGAATACGCGGTCATCTTTCTTGCCGTCCTAAAGTTAGGTGGAATATGCACAACTGTTAACCCTCTATACACAGCGGATGAATTAGCTAAACAACTTATCGATGCAAAGGCAAAGCTCATCGTTACAGTGCCTGATTTTTTAGATAAAGCAGAGGCAGCCATACAAAAACATCCGGTAGATGAAATCATTGTAATCGGTGGAGCTCAAGGTCACCGAAAGCTCGAAGACTTAATGCAGTCGAACAATGCGGTAATTGCACCTGAGATCTCTGCAGAAAATGATGTCTGCGCACTCCCGTACTCGAGTGGGACCACGGGTCTACCAAAAGGCGTCATGCTGACTCACTACAACCTTGTAATGAATATGCGGCAAACTGAAGGCATGCTAAGCCATAACGCGATCTGTGAACGAGATACAGTGCTTGGAGTACTGCCTTTTTTCCATATATACGGCATGGTTGTTATCATGCTCTACTCGCTTTATAGGCGAGGAACTATTGTTTGCATGTCACGCTTCGATATGGAGGGTTTTTTAGCAGCAATTGAGACCCACAAAGTAACCAAAGCCCCTATAGTCCCACCGATAGTATTAGGGTTAGCAAAACATCCTGCAGTCGAACGATACGATTTATCGAGTCTCGAGCTTATTCTCTCTGGAGCAGCCCCGTTAGGTGAGGGCGTCGCCATGGAAGCCGCGGCGCGAGTTGGATGCAATATTGCTCAAGGCTATGGCATGACTGAAGCAAGTCCCGTAACGCACTTACTCCCCATTGAAGGTCATGCAAAAAAAATAGGATCAATCGGTCTGCCCATTCCCAACACAGAGGTCATGATTGTTGATCCACAAACGGGAGAGCCTCTTTGCAATAATCAAAATGGTGAGATATGGATTCGCGGTCCGCAGATTATGAAGGGCTATCTAAATAAACCAGAGGCCACCGCAGAAAGCATCACGAAAGAGGGCTGGTACCGCACTGGAGATATTGGGTATGTCGACGATGAAGGCTTTTTCTATGCGGTTGATCGCATCAAAGAACTGATCAAATATAAAGGGATGCAGGTAGCGCCTGCTGAACTCGAAGCGCTCCTACTCACTCATTCTGCAATATCCGATGCTGCAGTAATTCCTGTAGCAGACGAGGAAGCTGGAGAGCTACCCAAGGCAGTAGTTGTAGTCAAAACTGGAGTGTCTGTGAGCGCAGAGGAAATTATGTCCTTTGTTGCGAAAAGCGTCGCTCCGCATAAAAAGGTCAGAATTGTCGAATTCGTAGAACAAATTCCCAAGTCAGCATCTGGGAAAATACTTAGACGCGTCCTGATACAAAAAGAACGAGAAAATAATTAACAAGAAAGAACGATGTACCAATCGACATGGCCCATCGTTCTAATCTCAAAAAAATAACTATCCAAGCTTTGTCGGTAATGAAAAGAAATTAACTGGCGTCATCAACTGATTGGTTTGGCTCTCAAGCGCACCAAGCTTAGCGCTTTCTTGTGTGTAGTTAATCCAATCTGGATCAGCCCACATTAATGCTCTTTTTTGCTCTCTATCGCCAGCATTCTCATAAATCCACATGTGAACATACTCGTTAGGGTTTCCACTCTCACATTGCATGTAAGCAAGCGGCTGGCCGAGATGTTTAGTTTGAGCAGTCTTACCCAATTTTTCATACAAAGCCAGATGTTTCTTTATGGAACCAGGTCTACATCGATAAGTTCTCATATCAATCAACATTTAATTCCCCTTTGATCATTCTTGTTAGCCGAATTATTTCTTAATTTCAAGAAGATTAACCTCAAATATTAATGTAGCACCAGGTCCGATTTTTGGGGGTGCTCCACGGTCACCGTAAGCCGTATCAGCAGGACAAATCAACTGTGCTTTTCCTCCAACCTTTATCTTTTGAAGCCCTTCAGTCCAACACGTTATGACACCACTCAAAGGAAATGTCGCTGGGGAGCCACGAACGAGAGAACTATCAAACACAGTTCCGTCAATCAAGCTTCCTTCATAGTGAACCATGACTGTATCACTAGCACTCGGAAAATCACCTGTGCCTTCCTCTACCATCTTAACAATCGCACCAGATTCAGTTTTTACGACTGAATCATCTGATTCAAATTGTTTAAGGTACGTCTCAGAAACGGACGCTTCTTTCGCAGCAACTATTGCAGAACGCTCTGATACCATTTCATTGATCCTCGCTTCATAAATTTTCATGTCCACCTTAGCATCCACCCCCGATATGCCGTCCATCATGCCTTGCACAATCGGACCCAACTCTTCCTCACTCAGCGCGAAAGATTGCAATTGATTGCTGATAAGCATGCCTATGGCATATAGGGTTTTTTGATCCTCGGTCTCAAGTGAAACATCCGCCGTTACAGCCTCCTTCGAGCAAGCCGAAGTCAGTAACAATAGTGCTGCAAAATAAATCTTTTTCATTTGTTATCTTTCATAATTATTGAGTGAGCAATAATAATCGAATCTATAAAACAAATCGATATCATTTCCAAATCTTCAATTTGACATTAGTTAATCGGCTTATTCAGTGACGAAGGACACAATAACGCTACAATGATCGAACGTTGACAATCACTACGCTCTAGAGCATCACCAGTTAAACCTAAGCAAAGGAGTAGCACCTGTGATTACAATTTACCATTTCCCAAACACCCGTGGTCTCCGAGCTATTTGGGCGTGCGAAGAATTGAACATTCCGTACAAAGTTGAAATTATAAACTTTTCACCGGAATTTCGACTCAGCCCACAATTTATTAGTATCAGTCCGATTGGTAAAGTTCCCGTTCTTAAAGATGGTGAAGTCACCATGCGTGAAAGCGGTGCAATGGTCCATTACCTCATCGATAAATATGGGAACGGTAAACTACAGCCTAGCAAAGATGATCCTCTATATGCCGCTTACTTAGAATGGAGTTGGTTTGCAGAAGCAACCTTCGCATCTTCCGTATCTGAAATTATCAGACATAAGAGAGCATTCCCCAACGCGATCCATACTCCAGCAATTGCAGAATTCAAGAAACGAGCAACGATTTGTCTAGAAGCCGTAGGTGGAGTCCTAGGCAAAAGGAAATGGTTACTCGGTGAAATTTTTTCGGGAACCGACATCATGATCGGAATTGCGCTCACTTCTTATATTCGACATGTGGAAGAACCTTTCCCCCCATCAATAAACGACTACTTTGAGAGGCTCACAACTCGTCCTGCATTTTTACGAACCAAACAAGCAGAATCTTAAATACAGTCGGGAAGCTGATAGCACTCAACGCGTTTTTCAACGCCTGGGATCATTCAGCCCCCCCAGAACAGCATGCCCCCCTACAGCCCACCGCAGCATACCACCGGACAAATGAGCTAGTTGTGTAAACCCTAGCGCCTGAAGGTGGAGGACAGCTTGTGCTGATCGTGCTCCAGACCGACAAACAGTCACAGTTGGCATACTCGAATCCAACTCCCCAACGCGGTCCGCCAGTTGATTTAGGGGGATTAATTTAGCGCCCGGGACTCGACCTAACGGTCCTTCAAATTCAACCACTTCCCTGACATCTATAATCTGCACTGTCGCCAATATCTCTTCGAGTACCGAAGACTCTATCTCCCAAATCCCAGAAAAACTATAACTTAGAGTTGCCCAGTCCTGAGTATTCAACTCAGGGGCATTACCAGTCGGTTGACCACAATTTAAATTTGCCGGCACAGCACGATTAATCTGACCGGGATGAGGCAACTTCAAGTTCTCCATATAACCCGAAAAGTCTTGAAGGTTAATTGCTCCTCCTAATCTCGGATTAAAACGTTTTTCCTCCGAGACATTCGACACGGTCATCCCTCGATAATCGTGCCCGGGATAAATCAAACATGATTTTGGAAGTGTAAAAATTTGCTCGTGAATCGATTGGAACATCATTTCCGGGTTTCCCTCTTGGAAATCCGTCCGCCCTGTACCCCGAATTAATAAGCAATCTCCAGTAAAAACCATGGATTTATCATCTAGAACTAAGGTGATACATCCGTTCGTATGCCCTGGTGTCTCACGCACACCCAACGTCCTAGCGCCGAAGGTGATTACGTCGCCCTGACCCACATAGCGCCCAGCCCCTCGAGCACCTCCATTCGCTGAAACTACGATTTCACTCGCAAGGCTATTGTGAAGCAGCCAAGCCCCAGTAACGTGGTCAGCATGGACGTGAGTCTCAACGGTAGCGATGAGATCAAGATCCATCTCCTTTATCATCGCCCGATCTCGCATGACCTGCTCAAACACGGGGTCAATTAACAGACACTCTCTAGATTCTGAATCACCCAAGAGATACGTATATGTGGACGACTGTTGGTCAATTAATTGACGGAAGATCAGCACCGCTCTTATCCAGTTTGTGAGATTAGGTAAACGACTATATCTTGATCATATCTTTTTTGTATTCATTTCGTAAAAAAACTAAAAACACTCATGCCACTAAGACTAAAAGGACTTAGTATTCGGGGAAAACACATCTATACGGTTAAACACTTCTTTAACAGCGATCGCATTAAGACCGCCCCCTCCACCACCCGATCGCATTGCAGAAGGATATCTTTTGTACCTGCACAATAGCTGGCGAGCACCATCAAAGTATCAAGTACATTCCAAGATACATTTCCCTCTCTGCTATAGATGCCCTCATCAGATTCGAATTCCCTTTGAAGAGCTTGTTGAGCCTTTTTACCCCACATGCGCCGAACAGACCCCACCAACCACGTCTCTAGCGCCTCTTTACCAACCACTTGGCGCGTCCAATCACCCAAATGGAGACAATCTTCACGAGCCAACTCAATAGCCTTTCTTAACGTGGGCAGGATATTTTCCTCTCTTGCTGGGATCCGATGAGCAAGGCTTGCATTGAGCTGGGTCACTCCGACTGAATAAGTTGCACCCGTCCCCTCTTGGAACCATCGCGCAAGAAGACGGAGTCCTCCTCGACTCAAACAATTGTGCAAAACCACCTGGAGCCTGAAGGGGTCCATACTCCCAGGATCAAAGTCATAAAAGCTTGGTAACGAGACCACCAATGACATTTGGGCTCCGTAGGACCCATATTCCGCGGCCACATCAACCTCATCCGGATTAATTCTTAAGGCGACTAAAGCACGCTCGATCGCATTTACAATATGTTGATGCGGGATAAACTGACGCCCACGCACCACTTGACAAATCGGGACGTGTCCTCCCGACTGAGACTGATGATTTGAGCGATATAAAATATCGCGAGTTACTAATTTAGCCCTGATTGCACCAAATCCGTCAGTAGAACGACTGTTTATCATCGTAAAACTCGGCGATGTACTATTCAACTCCCGTAACTTGCCGGTTATGCCCACATTACTTCTGGACGTTGATTGATCAACACGATCTCTAATTGCTGAGATGCTGCGTCGTAATTTGGGACCTGGTGTTCTGTTAAGGAAAAAACTGAGCTGTTCCATCACTAACCTCCGTTATAACTAATTATCTTGGAGGTAGTTTGCGCCCAGCACTAGCTCACTAGATGAGCCTGAAACGACACATATTAAAAATAATTTTTCTTACAAATTCATATAAATCATTATTTTATACATATATGGCCAACATTTTAGACGCCTTCTCCCTAACCATCTGACGCAATGATTCAGGCTCAATGACCTCAACGTCAGGACCAAATCTAAGGATATCCATAACGAGCTCATACTGTTCGGTATAAGGTATTTCTAAAATAAAATAACCCTCATCATCAAAATGATTCCGTTGAGATGGGTGCCATTCTTCAAGAGAAACCCATTTAGCGCGCTCGGCACTAAATCGAAGTTTGGCCCACAAAAGTTCAGTGCCAGAAAAAATCCCATATCCTGATCCGAGAACAGAATCTAATATTTTTTCGTCGCATTGAATAGCCGCTTCATCTCTCAGCGTCGCGGTACGCACAGCATCCAACGAAAAGCTACGTACTGCATTCACAGAATGACACCAGGCATCTAAATACCAATTATCTCTGTAGTATACGATTCGTTGAGGCGAAATAGATCGCTGCGTTACCTCTTCTCTTGAGCGGACGTAGTATGTAAGCTCAAGCTGAGACCGTTGCATTAAGGATAGCGCAATAACTTCAAAATGTTTAATGCTCCGACTGCGGGAGCCCATATTGAGGATTTTGATACGGTTCTTTATCGCATCGACTGAGTACTCACCAACCTCAATGAGATCTCGCAATTTTTGCTTAAGTGGATCAAGTCGTGGTCCAAGCAAACCAGGTTGAATTTGACTCAACAAAGCCTCCATTGAGAGCAGGGCAAGTATCTCTGATTGGTTAAACCAAATCCCAGGTAATTCATAGGACGGCGCATCGTCAATCTCTTGATCAAAAATATAGCCACGAAGAGTACGATCCCAGCTAATAGGGGCGTTAAGGCGATCTCTCATGTACTCGATATCACGCTTGAATGTCGCCTTTGACACCGAAAGCTCCTCAAGGAACCTCTCTAAGGAAACCGATCTACTATCACGAAGCAATCGGTCAATCTTATAAAACCTCTCTGTTCGTTCCAATGCCTATCCCCTTTGGAAAATGAATCTCAGCCACGGTGAAAAGCTGAGCATTTAACATTGCCTTATCAACGATCGAATAGATTAAAAATTTCTTTTTTTCTAAGCACCTCCGATAGAACAACAGGCGCCCCTTGGTTCGCGGGATAAAATACGTAAACAGGCACACCTGATCTGCCAAAAGAAGTTAATGACTCCGTAATTGCCGCATCTCTAGATGTCCAATCAGCCCTGAAAGTAATCACTTTATTTTTCTTAAACGTATCTACGACCTCCTGATCATTAAGCACCAGCGCCTTATTCACTTGGCAGGTGATACACCAAGCTGCAGTGTAATCAACGAACACCGGATGGGCTTCCTCACGAGCACTCGCCACATCCCCCGACGACCAAGGTTTCCACTCCGGTTTAGATACTTCTCGAGTAGACGCTTGATCCAGTGCAGTCCCAATATGAATTAAGCCTGATAGAGAGACCAAGAGACTGATCGCAATTAGGATCCTCCACGGAACAATACGGGTGATCGTTCGATACTGCAGTTTACCTATAGCCCAAACAGATAAGCCAACAAAGACCAAAACGACGAGGACTTTGGAAATAGTGTGAATAGTGGTTTGCTGACCTAACACCCAAATCAACCAAATGACCGTCAAGTACAAAGGCACACTCAACAGGTTTTTAAAGGTGCTCATCCATGCGCCCGGCTTTGGCACCCAGACAAATAGACCAGGCCACAACGAAATGATTACGTAAGGCGTTGCCATCCCAACCCCAAGCGCTAAGAACGTGAGCATACTCGACACCGCTCCTTGCCCAATTGAAAAACCGATTGCCGCACCCATAAAAGGCGCTGTGCATGGTGTCGCAATAATTGTTACGAGAGCCCCAGACAGAAGGGAAGACCACCGACCAAATGCCCCATCGATTCCGCCAAAACGCTGCAAGCTGGTGCCGATCTCATACAAACCGGACATATTCAACGCAAGTACAAAGAACAAAATAATTAACCCCAAAACCATTTCAGGAGCTTGCAACTGAAAGCCCCAGCCAATCTGATCGCCGGCCGATCTCATAATCAGTAAAGCCCCACCTATCAAACAAAACGTTAAAACAACGCCAAAGGCAAACAACGCGGTATCCCAATAGCGCGCTGATATAGGTCGCCCTTCTTGGCCGATCACTGACATTAATTTAATCGCCACAACGGGAAGAACACACGGCATTAAATTTAAGATCACCCCACCAATCACGGCAAAACAAATCGCTAACCAAAGGCTGGAGATAGATTGATTCTGCACAGAACGAATTGGGGACTCAAGCGCCACAAGCTCCCTTGGGGTTCGACGAAGGTCGTAACTTGCAGTCTCGCCACTGGCTTTATCCGTCACCACCAAAACACCCTCGAACGAAGTTTTAGATCGCACATATTGAGGGGACAACCGCCCACGCAAGGTCATACCTGATGAGACCGCAACCAACGTCTGCGGAGGCTGATATGCGATGACATCATTTTGAGCAGGAAAGAATTCTGCCGAGATGACAGTAGGCTCAATGCGGCTTAAATCGAGACTCCATTGCCCGTCTTGACTCACCGTTACATCAAACCAGTCCTTAGGGGCTTGACTGGGCATTTCTTGCAAGGTATTTTCAATGTCACTAGCGTCTACTGTGGCACTCCCTAAATCACCTACTTGAAAGTCCATGAAGAGCTGAGCCTCTCCAGGAATACACAAGTCTTTACAAATAAGCCAAGACACGTCTGCCGAGATGGAGTGTCGACCCGATCGCACGTCTTCAGCGACTTTAAGTTGAAATGGAAAGATAACGGTGCGGCCGTATCCAAAATTGACAAAATTCTCAAGATTAAAGCGACTGGGAGCTGGCCATAACATCGGCCCTACAACGAATTTACTGGGGAGCAACCAATCAACTCGCGTGGGCAGGCCAGTGTCACCTGGATTTTTCCAATAGATGTGCCAGTCCTCTTCAAGCGTTACACGGACACCGAGGTACAGCTCTTGACCTGGAGCAACTCGATCAAATTGCGTGATGAGATCGAGCTTAATATACTGTTTGGAGGAGCCACTGCGATCAGCCGCGTGCGCGGGGAAAAACACCGACAATATAACCACTACGAGCCAGACGATGGCAAAAATGTAGATCTTAGATCGCATGTTCAGCAGTATAGTCGACAACCTCTATCGAGTTTTTTAAACGGTGTGGGACTCATCATCACGTATCAGAAAAACCTTAGGCCTTTACAAGCCAATAAGCTAAAAAATCATTCAGAGCTGGGTTGAGCTGGATCTTCCGTTGCCGACATGTCCCCTTCGACATCAGGTGCACTGCGAGAAGAAGCTAACTGCGCTTCCATCATCATGATTTTATTCTCCAAAATTCTCAGCCGCTCTAAGTCTTCATCAGAAGAATTTTCTGAGCGGGCGAAATGCTCTTCCATCATCATGATTTTATTCTCCAAAATTCTCAGCTGATCTAAGCCTGCATCAGAAGAATTTTCTGAGCGGGCGAACTGTTCTTCCATCATCATGATTTTATTCTCCAAAATTCTCAGCTGATCTAAGCCTGCATCAGAAGAATTTTCTGAGCGGGCGAACTGCTCTTCCATACTAATAATTTTAGCCTTCAAAATTTTCAGCTGATACAGAAGTTCGCTCATGCGATCTTTAAGAGAATATTGATCGGCGAGTGTCGGTTGGACGATTTCTAATTCATCGAGCCTCCTCAGCACCACATTTAAATCCTCTGAATTCAGCCTAGAAATATCATCGAGGTTTTTTGTGTCACCTTCGAGTCTAAGTAGCTCAGCCTGCAATGGGTACAAACCAGTAGCGAGCTCCTCAAGCCTAAATTCAATATCATTTATTGCAAAGACATCTCTATCTAACTCCATGTCTTTTGCAGCCAGTGCATCTAAGCGATCAGAGAAAATTTCAAACCGACTGATGTCGGCTTCAATCTGCTCAATTCGACTCAAATGAGTCAACGCACCTTCAGTTACCTCTGCCAATTGGCCAGAGTTAGTAATGATTTGTTCACCTAACCGTTGAATAAGCGTCTCCGAAACCTGAAAGCGCTGAAGCAACAATTGATTTTCCTCCTCAAGATAAAGGATGCGCGTCAGCAACTTTTGCTCTCTCAACTCAAACTCGGCCTTTTGAACATACTCCGCACTAACATTTTGGACCCTCGCCTCCAACGCATTAATTCGATTCGTTAGACCTTCGACCTGCTGAGCAGTCGACATTCCATCCTCTTGAATCTGAGACTCCACTTGAGTCACACGAGCCTCTGCATTATCGAGAACTCGACGCCACTGAAACAATTGGTCACCACGGTTATCAAACTCATTGCGCAATTGATTCAGAGGATTATTCAGCAAGTTATAGTGATTTGCCAAATCACTTTTTATCTGTCCGATTTTCTCCATAAGCTCTAAGGTTTTCTGGAAATTTTCGTTTTGTGCCTCAATGGTTTTTTGAAAATCTGCGTTACGCTCCACTAAACGATCTGTGTTGGCTTCGGTAATCGCTATTTCTAATTCAAGGAGGCTGTGTTTGAGCTCCTTAACCTGGTTAACCAGTTGGACGAAGCTAGGTCTAGCTTCTCGAATTTTTTTAGCATTTTCGATTGAAGCACCGGGAGTATTCTGGGCGTACGTAAACGTACCGCTCAACAGGATAAAGATAAGGCTCAATGTAATTCTTATCGTCATAGCCACCAACTTTACTTTAAAGCAATAGGTTTCTCAAACAAAAAAGGGGCGTATAAACGCCCCCATTTAAATCTATCAAAAGTGGCCAAAATCAATACACAAAGTCGGCCCTTCTATTTTGCTGCCAACTAGACTCGTCATGTCCCAGTGCCAAAGGCTTTTCTGAACCAAAGCTGGTGATCGTAATCCGGCCTCCCTGAACACCCGACAGTTCTAACGCAGCCTTAACTGCAAGCGCTCGACTATTACCGAGACCAATATTGTATTCTCGACTGCCTCGCTCATCACAATTACCTTGAATTTCCACTTTCAAGTCAGGATTGGCGCGAAGGTACCCAGCATGGGATCGAATCACATCGTCAAACTTAGGGACAATGAAACTCTTATCAAAATCAAAGTATACGGAGCTGGCGGGCATTCCCATCGGCACGCTGTCGTTAACAACGCCTTCTTGGGTTTGCGCAGCTTCTGCTCTAGCTTGCGCAGCTTCTGCTCTAGCTTGCGCAGCTTCTGCTCTAGCTTGCGCGGCTTCAGATTGAGCTTGCGCGGCTTCAGATTGAGCTATGGCACGTTCTTCCGCCTCTAGTCTCGTCTTTTCTTCGGCTAAGGCTTGTGCCTCACGAGCTTTATCCGCGTCCGCCTGGAGTCGTTCCTGATCTTGCTTGGCTTGTTCTAACTCTTGCTGAAGGCGCTCTTGCTCAGATTGAGATTGCGCTTGAGCTTGAATATACTCAAAACTATCGGTGGACTCCTCAACCGTTTCTGCAGTCTTATTAGTTGTCTGACATGCAACCAATGATAAAGCAGTAAACCCTATGAGAAATAATCTAAGCATGTTGGGCAAAAATGTCATTTATTCATCCTAATAAAAATTTAGAAATGTCGCTGAATGCAAATTTCACAGCCGCATAATAACATAGTAAACGAATGATTATTATAAAAAATACTAGGTTTTCTTTGCGTTTATAATGGCTGTTGAGTACTTACTTTGAGCGCCTAATTTCTAGCCCTTAATACGTTTCGGGTTACATCAACGAGTTTTGTAACCTCAAGAAAAATTAAAATATGTCTAAAAGCAAGCCTTCAAATCGCGATCATTTCTTTCACTTTCAAACCATACCAACTCGTTGGATGGATAACGATGTGTATCGACATATCAATAACGTAGTCTATTACTCATTCTTCGATACCGCAGTCAATCAGTTCTTAATTGAGCAAAATGTGCTCAATATCGAAAAAAGCACAATTATTGGCTTAGTCGTTGAGACGCAGTGTCAGTATTTCTCCCCGATTACGTTTCCAGACGTCGTAACAAGTGGCATTCGAGTAGACAAAATCGGCATAAGCTCGGTTCACTATTCAGTCGGATTGTTCCGCGAAGATGGTAACTTAACATCAGCCCAAGGCACCTTCGTACATGTTTATGTCGATACCTTGTCGCGTCGACCGACTCCAATACCGAAAGAAATGCTAGCAGCGCTTACACAAATATCGGCACCCTTTTAGTCAAATGATTAATATATCATGCAGATCTGCAATAATTAAGACTCTGTACTTGTCAAGATTTAGAAAGTCACCAACAACCAAACAGCCAAGCCTATAAACAACCATCATGAGCGCTAACATTAAAAAAAATCTTAGCATGACGTTAGCCTCCTTAACGATTGTGCTCTCGGCATCGCTTTCTTGGGCCGATGACAACGATTGGGTCAACAATCTTGAGCCAATACCTGAACATGATTGGGACTATGCTAAAGCTCGACACCTTATCGAGCGTGGTGGCTTTGGTGATAGCCCGAAGAACATTGAACGACTGGTCTCGATGGGGCCGAGAGCTGCTGTTCGGGAACTTCTTTATTATGAAGGTATCCCAGACCCCCTGCCTAAATTCGATCACTCAAACATACACGACGATGGCATTGAACCCTTTCCAGCATCAAGACCTGCAGCTACTAAACTCGCTAAAGAAACCGGTGAGGCCATAGGAGTCAAAGTCAAACCCAGCGGAAATCGTCGACTCCAACCTGTGGTTGATCGCTTCTTTTACTGGTTACGCGCCAGTATGCTGGAAACTCGTCGTGTTGCGCATTGGTGGGCAAATCGCATGCTTCTTAGCAAACGCCCCCTAGAAGAAAAAATGGCGCTTTTTTGGCACGGACACTTTGCGACTAATGAAGAAAAAGTTCGTGATTATCGAAAACTACTGAATCAAAATCAGGTTTTCCGTGAATATGGAACGGCTAACTTTAAACAATTACTTATAGAAGTCTCTCAAGATCCAGCAATGCTTTCATTTTTGGATGCCGGCGTGAATGTTAAAGGCTCACCAAATGAAAACTTTGCTCGCGAGATCATGGAGCTCTTCACCATGGGAGTGGGTCAATACACAGAAGAGGACATTCGAGAAGCCGCTCGCGCATTCACAGGCTGGAATTATATTGATCTCCAATTTGTCGTTAATGCTGAGCAACACGACTCGTCCGATAAAATATTCTTCGGAAATACAGGCAATTGGGATGGACTAGACGTCATCGATATGATTCTAGAAAAACCTGTTACTGCTGAATATATTTCCGGGAAGATTTATAAATTTTTTGTACGTGACGATATTGACCCTAAAACAAAAAAAGAACTTGGTGCGGTTTTACAAAACTCAGCATATGAGATCAAACCATTATTAGAGAAAATATTTTTGTCTAAAGATTTTTACAGCTCAGCATCAATGGGGACGCATATCAAATCGCCCGTCGAACTAGTCATTTCAACATATAAAAAACTAGGCTTGGTCGTAATTCCTGGGGTTCCAGACTTTTACGACACAACCGAATCACTTGGGCAAATTTTGCTATTTCCACCCACTGTCGCCGGTTGGGCTGGGGGACAGAGTTGGGTGACACCCGGCTTACTCTTAGCACGCGGTAACTTCGTATACGACACTGTGTTTCCAAATATCAAATTTCTACCCAGCGATCGATATCCAGACAACTACCAAATTGGAGTTGTTGCTGAAAGACTTGCAGCAGGCGCTGATATCGCAACTGCGACGCAGCCAGAGGACGGTTACGCAACCTCAGCATCCAATAACATGGTTGACCGGGATGAGGAATTTAATACGCGACTAGGAAGTTATCGTGGATGGAGAACGGCGATAGAGAAAGTAAAGCCAATTAGCAGAGCTCCTGCCAGACTAAATATAACAAAGCTCGTTCTCGACGCCAATTGCCAAACATCAGAGGATGCAATTAACTATTTAATCAATAGGTTTTTCTCGGTTTCCATAGATCAAGGCACGAGACAGCAAATCACTGATTTCCTCACTCAGCAGCTCGGCACCGATAACATTCCGGCAGCGAAAACGTTTTCAGAAGAAGCGCTGCGAGAAACGTTTCATTTACTTCTATCTCTACCTGAATACCAACTCGGCTAATACAAGGACCGTTAATGAGTAAAAAATACCAATTTAAACGTAGAGACTTCCTCAAGCTCATGGGCGCAGGTGCGGCTGCTAGCGGCCTGTCTAGTCCCATTCTTTCGCAACTTTCTCCGTTAGCCTTTGCGAGCGATAGTCCGCTCAGCAACAAAATTCTTGTCGTACTGGAACTCTCAGGTGGAAACGATGGCTTAAATACTTTAGTCCCCTACGGCGATGATGCGTATTACAGACATCGGCCAACGCTCGGGATTAAACCAAACAAGGTCAGAAAAATCGACGAACACTTTGGTTTTAATCCTGACATGTCAGGTATGGAACGACTGTTCAAGGACGGGAACATGGCTATATTCCATGGTTGCGGCTATGACCAACCCTCTTATTCACACTTCACCTCAATGGCTTATTGGCAAACTGCATCCCCCAATAGCGGAGGGTCCTTAGGTTGGGTTGGACGACTCGCTGACTCTCTGGATCCTGCTATAACGCCCAACTACCTGGTGAACATAGATGCGACTCAATCATTGGCAGTTGTAGCTAAAAATCATGTACCTGTTGTGTTTGATGACCCAAAGGAATTCGGCCGAAAAGGTTTATTTCGATCGAGACCACTGCTTGATACCGACCGTGCACCCAACGAAAACAGCACTACAGCACAAAGACGCCTGTTAGGCCTAGCCAAGAGCGCACGACAGGCTTCAGAAAAAGTGAAATCTGCTTGTGAGAGCTATAGCACCCCAGTCGACTACGGGATCTCTCCACTGGACCTTAACAAAATAGCAGCTTTGATCAATGCTGATATGAATACGCGTCTTTACTACACTTCGTTTAGACGTAATGCATTCGATACGCATGTGCAACAGCCAAACCTACACCAACGTCTCTTAACTTACTTCTCAGATGCGGTTTCTGGATTTTTTACGGATATGGAGCGCATTGGACGAGCAGATGATGTCGTCATGCTTGTGTTTTCTGAATTTGGACGACGAGTTGCTGAAAATACCAATTTAGGCACAGATCATGGCACAGCAAATAATATGTACCTCATCGGCAATAGCGTTAAAGGGGGGCATTATGGTGAACTACCCAGCCTGACTAACCTCAACGATGGCAACATGCTTCACACCACAGACTTCAGACAAGTTTACGCAACCGCCATCAGCGGATGGATGGGACTAGACGCTCATGAACAAGTGCTCAGACATCGGTTTGATGAGTTTCCAGCGTTTGGGTGAGCGCTTAAAGCAGAGATAAACCAGTCAACACAGGTCAATCACTGATTTTATCCTGATCTACCCGTAACCGGAAAAATCGGATCAGTATATCCAGGTGTTGATGGATGCCCAGGTGCGACCAACTGATCTACAAACCGCTCATCATCCTCGTTGATTTGAATAGCTAGAGCACCGTAATAATCTTCCCATTGCTCGAATGTTCTAGGGCCGCCGATCACACTATTCACAATCGGATTCGCTAAAACCCATGCCACCGCAAATTGTCCAGGAGTAACGCCCTTCCCTTGCGCATAAAGAACAAAGTCCTTAGCGAGCTTAATGGACTCAACACGAAACTCGGTTTCCATCATTCGTTTATCTTTTCGGCCCGCGCGCGTACCTTCACTCGGCATCTGCCCCACCTCGTATTTTCCTGTCAATACACCCCGAGCAATCGGGCTAAACGGAACAACTCCAATGCCGAACCGCTTACATACGGGAAGAATTTCAACCTCAGGCATTCGGTTCACAGCATTGTAATAGGGCTGGCACACAATTGGCGGAGGTACCGCAAATTCTTTGCAAAGCATTAACACTTCAGCAATTCTCCAGCCTCTAAAGTTAGACAGGCCGAAATAACGAATCTTACCCGCCCGAATCATGTCACCCATTGTAGTGACCGCATCAATCAAGGATTCGGGCTCGTAGTCACGGTGAAGGTAAAACACATCAATATAATCTGTTCCCAATCTCTCTAAGCTTTGATCTACAGATTGAGTCAGCCACTTTCTTGAAAGCCCGCCCTGATTAGGCACATCGACGATCGTTTGTCCGGCCTTAGTCGCCAAGACCCACCAATTTCTCGACGACTTAATAAGTTCTCCGACAATACGTTCAGACTCACCGTGCACATAAACGTCAGCTGTATCAATAAAATTGACTCCATTATCCTTAGCTGAAGATACAATCCGATCCGACTCAGACTTGTCTGTTTGAGCCCCAAAAGTCATCGTACCAAGACATAGCTTCGAAACTTTAAGTTGGCTAGCACCCAGTGAACAATATTCCATCAATCGTTACCTCCCAAGATATTCCGACTTTCATTGAAATCACCTTGATCTTATCTAATCTGTAGAATCAATGCCGAAACACCCACATACTCGCTATAAATAATAGGACACCTAATGCAACAGTTACCACAAACAATGCGCGCCATCGAGGTAACCAAACCAGGCAAACCCGATGTTTTAAAGTTAACGCAGCGGCCTGTCCCACAAATTACCGAATATGAGGTACTGATTCGCGTTCACACTGCGGGGGTAAATCGTCCCGACATCATGCAACGGGCAGGCCTTTATCCACCACCACCCGGAGTAACAGACATTCCAGGTCTAGAAGTATCGGGGCTTATTGTTGCCATCGGCAAGCACGTAACTCAATGGAAAATTGGTGATCCAATCTGCGCACTTGTGGCTGGAGGAGGATATGCTGAATACGTTAGCGCACCTGCCACACAATGCCTACCAATTCCTAAGGGGCTTAGTTTACGGGAAGCTGCGTCCCTTCCTGAAACCTATTTCACGGTCTGGTCCAATGTGTTTGACCGAGCTGGACTTTGCGGGCAAGAAACTATTCTTGTTCATGGTGGATCAAGCGGCATTGGAACCACGGCCATACAATTATGTCGGGCTTTTGGGCATGAGATATTCGTAACTGCTGGGTCAGACGAGAAATGTCACGCTTGTGAAACTATTGGCGCAAATAAGGCAATCAACTACAACGATGAAGATTTCGTGGAACGCGTGATGGCCTTTACCAATGATAGAGGTGTCGATATTATTATCGACATGGTCGCAGGCGACTATCTACAACGTAACCTAAGGTGCTTAGCTGATGATGGTCGAATAGTGATTATCGCTTTTTTAGGAGGCGTTAAAACCAATTTGAATATGACTGATATTCTTAAAAGAAGACTGACTGTGACTGGCTCGACATTGCGCCCAAGAGCCACGTCGTTCAAAGCTAATATCGCTGAGTCCCTTGCTAAAAAAGTTTGGCCACTACTCGAAAAGAAAATCATTAAACCACTCATCTTTGCCTCGTTCTCACTCGAAGATGCAGCTGAAGCGCATCGGCTTATGGAATCAAGTCAACACATCGGAAAGATTATTTTGGACGTGCGCACTGACCAATGAAGACTAAATCCTATTGATAAGTGCGCGGCGGCCTCAGCTTTAAATGGGGCGCCAACTCCACTAATGCCTGCTTATAGACGTCTCGTTTAAAATCAACAACAGAGTCCAGTGGAACGAAAAATGGGTGCCAACGCCACGCGTCAAACTCTGGCACATCAGACTTTCTTAACGACACATCACTATCACGTCCGACCAAGCGTAATAAAAACCATATTTGTTTTTGACCTCTATATACCGCTCGGGTCTCTCGGCGTACAAATTGCCTTGGAACATCGTAACGCAGCCATCCACTAGTCCGTCCGATAATCTTTACATGATGAGGCTCAAGCCCGACCTCTTCGTCCAGCTCTCGGTACATCGCCTGTGCGGGGGACTCTCCTTGTTGTATACCCCCTTGCGGAAATTGCCACGCATACTCCCGCACGCGTTTCCCCCAAAAAACCTCATTACGTTTATTGCAAAGAATAATACCCACGTTCGGACGGTAACCATCTCGATCAATCATGATCAAAGCTCCCGTCAAATTCAATAATGAATGTATTTTTACATACTTATTGACCTCCTAGGCGATCAGATAGAAAGTTTTTTTTCCTGGGATGACTGGAACGATCGCATGCGGTCAAGCATGGCATTAAAATCTAAGCCTAGCGATTGCTTTAGGGTTCGCGCCAACTGGCCAATCTTGGATAATTGAGCCACCGTAGGTGCAGAACGAAAAGCGAGTGCCACTATGTTGCCACCTTTGGGGGTGGGTACTAATGCAATTTGATCAAAATAGGACTCAATTTGCCGGATTCTTGACTTCAACTGTGGGTCACTTGACCATAAATTCTGAATATAAATACCATCATGAGCTAAGCAATGTTTAACACGGTGCGTAAAGTCATCATCAATAAACCCTCCGGGCACTCCGGACGCGTCAAACGCATCAAGCATAATAACATCGTACTGTCCCGCATCATCAATCCATTCCAACCCGTCCGCATGAATCACGGATAATCGCTCATCATCATCTGGAACACAAAAATATTGGCGCGCCACATTAATAACTTGCTCCGAATTTTCTATCACGGACACCTTAATGTCAGGCAGGTTTTTCCAAATAAACTTCGGTATGGACCCCCCCCCTAAACCGATGCAAGCCACACGTCGCACTTGGTTATGAAACAGCATAAATAACATCATAGCCTGAGTATAATCAAGAACGAGCTCATACGGATCAGTCAACTTCATAGAACTTTGAACCGTACTACTGCCCAGACATAAGCTTCTAATACCCCGAGACTCACTGACTTCAACCTCAGACTCACTGCGAGCATTGCGAAAGAATCCTATCCTTCTAAACATACTATTCTCTGCTTATTGACTAACTCATCATTGTACGGATAGTTTAACCACATAACTTTTTTTCATCGGGATAGAATGATCGTTTGTTATCAAGATAATTAGCCAAAATGCGTTTAACTCAATTTTTCCTAAATACACTGCGAGAAGCACCAAGTGAAGCGGAACTCACATCGCATCAATTAATGCTTAGAGCAGGCCTCATAAAGAAACTAGGTAGCGGTCTTTACTCATGGCTCCCTCTTGGGTTTCGAGTCCTTAAAAAAATCGAAAACATCATACGTGAAGAAATGGAGAGAGCAGGAGCTCTAGAATTACTCATGCCTGCAATCCAGCCGGCTGAACTGTGGTCAGAGTCTGGTCGATGGGAACTTTTTGGCGCGCAGATGCTAAAAATAAAAGATCGTCACGAAAGAGAATTCTGCTTTGGCCCTACACATGAAGAAGTCATTACGGATATTGCACGACAAGAGATTAAGTCGTACCGTCAACTTCCCGTTAACCTATACCAAATTCAAACAAAATTTAGAGATGAAATTCGGCCTAGATTCGGCGTTATGCGTGCGCGCGAATTCATTATGAAAGATGCCTACTCGTTTCACGCAGACTTTACTGACCTGCAGCGTGAATATCAAAATATGTTTGAGACCTATTGTCGGATTTTCGAACGTCTGGGTTTGAAATATCGTCCGGTGGCTGCAGATACCGGGGCAATCGGTGGCACCGGATCGCACGAATTTCATGTCCTCGCTGATTCTGGCGAAGATGCGATCGCTTACTGCCCTCAATCTGATTACGCTGCAAACATTGAGCTTGCTGAAGCCATCGCACTTCCGGCTGATGAGCCTCAAATCAAAAAACCGATAGTCAAAATAGCAACCCCTGATGCAGGAAAGTGCGAAGACGTAGCCAAAACACTCAGCATTCCTATATCTAACGTTCTTAAGTCGCTTGGGGTAATGGCAAGTGACCAGTTCGTTTTACTGCTGCTCAGAGGCGACCATAAACTTAACGAGATAAAGTTAACGAAGATTGAAGGTATGGACTCGTTCCGATTTGCAACTGATGAAGAGGTACAGAAACACTTAGGCTGCCCTATCGGATTTATAGGGCCAGTAGACGTTGATCTCAAAATTCGAATTATTGCCGATCGCGCCACTCAATCAATGTCCAATTTTTCCTGTGGTGCTAATGAGCGTGACTTTCATTTGACCGAGGTTAATTTTAAACAGGACATTCGCAACGACATAGAAATTGCAGACATCCGAAACGTACAGACAGGGGACCCAAGTCCAGACGGGAAGGGAAATCTAGAAATATGTAGGGGCATTGAAGTCGGTCATATTTTTCAACTCAGGACAAAATACTCTGAGGCGCTTAAATGTCATTATCTCGACAACGAAGGTAAAAGTAAGCCAGCTGAAATGGGTTGCTACGGGATTGGTGTGTCGCGGATAGTGGCGGCAGCAATCGAACAAGGTCATGATGACAAAGGTATCGTGTGGCCACAATCGATTGCCCCATTTAGTATTGCTATTGCAGCTATTGGATACAACAAAAGCGAATTAGTTAAGCATTTTTGTGACGAACTTGAAGGAGAACTATTAAAACAAGGCGTTGAAGTTTTACTTGATGACCGCGGTGAAAGACCCGGGGTCATGTTCGCAGATCTAGAGTTAATCGGGATTCCATATCGTTTGACGGTAGGCGATCGAGGAATTAAAAACGGAGAGCTTGAATGGACAAATCGACAAACTGGTGAAACATCTTCAATCGCCAGCATCACCGCTTTGGATGAGATTATTCATAGATTAAATCAAACTACTACTTAATAGGCGACCGAGATCACAATGCCCGAAATCCTTGTGCTTTATTACTCTAGAAACGGCAGCGTTCAACAAATGGCGAAATTGATCGCTCGAGGGATCGAGATGGTACCAGGTGTTGCTGCACGTTTAAGAACCGTCCCGCCCGTCTCTTCCAATATTGGGGAAACGGCACCAGCAATTCCCGACGAAGGTTCACCTTATGTTGAAATTAACGACTTACGTGACTGCATTGGATTAGCGCTGGGAAGCCCTACACGCTTTGGGAATATGGCCGCCCCTATGAAATATTTCATAGATCAATTGGGTGGCGTTTGGCACGAAGGTGCGCTAGTTGGGAAACCGGCCACGGTATTCACCTCCTCATCCTCCATGCATGGCGGTCAAGAAATTACACTAGCCACAATGATGTTTCCTCTAATACATCTCGGAATGGTCATCACTGGGATACCTTACTCCGAACGAGAATTACACACGACGCTTACCGGTGGAACACCTTATGGGTCCAGTCATTTCGCAGGACCAGAGGGTAAATTACCAATCTCAGAAGAAGAGAAGTCCCTTTGTATCGCGCAGGGGAGACATCTAGCCATCATTGCGCAAAAACTACATCATCACAACACGAACCCTCAAAACTAATGCGCCCACACCAAATACTTTCAAGCGGAGGACTCATTGCCTTGAGTCTATGGTGCCTAATCTGGGAAGGATATACGGCACCACTCACTCCAGAAGGCTCCTGGCTTATACTCAAAAGCGTACCTATTGTATTGCCGCTGCTAGGGATACTACGCAATGATTTACGCACGCATCAATATACCGTTCTAATCGTTTTCCCTTACTTCATAGAAGGTGTCGTTCGATCATATGCTGAAGTCGGCCTCTTCAGAATGATGGCAGTTGGGGAAATAATTTTGTCATTACTCCTTTTCACCTTCCTACTTAATTCCGTGCGCATTATGCGCACTCAAACTTAGTAGGCAGCCGAAGATGTACGTTGGACGTTTTGCCCCAACCCCATCTGGACCACTACATTTCGGATCAATTGTTACTGCGATTGGTAGTTATTGTGACGCTAAATTTAACGGTGGGCGATGGATCATTCGAATCGATGATTTAGATGAAGAACGAAATATTGACGGCGCGGACACGGACATCCTTCGCACCCTAGAATCCCTTGGACTCCAGTGGGATACACCCCCCATCTACCAAAGTCAGCAAAAAAAATACTATGGCGAATGGCGGCATGCTTTGTCAAAAAAAGACGATGTATATCCATGCAGTTGCAGCAGAAAAATACTTCGAGAACATTCTGTGTTTAAGGATGGGGACTGGATTTATAGTGGCCATTGCAAATTACATTTCACTGAAAATCAAACCATCAGAAACCACCGCTTCAATCTCCGTCAACCATGCACCATATCCATTAACGACATCGGGCAAGGCCTAATTGCTGAAGATTTATGTGTCACATCAGGTGACTTCGTAGTGTTTAAGGCTGATGGGACCCCTTCATATCATTTAGCAAGCGTGCTTGATGATCACAGATTAGGCATTACTCATGTGGTGAGGGGGCGAGATTTATTGCGTTCCAGCCTCAGACAAGCCGAACTACAAAAAACGCTAGGACAAATAACTCCAAGCTTCTTGCATTTACCTCTTGTTAAAAACGAGGCAGGACAGAAACTCTCAAAACAAAATAAAGCCGGACCAATCAATGGAAAAGCGCCAAAAAAAGTACTAATTGATGCCTTAAGGTTCCTGCATCAAAATCCGCCGCGAGAGCTTCTTAGTTCGAGTCTTGAAGAAATTTTAATCTGGGCTAGTGAACATTGGGACACATCGGCTATACACTCCAGACCGGCAGATAACTAAAGTCTCGGGGCTAACTCTTCCCACTTGCAATCAAGTTGGCTAACCAGATTTTTAATGTGGGCAAAAGCTAAATCCACGACACCCTGATTCCCCTTGACTCCCAATTCGACGCGACGCTGCCTGTCAGCGGTAATAGTCGGCAGGCTAAAAACTTTACATCCGGAAAACAGTTCAAGACACTCATCCATTAACGGAATCAAAGTACTCTCGGGCACATCCAAGATAAGTATTGATCGCTCGATGTCACGGTCTTGCACATGTTGGTCCGCATACTCATGATCTAGCACCCATTCCATCATAGACCAAGCCATCGACGGAAAACCGGGCAGAAAATGGTGACGCTGGATACTGAAGCCAGGAATACGGTTAAAGGCATTAGGAATAATTCTAGAGCCCTTCGGGAACATACCCATTTTAATTCGATTCGGATAAGCATCTTTGCCAAACTGACTCTCTATTTCTAGCTTCGCTTCAGGATGCACGATGACATCTACGGCAAGGGCGTCCGCAACAGATTGTCTCGTATAATCATCTGGCGTAGCCCCAATACCACCAAAGCTAAAAATTACATCATTTGAACTCAAGGTGCGTGTAAATGTTCGCGTCAATAGCTCAGGACTATCAGGCAGATAATTAACCCAGGTAACCTGAAGTCCGCGCGCGTGAAGAATCTCAATCGATTTTTCAAGATGCCTATCCTTTCGTCTACCCGAAAGAATCTCATCCCCAATAATCACTAACCCGATGTTCACAATAAGCGTCCCTCTAATGTCCCCATACAGAAACTCATATCACACAAGCCATTGCCCTCAGCTTTATAAGAACAGTCGAAAACCAATTTCCATGTTGTACTTAAATGAAAACGCTGAATCGTCCCCCCAAAGGGTAGTTCCCGGCCGAATGTAAAGCATTGTTGAAGGATTAACAAATCGACCATACTCTAACTCAAGCGTCCCTGTCGATTGCTCATCACGTGCATGATCCCAAGCAAAAAATGGCTCTACGAAGAAATAATAACGATTGGCCAGTTTTTTTAATATTGGCAATTTGAACGACGTGAAATTTACATCCGTTCTACTATCGTCACCACCCATTGTGAAAAACGTTTGAATCTGAGGAAACAAAAGAAGTCCCAAGCTCGGCACTTTTACAAATCCAAAAAGCGTTGGCGCCACTCGGTTCTTGCCGCTGCCCAAAGTGACATCTGACGCCGTATCCCACTTAGTCTCTAATGCCAAAAACCAAGGTGAACCACCATCCGTCGTAAATGTTTTATTAGCGATACGTACTGTAATGTCACCCATGCCTGTTTCTGACTCTGCGGTAGAAACTGGGTTACGGTACTTGACGGGAGCCTGCAGGCGAACTGACCAATCGTTATTTATTGGAAAATCGTATAGAGAGTCAATGACGGAAATCTCATTGCCTGCCTCGTCTTCCTTAAATTCATATCTGCTAAAAATTTTAGTCTTTGGGCGGCTTGGGTCTAAGGCTTTAGACGTATCGACTGCAATCGTTTTTTTCTCTTCTGCAATTGAAATGTCTGGTGACATCAAAACCCCAAAAAAAATCAAAAGAGGTACTACATATTTATTTATGGTCATTTCATGATCCCGAAATCTGTATTTAGCTTAGGCTCCCATCACTACATGCCCAAAAAGGCAATATGATTTTCAGGTGCTGAAAGTGCAAGGTAGTATACCGTCTTTAAGCATTTGATTCATTATCTACAGATTTTAGGGTAACCAACTTGAATCCCACGCTTTGTTAGTGAAAACCGAAGATTAGAGACGATACTCAAGGCATTAACCCCATCACCGTGAATACAAATCGTGCCTGGCGCAACACCGTAATTAACATCACCTAAACTCGTCACTAAATTTTGCTCAATCAGCCTGATCACTTGTTGTTCAGCTTCCTCCACGTCCGTAATCAAGGCCTGCTGATTCGTTCTGGGCACAAGCTCACACCCTGACAAATAACGTCTGTCTGCAAACGCCTCCGCTACGAGTTCAATTCCGACTGCCTCAGCAGCCCCCACCCAACACGAGTTCGCCAAACCAAAAACAAATAAGTCAACATTAAAATCCTTGATCGTCTCGCAAATAATCGTGGCCATATTTATGTCAACTGCAGCCATGTTGTAAAGTGCTCCGTGCGCTTTAACGTGAGTCATGACTGCACCAACAGCCAGAGCGTGATTAACGAACTCCTCGATCTGGCGACGCACCACCTCTCTTAGCTTATCATCGGGCAAATTCATAGCCTTACGACCAAAATTATCTCTATCAGGAAACGATGGATGGGCCCCAACTCCCAAGTCATGTTCTGCAGCCCTTCGAGCCGTCGACCGGATGGAGCTGTGATCTCCCGCGTGTATCCCACAAGCGATATTCGTCGAACTGAGGTAGGGCATTATCGCAATTTCTTTACGCTCTTCCTCAATGGATCGATATTCTCCAAGATCGCAATTCAAATCGATATGTAGCTCCATTAGTTCAACTCCTGAATCCGGTGCTCAATTGAACGAATAAGCTCCGCCATCGCATTCTGTTCTGTAAGTAATGCACTTTGTGCGTCATTCACCGAAATCTCGACGAACCGTAAACCATCTCCAGGTTGACATTGCACCAAAGTTGCACGATCTACGGATGCCACAACGCCAATCGATGGGTACCCGCCAATTGTCTGTCGGTCGACTGACAAAATGATGGGTTGTCCATTGGGCGGCACTTGTATCGTACCCAAGACAACGGGTACGGAAGGTTCGTGTTCAGACTTTCGCATATCAATACTCTTTCCAGATAACCGAACCCCCATGCGATTCGATTGAGGAGTAACACGATACGTACCCAAACTAGTAGTTTTTCTAACCTCTTCTGATAAACCGATCCATCTTTCAGAAGGTACAAACCTAAGCACCTGTTCTTTAGATCCGCTGACGCTAAACAAACCTTTTACACTCCACTTCGGAGCAACAAAAGATTGTCCCCCTTTAGCTCTCATCCGCTTTAATAGCGCAAATTTATCAGGTGAATCACTGACAACCAAAACATCACCAACCTTTAGAGGCCTGCCCTCAACCCCTCCAAATTTGCTACCCGTGTCCGTGGACACACTACCCATAACTGCCTCAATATCCAATATGCCTGAAATCGCCATGTACCCAAACGCGCCATTCGACGATCGACTACCCGTTACCGTAGTCCCAGCAAAGATCCATATTGGACGTCCAAGTGGTATCGCATTACCGTTGATGCTAAAGGCGAAATCTGCCCCACTAAATGCAACAACACAATCACTTGAAAATAAAAAATCAGGACCGACCATAACGAATTCTATGATTGGTGCATTCGGCTTATTGCCAACTAGAGTATTAGCGATAGCCATAGAATTTAAGTCTGCCGCTCCAGAAACAGAAACTCCATGTTTCTGCCAACCCGCTCTACCTTTGTCCTGAATAGTCGTCAGCAATCCTGGGTTCAACACATGAATTAGGCTCGATTGATTAGTACTCATGCGTCAGTTTCCCTACTCTGATTTACATCGTATTCCTCAATGGAAATCATCTCGAACTGGACTAGATCACCGACCCTCAACAATGCACCACAATCACCTTTTTTTCGAAAAAGATTCATACGCGTCCTACCCAAAATATGCCATCCACCCGGTAAGGTTGATGGATAAATCCCGCTATAGGCCCCGCCAATAGCAACACTTCCCGCAGGAACGCGAGTGCGTGGCGCATCTCGACGTGGAATTTTCAGTACAGAATCTAAACCTTCAAGATAGGCAAATCCTGGAGCAAATCCGATCGCTCCTACGGAGTAGACAACAGATTGATGCAAATTAATTACATCATCAACAGAAACACCTAAAGTCAAAGAAAGAGCCACCAAATCCAAACCCATCTTTTTATCGTAGCAGACAGGAATACGAACTAATTGAGATTTCTTCGCGCTTAAGACAATTTCTTCATCAACTAACTTTCGCTCTAAATACTCGACGATCCTTTCAAATGGAGACTGAGCAGAAGCAGAAGAGGAAATCCACTCATGTGGATTATAGTGAATCGCAAGCTGCGAAAAAGCTGGAATAATATCGGTGACCCCTCTAAGATTGAACGTTCTAAATTTCTCAGCTAGCGCGCCGGCGGACACCAACTCACGCCCTTCTGAAGGCCCTGATTTCAGAGTAATGAGTACAGCTTGATCTCCTAGAGGAGTATATGTAAAACGAGAGGTCAAAACGAAAACTCCAGAAGCTAGTTACTACCGAATCAAACAAGGTGGCTGTCCCAACGCAACCTCCCGACAAATCAACTTTGATCTGTCTACATTAGTGGCGCACCAAAATGTTTTTTCTTCGCATTGCGCACACCAATTAGTTCTTAAACCTTGCCGCTCAAACTTGCTTGGGACAAGTTCCAAGTCACGCATCGGATACTCAAGCTCAGACTGAGTCATCATCTCTTATAGTGCTACAGCCAAAAAAATAAGACAAATACTGAACATTAAAATTTTAAGCGTTATATTTTGCAATGATTTAATCCAAAATAACTCATCTAATGGGCTACTGGTCAGGTATTAAATTAAGGTGCGGAACAAATAAACATCTAACAAAAACATCTCAGAACCTGTTATCAATGACATCTTGTCAGTAATATGCTTTTAAAAAGGCTTTGTCAACGAGCTGGTAACCGGTTTTTTTTCGTGATAGATTGGCCATATGGGACAAAATGCAATTCGTATATTTTTATTACTCGTTTTAATAATGGGTGGCTCTTCCGCTTTTTCATCTGAGGAAGTACGCGTCCTCTCGTCAGAAGCCCGAGTAACCAGTAATTTAGGTGGTGGGCAGGCTGCGCGATCGGATTTTGATTTTGGACCAATCAAGGTTTGGTTAAGAGACGATGGGCGTTGGGCAATTGAAGGGGACGTGATGCATCGCTCTGGATTCTGCGCGACGTACCAACTGGGCGTTCAATTTGGCACCGGAAGCCCAGGATGCGCCAACGTCAAGTGGCTTG